>ORJL011448930.1_pt1 | contig 16732 bp, 10 predicted proteins | sample 1779941 | NCBI WGS metagenome assembly ORJL01 (sample SAMEA104232317, study PRJEB22302) | groundwater metagenome | biome: forest; feature: aquifer; material: groundwater | place: USA | collected 2011-08-07 | depth 5.8 m | reverse complement strand
GGTGGCGAACCCCGGCGAGCCGGTGCGGGTGGAGGCGCAGGTGCGCAATCCGGTCATCACCGAGCAGCAGTTGACCTTGGTGCTGTTTGTGGATGAAGCGCCGCAGGAGACAAGGGTGGTCACGCTCCCTGGTGGGGCCATCCGCACCCTGCGGTTCTCTGTGGTGCGCGCTCATCCGGGGGCGCATGTGGTGCGGCTGGGGTTCCAGGCGGCGACCTTCCAGGTGATAGCTCCGGAATACCGGCTGCGAGACCTGGTTGTCAGCCCTCCGCTGGTGGCGGCTGGCGAGCCGGTGTCTGTGCGAGTGACGGTGGAGAACGTGGGACCGGTGCCTGCGCTCTTTCAGACGCCGCTGTCCATCAACGGCGTCGTGGTGGACGTCCAGTCCGATCTGCTGCCCGTAGGCGGTAAGGCAGTGGTGGCCTTTCAGGTCACAAGACAGGAACCTGGCAGGTATGTGGCTCAGATAGGCGATCTGGCGAGCGCGTTCATTGTTGTAGGCAGGGACTTGGACGTCAGCATACCACTTGTGGTCTCCATAAGCCCGCAGAATGCCAACGCTGTGGGCAGTGGTGGGGAGAAGCTGGGCGTCACCGGCGGGGATGTGTTCTTGAGCCATGAAGGAGGCGTGTTGACAGCAGTCCTGCCGGTGCGCATTCCTCCGGGCCAGAACTTGGCCTCCTTTGAAGATGCTTTCTCAGGGGTAGGGTATGACGGCGGGCGGCTGACGGTCCCGCTCCGGGACGAGTTGAACCGGCGGGTGGCAAGGTTGCTCTTGGTCCCCTCCTCGGTGGCTTTGGAAGCGTCTGCGGTGCGTCTTTCCGGTTTGCAGGTGACCTTGGAGATTCCGGAGACGCTGCTCCGGTTGCCCATCTCGGTTACTGCTGCGGCGCCGGTCACCTTCGGTATGAGTGCGCCCCTGGATGCGGTAACGCCCGGCGGCGTGGTGCGTTTGACGCCGGGGCTACAGCCGCCAATCGTTGCGCTGGCTGCCTTGGAACTGGCGGCGCAGGGAAACGGCAAGACGGTGAAGGACATCTTTGCGTCGGCGACGCTGCAGGTTTCGGCCACGGGTGCAGGTGGAAGCGCCAGGACGGACGTGGCCTTTGGCGTGCCGTTGGCGTGGCTTGTCTCCATCCCCTTGGCTGCGTTGCACATGGCGCGGATTGGTCCTGAGGGGGAGGTAGAGTTCCAGCAGGCGACGCCAGGTGCCCCAGGCGCTGGTCGCACGGAACTGAAGGCGTCGTTTGAGGGCTTCAAAGGCACGTATGTGCTGCTCACTCTGGCAGATGCGGCGCCTGTGAAGGCGACGCAGCTTGTGGCTGCTTCAGCGTTAGTGGCTACTGGGTCTACCCTAGAGGTGCAGGCGCAGGCCGCACTGCCGGTGGGGGTGACATCGCCTCCGGCCCCGCTGGTGCTTCGGCGAAATGGCCAGCCCGTTGCCCTGTCGCCGGTGGTTCCCTCGGGGGATGCTACCGGTGTGGCGAGTTTCTCGCTGCCGGCGTCGGAGGTGGGATCCTTCGTGCTCAGCGTTGGGGAAGCCCAGGTTCTGGCGCAGGTAGGGCTGCGGGACGTACGGGGTTTGGTGCAGGTGTCGCAGATTGGGGTCGCGCCGGCGACAGTAGCTCCCAGCCAGCCTGTGGAGGTGAAGGCGGCGCTGACCAACGCGGGTTCCCTAGCGCTCACTATGGAGCTGAGGCTGGAGGTCAACGGCGACGTGGTGGAGAAGCGGCTGGTGGCGCTGGACGCGGGCCTAAGCCGGGACATGAGTTTCACCCTGGTGCGCCTCAAGGAAGGGACCTACGAAGTCGTTCTCCTGGGGCGGCGCACGCGTTTCACCGTGGCAACGGAACCCAAGCCGGCGCAGATCGTTGCCTCGGACCTTACGTTGGACAACGCGTCATTGAATCCTGCGGATGTGGTACACGCCAAGTTCATGTTGACTAACTCTGGGGACCTGCCTGGGACCTATGTGATGCGCATGTTCTTGAGCGGCCGTGAGGCGGAACGGCGGGAGCTGATCCTGGATGGGCTGACACGGCTGCCCGTGGAGGTGAGCATTCAGCCCCCTGGGGAGGGCATCTTTACCCTGGAACTGGATGGCATGAGGCGGCAGTTTGTCGTGGTATCGCCGCTTCAGAGGGCGGACCTGGTGGTGGAAACGCTGGTAGTGCAGCCTGCCACTGTAGTGGGGGGGCAACCCGTGACTGCATCGGTGGTAGTGCGGAACCGTTTCTTGGAGCCTGCCAGCAGCACGCTCTACGTCCTGATCAATGGCAAGGTGGTGTCCCAGGCGGACCTAGCTGTCCCGCCGCAAGGGACGGCGCAGCGAGAGTTCACGCTGTCCCAAGATGTCCCTGGCCTGTACGAAGTGGAGATGCGGCTGGGGAAGGCGGACGGGTCGGTAGTCAGCATCTACAAAGGACGGTTCCTGGTGACGCGGACGCAGTCCCCCGCTGCTTGGGAGATCTCGCTGCTGGAGGCGCTGCCCCAGCCGGCCCAGCCGGGTGAGCCATTGCAGGTAAGCTTTCTTCTTTCCAACGTAGGCCAGCGGGCAGGGGAACGGGAAGTCATAGCGAAGGTGGATGGCGTGGAAGAGTGGCGGCAGACGTTGCTGGTAGGGCCGGAGACTACCAAACCGGTAGCCGTGACGCTGGCCGGCAGGGCTACCGGCGAATATGTCCTAGAGGTGAATGGCCTACGGGTGCGGTTTTTGGTGGAAGGAGCGCCCACCCCCACCCCACCGCCAAAGCCGACGGCTACCGCAACTGAGCGCGGCTCACCAATGGCCAGCATAGCCCTGTTCATAGTGGTGACAGTCTCATTCCTGGGGCTAGTTGCCGCTAGCTACTGGTTCTTGAGAGGACATAATAGGATACGACATTCTGACTAGGGCGCAACACGTACACACTCCACTTTCAGGTGGACGCGATCCAGTTGGCCATATAACGCCTTCAGCATCGCTACACCAGAGCAGCAGCATGATGAACCAAGCCCGATGTCTGAGAGGGCTACGCCAACTGCTGAAGCGCCATTCCGCGTTCTCCTTGGGGATAGTCTGAAAGTTCTCCCACCCCATCCTCCACCGGCCCTGGTGCAGGCCCAAACGTTGTCGCTCCCGTCACCCTTGCGCCATGCTGTGATCCAAGTGTTGGAGAACTGGCGCCGCCTTACCCTTTCCCAACGAGTCCATGGACTCCCCAAGACCAACAACCTTAGCGAGAGGTCTATTGGCCGTACGAAGTTCCGCGCCTGTACGGTTCGTGGCTTCAAAAGCCAAGCCGGAGCGCCCAACTTCTCGCTGCTACCCAGATCTCCTCGCTCCCAACTAGCAGGGTGCTGAAAAACTCTTTTTCACCATCCCCTTGGCCCCCTTCCTGAAAGAAAGGGGGAGGAATTTGTATCTGAGGGACACCCTCATCCTTCAGTTGAAGGACCAGCAAAGGGGCTTCGCCTCTCTGCACTCCCTTTTTTTCCGCAGCCTGCTAGACCCCCAGGCCTATGCTCTCTCTGCTCCAATCCCCTGAATAACCCGACCTGTACAATCATGCACCTGTGTTCGTGTTGCTAGACCACAAAATATTGTGATAGGATGTCCCTTGCGCCGAAATGGAATGGTCAACCTCAATGGCTTTTTGCTGGGCGGTTCTTGCCATTAGGGTTGCTCTTTTGAGGCGACAAACAGGTAGAAGGTACTATGGATAACATTGACATCAGACGCTATTGGGAAGTTGTGTGGCGGCGGTGGTGGGTCTTGGTGATAGCGCTACTTAGTTTGATGCTGATCGCTTTGTTGGTAAGTAGGTCCACGACACCTCTTTACCGGGCCAGCGCCAAGCTCTTGGTTCAAAGTGGCGCGACCCCCGGGATCCTTTCATCGAGCGACTTTGAGGCCAGTCGCCAATTGGCGCTGATCTTGGGAGACCTAGTTAAGACGCGCCCCATTCTTGAAAGCGTAATCCAAGAATTGTCACTGAACTCCGCCCCTGCCACTCTTTCGAAGAAGATCAGTGTGACCAGCGGCCGTAGCCTGATTGAAATAGTGGTGGTGGACCCTGATCCTCAACGCGCTGCGGATATTGCCAATAAGGCTGTCCAGACCCTCATAGATGACTTTCGGAGGAGACAATTCCTGCAGATTGCGCAGTTCCAGAATTCTCTTGGAGAAATCGGAATCGTTGGAGATTCCAGCATAATCGCTGCTCAAGCATCAACCATGAGTTCGCTAAGCCTGGTGGAGGCAGCTGAGCCACCCGTCACTCCGTATTCACCTAAGACGGTCACGAATGTATTGGTGGCTGGCGTGGCTGGGCTCTTGATTGGGTTGTTCGCGGTGTTTATTCTTGAATATTTTGATGACCGCATCAAATCCGTCGATCAGTTCAAGTCTCTTACAGGCCTGCCTGTTCTGGGATCGGTCATTAGCTACAAGAATAGGGGCGAACAAATCATAACAGGGGGGTTGGATGGCGGCAGCCACGTAACGGAGGCTTATAAGTTCTTGAGGGCCAATCTAGAATTCTCTGGTCTTGGCGCCGACGGCAACCGGAGCCTGATGATCACGAGTTCAGGCCCCAGTGAAGGGAAGACTACAACCGCGATTAATCTGGCATTTACATTTGCCCGTGAGGGGGAAAGAGTCATTCTCGTTGACTCGGACTTGCGCAAACCAGGACTGTCTTCCGCGCTTGGCCTCAAGAACCAGGAGAACCAAAAAGGGCTAGTGGATGTTATTCTAAGGCAGGCTTCTCTTGATGAAGCCTTGGTATCTATTGGATTGCCAGGCCTTATGGTTCTGCCGGCTGGGTTAGGCCACGCAGATAGCACACAGTTGCTTGGGTCCACGCGGATGAAAGAACTAGTGGAAGAGCTGAAACGGCGCGCCGAATTGGTCATCTTTGATACTTCGCCCCTATTAGTTGTTGCCGACCCTATGGTCATGCTGCCGCTGGTGGATTGCGTTCTCCTGGTTGTTGATGCTCAACGCACTGGTCATAGCTCAGTGCTCCGTTCTGTGGAAAATCTCAAGCACGCGAAAGCCTTGTTGTTAGGAGGGGTGCTAAACAAAGTAACTGCACGTCGTAGCGGCGAAGGATACTACTACTACGATTACTACTACTACGGTTCAAATGGGACGAGTCAACAGAAAAAGCGCTCTGGGCTGGGATCGTTGCTATGGGCTAAACGTCCAAGACGGAGGAGGAAAGTGGGAGCAACGAAGAGCGATAGCCTTTGATGGCGCAAGGTTGGACACGCGCCGTTACTGGAAGTGGTGCAGTTGCGGCTTAACCTGACTTCGGGCAAGGACTCCATTGCCGAGGTGGGCTAGTGATCCTGTTGAGTCTCCCTCTTGCAGGGTTACGGCGTCTTATCTCCAGGATTGTCTAGCAGGGTGCTGAAAAACTGCTGCTCGCCCTTTTTACCCCACCCCCAAACGGGGGATTTGAATCTGGGGGATACCCCCAGCCCCCCACCAGAGGGGCAAAGCCCCTCTGGACTCCCCTTTTTCCGCAGCCTGCTAGAGCCCAGGGAAGCTGGAGAACGCGACGATTGGCAAAGGGTGATGGTAGGTTTGGAGATAGGCGAAGGGGATGCAAAGCCTTGATGCCTGGTACCATAGCAAAGGAGCGAAACGGTGTTGCGAGGTCAGGACAAGGTGCTTAGCCTGGAACAGTTGGCGCTAACAGTTCAGGAAGCGCAGAAGCGTCATCTGAGGGTGGGCATGTGCCACGGGGTGTTTGACATCTTGCACGTTGGTCACCTTAGGCATTTTGAGGCGGCAAAAGCGCTTGCTGACGTTCTAGTAGTTACCGTGACCCCGGACATTTTTGTAAACAAGGGGCCGAATCGCCCTGTGTACACAGAGGAGTTGCGTGCGGAACTTGTGGCGGGGCTGTGGGCAGTAGACTGGGTCGCCATCAATCGTTGGGACTCCGCGGTAGAAACGATTCGTCTGATCCGTCCGGACATTTTTGCCAAGGGAGAGGAATATGAAACTCGGGCACAGGCAGTCAATCCGAACTTCTACGCCGAGGCCATCGCGGTAAAAGAGGTTGGTGGGCAGGTAGCTTTTACCAGGGGGTTCACGCTGTCCTCAACTGCTGCGTTTCGCAAGCTTCAGAGTGGCCCAGAGTGACAAACGTGGAAGTATGTGGAATGAGGAACTATGAACTTTGACGCAGTCGTCTTTGACCTAGACGGCGTCTTGACTGATACCGCCAGCGTACATGTGACAGCCTGGAAGCAGGTATTTGATGAATACCTTAAGGGTCGGGCTACCAGGGTGCAAGAGCAGTTCCGCCCTTTCACCGCAGACACGGACTACCCTTACTACGTGGACGGAAAGCCGCGATCCGACGGCATCCGCAGTTTTTTGGACTCCAGAGGGATTGAGTTGGCCGAAGGGGATCCGCGCGATGGCCCGGAGGAAGAGACAGTCTATGGCCTCGGGAATCGGAAGGACGTACTCTTTCGTCAGCTTATTAGCCAGAACGGAGTCCGTGTGTTTGAGGGGAGCATCCACCTCGTCCGGCAGCTAGAGGCCATGGGAGTGAGGCGGGCTGTAGCCTCATCCAGCAAGAACTGCCAGACCATACTTCAGATCGCGGGTATAGAAGGGCTGTTCCAGGCAAGAGTGGATGGGGTAGTCTCGGCGGAGCTGAATCTGAAGGGTAAGCCTAGCCCTGACATCTTTCTGAAGTGCGCTGAGATGCTGGGCGTTCCTCCCCAGCGGGCTGTGGTTGTGGAAGATGCCATATCGGGGGTGCAGGCTGGAAGAAACGGTCACTTTGGGCTGGTTATCGCCGTGGACCGTTTGGGCATTGGCAGCGCCTTCATGGAGAACGGTGCAGACGTGGTGGTGCAGGACCTGGGAGGCGTAAGCCACCTGGACATTGACCGGTGGTGCGCTGACAAAAAGAAACTCCCAATCGTTTCTTGAAGCGAGGGTGGGCCTGCGAGGCCTGCAAGGAAGGAGTGTTACGCTAAGGCGCGATGTCTACGAGAATTTATAGAAGAGGTACGGGGCCCGAAGGCTCCAGGGGTAGGTGGATCAGCAGGTTGGCTCTAGTGGGCGTGGCGGTACTTATCCTTAGTGCGTTGTTCTTTCTTGTTAGGAGGCCGATGCCAATCCCTACTCCTACTCCCACTCCCACCGCCACCCCTATCCCTCCCATCACCACCCCATTGCCCACTCCGACCCAAGCCCCGCCTTTCAAGCTCTCGTTCCAGGAGATAAAGCTGGAGTCACCTCACAAAGGATTTACCGACTTCAAGTTTATCCCGGGAACGAAGAACGAGTTCCTGGTCCTGGAACAAGAGGGAAGAGTCACCCAGTATAGATTGGAGGATGATACAGCCCAAAGGATTGGGTATTTTCAGGTAGAGAATGTCGTTTCCTCCACGGAGTGCGGGTTGCTTACCCTGGCCTTCGACCCAGACTTCCAAACAAACCATTTCCTGTATCTGGGGTATTGCCCTGACCTGCCAACCCTTTTTGAAGGCGAGAACATAGTAAGAACCCAAAATGACCAGTTCTTTCGGATCGGGCGATTCGTATTTGACCCGGCAGGTTATGAGAGTGGCAAAACTGTGGAAGGGATGGACATAATCACGGTTGGCGACCTTCTAGCGCCGTTTCCTGTGCCTCAGCACACTGGTGGGGCCATGGGCTTTGAGCCGGACGGGACTATGTGGGCCTTTTTTGGGGAAAGGCTGGCCCGAGAGGTAGCTCAGGACTGGAACGACCTGCGTGGCTCCATGGTCCGCATCATCCCGAACCGTGACCCCGGAGGCTCCGGTTACACCCCTGCCAACGGGAACTTGTTCCTAAATGCCCCGGCGAAAAGCCCTATCGTTTACGCCAAAGGATTCAGGAACCCGTGGAGGGCGCTTCTGGACTCTAAAGGCCGCTACTGGGTCGCCGATCCGGGGGAGGCCGTAGCCGAGGAGATAGACGTGGTTACCCGTGCAGGCCAGAACTTTGGCTGGCCTTACTATCAAGGCCCCTGTTTTATCGACTTACGGGAAGCCGCCTTTTGCAGGCCGTTCACAGACCCCATTCGTTACTGGGATCACACCTTTGAATACCCATTCTTTGTTGAAGACCCTGAGGCAATAAGGACGCCGGCGAGGGTCGCGTGGGTAGGAATGGAGTATCTGGACAAGGGGAATGACCGCTATGGGGGGCAGATGACCAACAGAGTGACCTATGGCGAGATGTGCGTGGGATGGGTCAGGGCCATTCAGGTGAGTGACCTTGGGCAGATTCTGGAGGATAGATTCATCGGGCACCTGCCGGGCATCACCTCCTGGGATCAGGAGCCCGATGGCTACATGTATGCTGCCAGCTATGGAACCTGCGAGTATGACAGGCCGCAGGTGGGGCGGCTCTATCGGGCCGTTCCTGAGCAATGAGTACCTGTTTGTTGCCTGTCCCCAAACTACCAGTTGAAGGACAGGGGCAATGTCCATCTTTCCTTGGGGCCGCGAGAAAAGGGGAGTACAGTCCCGGCTTGTCCCGCCCCGTTGGACGCCGAGTACTCCCGTGTGCGGGAGTACAGCGCGGGACGGGGTCGGAATACGAATTCTCTCCCCTCTCCGGTCAGAAAAGCGTCAGTTGGATGGTCGGAGGAGTTTCTCAGCACCCGGCTAGGCAGCTTAGCCAACCAATGAAGGCGAAAGATGCTTGCCACGCAGGCAACCCATGCCCATGCACATGAAAGATGGTTTACGCTCTTGGTCACTTCTTGAGGCGTTGGAGAAAGCTAAACAGGCATTCTTCGGGACCCGAAAGACGCAAGTATTCCTCCGTGGTTCTCTGGAGACCTTGCTGCTCCGCACTCTTGGTGTTGGAATAAGGGTCCTTGTCGGCATAATGTTGGCCCGCATGTTAGGAGCTTCGGCATACGGCACTTACTCCTACGCTGTGACCTGGCTGGCATTCCTTACACTTCCGGCCATGCTGGGCCAAGAGCAGGTCCTTGTGCGGTATGTGGCAGTCTACAACGATACCCGCTCCTGGATGGTGCTCAGAGGCCTGCTGCGCTTCTCCCTTCTCCTGGGTCTGGCTGGGGCACTTGTAATAGGCTTGGTTTCTATCGTGGCCGTCACTTTTCTTTCTGGTATGGCATGGGATCTGAAGGTCACCATGTGGACCGCTTTGGTGTCGCTCCCTATCTTGGTGCTGTCACAACTGCGGCAGGCTGCACTTAGGGGTCTTCACCAACCTGGCATCGCCCAGATACATGAGAACCTTGTGTACCCGGTCTCGCTTCTTGTTTTTGTCCTGGTGGCATACCTGTTGACAGGGCAACATGTCAGTGCCCCACTTGTTATGGCAGCCAATACAGGCGCGTGGCTGGTAGCGCTTGTCTTGGTGACGCTCTTCCTGCAGCGAAAACTACCACGGCCCGCCCGCACCGTAGTCCCGGCGTATGCGAAGGCCGAGTGGCTGAAAATGGTTCCGCCACTCCTGTTTGTAGGGGTTGCCTACAATCTGGTGAGCAGGACAGACATTTTTGTCTTGGGCGCCTTCGCGAGCAGCAGAGAGGTGGGGATATACGTAGCTGCTACCCGGAGCGCCGAGATAGTCCTGCTGCTATACGCTACAATCACGTTTGCAGGGGCGTCGCTGTTCTCCAGCATTTACGCTTCGGGAGACATCCAAGAGCTACAGCGGGTCGCCCGCCTGATGGCCAGGGGTTTCCTCTGGATCACCTTGCCTATTTACGTCCTGTTCATGGTGTTTGCTCCCTTCCTCCTTAGCCTTTTCAGTCAGGAGTTTGTTGAGGGTGCCTCGGCGTTCAGGCTCCTGGTCACGGCCTACTTTCTTTCAAGCCTGTCCGGCCTGGACAACGTTGTCATGCTCTACATGACCGGGCACCAGAGGGACGTAGCCGTAGCCATGGGCATCACAGCAGTGGTCAACATAGGGCTGTGTTTCCTATTGATCCCTGCTTTGGGGATAATAGGGGCAGCCATTGCTTCAAGCACCAGCCTTTTGCTGTTGAAGGGCTCTCTGGTTGTGGTACTATACAAACGTGTGGGCGTTTTGTCTCTGCCGTATGGCCCCCAGGTAAAAGCAAAGGTGTCGGCCCCCGACTTCCCATAGGGCCGTGAAGTAACGGAAAAGGGACAGAGCTGACAGCTTTGTCTGTCCTGAGGGTAGCCCTCCTGAGGTGAGTGTATTGTGGAACAGCCTCTAGTCTCGGTGATTACACCTGCGTACAACCATGGAAAGTACATCGGTCGGTGTATTGAGAGCCTGCTGGCCCAGACCTATACCAATTGGGAGCAGGTGGTGGTTGACGACGGTTCCACCGACAACACTGCCGAGGTAGTAAGGTCCTTCAAAGACCCGAGAATTACCTATGTGCACCAGGAAAACAAGGGCGTTGGAGCCCTGGCGGAGACCGAGAACTCCGGCGTGCGTCGGTCCAAGGGCCAACTTGTAACCATGCTAGCCAGCGACGACTGTTGGCCACCCTACCGGCTGGAGAAGCAGGTCCCCTTGTTTCAGGACCCGAATGTGGTCTTGTGCTTTGGCCGAGGGGTTCTCATAGACGATAATGACAAAGTAATAGGCCAGATGATACCGCCAAAAGCCCTGGCCACAGCACCGAACCGGCCCGTGGGTTCCATCCTGCGGGGGCTACTGGTGCGCTTCTACATCCCTCAATACACTGAGTTGATATCCAGGGCTGCTCTGGACAGAATCGGAGGCTACCAGCAGCCCTCAGGACTGCTGGCGGAGGATTTTCCGACCCATTTGGCCCTCGCCCTCCAGGGCGAGTTCCGATACCTGGACATTCCTCTCGGGTACTATCGGATGCACGGCGGTCAGATGACCCAAACTCACCACGCGGAGATGGCCGTGAGAAACCGAGCGTATTCTATGGAGTTTTTCCGACATCTGGATCCCGAGACGCAGAGGGTTACGGGATGGACGGAGGCGGGCCTTGCCAAAGAGCTATCGCGAGTAGGCGGAGATGATAATTTCTGGGTGGGCCGGCGGGAGCTTATGGCCGGTAACAAAAGAAATGCTCGTCGCTATTTCGGGGCTGGTTTGCTACATGGCACCCTTCGCGGCAAGGCAAAGTCCATTGTAGGGCTAGTGTGCTCAGTGACGGGCCTGGACCTTGAGCGTGCTGCCAAACTGGCCGGACGTCCTCCTCTCAGGTAGTGAGAAGAGCGGGCAAAGGGAGTTAGAGATGCGTTCCCCAAGTAAGGCGAGAAAGGGGTTGCTCTCGCCAGGACGATTGGCCCGCAAGTCAATAGACATTATGTATATGGCCCGGGACTTCCTGGGGATGGTAACCCACACTGATTACTATCACCCAAGGGCGCGGCTGGGGAGTTACTTCGTAGATGGACGCTCCTACTATGTGGACTTCAGGAAGAAGGTAGAGTGGAAAGGCAAATATGTTGAGGGCGTGCCCGCGCTATTCATACCGTCATCTAAGCGATATATCCTGTTCCCGGGCATGGTGCTTCAATACGGGATTGGCGCCGTTGACAGTTTCTTCAACACGGGCGACAAGAGATATCTGAGCTTCGTCGCGGACGTTTATGCATGGATTGTCACAAGCGTTACCCCGAACTACTCCTTTGACAACTACTCCGCGGAGATGAACAGCGGGGCAGAGTTTTTCTCAAACAACAGTGGTATGACCCAAGGACTGGCGCTCTCGTTTCTATCAAGGGTCGTCACATGCGATTTGGTGAAAGGAGTTTCAGAAGAGGCAGTGACACTCATGAGGAGCATGTATGCCAACATGCTCCAGTCATTGGAGAATGGTGGAACAGCTATCTATGAGGGAGAAGACCTCTATTTTTGTGAGTATTGCCAGAAAGACCGCGAAGTGATTCTTAACGGATGGGTGTTCGCTGCTTTTGGCCTTCATGATTGTGAAAAGATGTTTGAGCCCGCAGTGGCGACATCTGCATTTCAAAAGACTCTTAGGTCCCTGGGAAAGAGGGCCGGCGACTATATGATGCCAGGAAGCAATTGGTCCTATTACGACAACAAAGGAAGGACGGCCTCGCCAACGTATCAACTGCTGCATATTTGTCTGATGGATGCTTTATACAGATTGAGCAGTGTAGAGACCTTTGGTGAACTTCGCAAGCGTCTGCAAAAAGGTAACAACTGCACCAATATCGGGAAGTACACGCTCGTCAAAGTCATGGACAAGATAAGGGACTCCGATGTGTATTCAAGGTAGCAAAGTAGTCTTCTGGATGTCGCCTGCTACGAGTTCCTATGCTCATACGGGGAATGTTTGGCTATGGGAATCGTAAACGACGAAGTGCTTTCATGGAGCAACCTGCTGAATTGGCAGGTGTTGTTGGTGCTTGCCTGTGGTCTGGTCGTTACGATTGCTGTGGCTCTAAGGCCAAGAGCGTTTTGGCCGTTGCTCGTCGCTTTGGCCATCCTTGGCAACTTGCCAAAAATCAAGGGCTATAACATAGCGGATGAGATTCTTTTCTACTCTGCTCTCTTGGGCGGTCTTGCGGCGATAACGGTCAGCAAGAGACAGGGCCAAGTGAGGGAAAAGATTGATCTTCATAGCATAGCCTTTGTGGCCTGGATGGGTTACTTGATCATACAGGCAGTTCGGGGAGGACTGGCTACGGATGACTCTAGGGTGATCCGCTGGGTATTCCTCTATGGCGCCTTGCTACTTGGCACATTCGTGATGCCAATGCCGCACTTCCGGTTCAATGATATACGAAAAATGTACACTGCAATTCTGATTGCTACCTTGGTGGGTTTTGTAGTGTACTTTGCACAAGGGTTCTACTTTGAAGGCCAGTTTGAATTCCATGGTAGATACTTAAGTCAGGACCAATATGTCGCTGGCTCGGCTACCGCTGTATTCCCAATATTAGTTGCCTTGCCTGCGGCGATTTTGGTGTTTCGTGAGAATGCGCCGATGTTACGCATGCTTGCTTGGTCTACTTTGATTATGACAGTGATCGTCGCCTGGTATTTTGATTCGCGCGTCACCTGGTTAGTAATGGCGGCATTCCTTGTCGTAGGTTTCTTAAGGATTGGCGTTCGGAGGGTCGTGGTCCTCCTGAGTCTTGCCCTCGTTGCGGGTTTCCTGATCTTGCCCCAGGCGTCTGAAAACCTGGTCCCGTACGTAAACAACCTCTATGTGACCAGCACGGCTCTAGTCGGAGGAAATGACAAAGGGGACTTGGATCGCACGCTTCAGATTGAAGCAGCCATTGAAGCGTCGCGCCAGGATTGGGGTACTGCCCTTTTCGGCCATGGACTCAGCACCGCCAAGTTCGTAATAACGCCGTATCTTAAGGAAACGTACGCGAGGCATAACTTAGACGAGAGTAGCAGGATGCTGCGTCTTACTGGAGGTGTCAGTTACGTAGAGGCAACTATCCTACGCACGACGGGATTTGGCGTGTTCCTCATAGACACCGGCGTGGTTGGCCTGTTATTGTTGGGGCTGAACGTACTCTTGGTGGCTAATAAATTACTACAATCAGGCAGCCCCAAGCGGTTTGTTATATTAGCTATTGTTCCATTAGTAAGTTTGTGGCTGTTTGTTAATGACATCCAGGATATAGTGTTATTATACCTCCTTATCATGCCTTATGGAGTAATTGAACAGTTGAACCGGACCAAAGAAGCCTGGGTCCCTGCTGAAAAGTCAGGCATGAAGGCCGTTCGTATGTCACCGGTACTACGCTGACAACATGAAGCTTTGCTATATAGGCTCGTTAGAGGCGCTGCACACGCGGCGATGGGTAAGATACTTCGCCGACCGGGGTCATGAGGTGGATGTGGTGACCCCTTTGCCGTACGTTTTTACTCACGTGACCTCCTATGCAATGGACAACGTGAGGGTGCATACATACAAGAACATTCGCACGCACAGAGGTTTTCTGGATCTCGCGTTTAATTTGGTCGGGCTGCCTCTCAGAGTAATTCAGTTCAGGTCATGGATAAAGCGGATCAACCCTGACTTGGTGCATGTCCATTATATCAATGAAGCGGCGCTGTTCACCGTGCTGGCGGGTTTTCGCCCTTTGGTAGTGACCGCTTATGGGACGGACGTCTTGATTACGCCACAGCGGTCCCGGCTCCTCCGGGGCATAGTGAGTTATGTCGTCCGGAAGGCTGATTTGGTGACCTGCACCGGGGAAACCGTCAAGGGCACGCTCATCAAGCTCGGTGTTGAGCCTTCCAAAATAGATATTATCTACGTTGGCACGGATACCGACCGGTTCCGTCCAAGGGCAGGGGACTCAGGGCTAAGGGAAAGGCTGGGTCTGCATGATTCGCCTACCATTGTCAGCCTTAGACGGCTGGAGCCGATCTACGACGTGGGCACCTTGGTCAATGCTGTCCCGCTGGTGCTGGCAAGGTGCCCTGCAGCAAAGTTCGTGGTTGCCGGGTCCGGCTCAGAGGAAGAGAAGCTACGGCAGATGGCACATTCTTTAGGTGTACACGATAGTGTACGGTTCGTCGGCAACCTTAGCGAAGAGGAAGTGCCTAGTTACTTAGCTTCGGCTCATATCTATGTCTCCACAGCACTGTCCGATGGTGGTTTATCCGCCAGTACCACTGAGGCGATGGCTTGTGCATTACCGGTGATTATTACCGATGTAGCGGACAACCGAAGTTGGGTGGAGGACGGCATAAGCGGATTCGTGATACCTACTGGGGACCCGCAGGCGTTAGCAAGGCGGATTATTTACCTGGTGGAACATCCTGAAGCGAGAGAAGAAGTGGGCGCCAACGGGCGGGAGGTAGTGGTTGAAAGAAATAACTGGCACAAAGAGATGACTAAGATGGAGCAGATTTACCAGCGAATGATCCTGAAGGGAACAGCCTAACCATGGAGTACAGTAAGCTAGGCCCAACAGATATGGATGTTTCAAGGGTGGTCTTCGGCTGTTGGGCTATCGGCGGTCATGGCTGGGGACCAGTGGATGATGAGGAATCCATCGCGGCAATTCACCGGGCGCTGGAACTAGGAATCAACTTCTTTGACACGGCGGACACCTACGGCTTTGGCCATTCAGAGGAGATTCTGTCAAGAGCTCTTGGAGAACAACGAAAGCACGTCGTCGTAGCCACGAAGTTTGGTATAAAGTGGGATGCGCAGGGAAGGATAACTCGTGACATCAGTCAGGCTAGGGTCTTTGAGGCTCTGGATGCCAGCTTGCGCCGTTTGAAATTGGATTGCATTCCGTTGTATCAGATCCACTGGCCCGACGGCTCAACCCCCATCTCCAGCACCCTGGAAGCCTTGATGCGTTGTCAGAAGGCCGGAAAAATCCGCTGGATCGGCGTTTCTAATTTTCCTCCAGATATGATCTTGGAGGCTCTCAAGACTCATCAGATAGTCTCGGCGCAAGCCCCGTACAACCTGGTGGATCGAAAGGTAGAATCTACAATCCTGCCAAGTTGCAAGAAGCTCGGACTGAGCGTTTTGGCGTACAGCGCTCTAGCGCAGGGCTTGTTGACTGGCAAATACGGGCCAGAGACCCAATTTGATGAGGGAGACATCCGGAGCAGGAGCGTATACTTCCATCCGGAGAAGTACGAAGCTAATGCCAAGATGCTCACCAGGCTCAAGGAGGTTGGAGAAAAGTATGGGAAAGCTCCCTCCCAGGTGGCTATCAGATGGCTTTTGGATAGCCAAAGCACCGTTTTCCCAATCACTGGCGTCAAGACACAAGAACAAATTGAAGAAAACGTAGGCGCATTGCACTGGCGGCTTTCTGAAGAAGACCGGAAACTGTTGTGTATGGTTGAATTTGACCCAAAGTAATAGGTGAGTATCCCTTACATTCACGTTCTACATGTGCATACTCTAGCTAAGTTAGATAGGTGAGCACAACAATTCGGAAGTTCACCACCAAGATGTTTGACTAGCAGGGTGCTGAAAAACTGCTGCTCGCCCTTTTTACCCCACCCCCATACGGGGGATTTGAATCTGGGGGATACCCCCAGCCCCCCACCCGAGGGGCAAAGCCCCTCTGGACTGCCCTTTTTCCGCAGCCTGCTAGATGTTCCCCGATGACGAAGCCCGCTTTGAATGGCTCCGCAACAAACGGTATCCAGAATGGCTGGACTGCTAGCCTGCAAGCAGTCCAGCAGGTTCTATCGCGTGACGGGGCGTAAAGTCTATGCCTGCCACAATTGCGGACACCACATCAGCCCGATGGTCGGCACTATCCTGGAAGGTTCTTCCACCTCTTTGCGTCAGTGGTTCTACGCTATCTTCCTCATGGCCCAGACCAGGACGGGCATTTCGGCCTGGCAACTTCAGCGGGAGTTGGGCGTCACGTACAAGACGGTATGGCGCTTGTTCACTCAAATCCGCACCCTCATTGCCCAAGACAGCGCTCCCCTCTTTGGTGAAGTGGAGGCCAACGAGACGTACATCGGCGGAAAGCATCCTGGCAAGCGTGGCCGGGGCGCAGCGGGCAAGACCGTCGTATTCGGCATTGTGGGACGTGACAGCAAGGCGTACACCGAGGTCACGCCCGATGTGAAGGCCGCTACCTTGCTCCCCATCATCCAAGAGCACATCCCCACCTCCCCAGATAACATCATCTACGCTGTCAACGGCCGCAACAACCTGGAGGAGGAGGTGCAGGCGGGCATCACCATTCCTCCCGAAGACTCTCAGGCCATGGCCCAGGCTATGAGGCGCCTTATGGCCATGAGCCCTCAGGAGCGTGTACAGATGGGCAG
>ORJL011860264.1_pt1 | contig 16745 bp, 13 predicted proteins | sample 1779941 | NCBI WGS metagenome assembly ORJL01 (sample SAMEA104232317, study PRJEB22302) | groundwater metagenome | biome: forest; feature: aquifer; material: groundwater | place: USA | collected 2011-08-07 | depth 5.8 m | reverse complement strand
GGGGGATTGGCTAATCTACTATTGACAAACGTTAATTGCCCAAATAAACAAAACCATCGTACACTGGGCTAAACGGTATGGGTTTAACGTGGTCCCGATCGACAAGGCATTTCAAGGCAGAGAGCGGTTGATTATCGGACCGGATCATCTTCATGCTAATCTTCTGGGCCACCAGATTATTGCAACGGAATTCGCGAGAAATTAGTTTACCCTAGGACATGGTGCAATCATAAAACAATGGAATAATATAACAATAAAAGCATCTCTCGGAAGAAGCAGACTCCCATACATTAAAAGGTGAAACCGGGATTAATAATGTCCTAGGTCAGATGGAAAAAATTAGCCGAAGAGTGGAAAATCATGTTGAACGAATGAAAGTGCTCTCGCATCTTTCGAAAGATATCATGAATAGTATAAATGTCTTTTATTAGCACATGGAGAGAGTATGCCCCTTCCAAATAAGAATGTGGGTGGGATCCCTCTTGTCTCCATGCCCTTGTCGCCATAGAACTACTCAGCCAGAGGATTCTGACAGTTAATACTCTCTTGGTCCAATATTCTTGTTCTTAGGTATTGACCGATGAGTTCGACCAAAACAACAAGAATCAAGATTGCTATGATCAAGGTCGCAACTTCAGGATACACAAAGAGTTTCATGCTAATCATAAGCTGGGTTCCGATTCCACCCGCACCGACAAAGCCAAGCAGCGTAGCGGAGCGCATATTGCATTCCCAACGAAATAGAGTATAGGACAAGAAAACGGGTAAAGTTACAGGAATCCTGGTCATCACAAAAATCTTAAATTCATCTAATCCTCCCGCGCGTGCCATCTCGACGAGTCGCTGGTCAACAGATTCAAACATTTCCGCATACAATTTACCCAGTATCCCCGTTCCATGAGCAGTCAGGGCCAGAACCCCAGGAAAGGGACCCAGTCCGACAGCAACTACAAAGATAAGCGCCCACATCAATTCAGGAATTCCCCGCAGAACGGCCAAAACTCCTCGAGAAAGATAATAGATCGTCCAGCGAAAAGACCAAAGAGCACGCCCCGAAACTCTCCATGAGTACTCTTCTCCTCGCGGACGCATGGCTAGGAGAGACAGCGGTAAGGCAAAAAGAATGGCTAAGACCGTAGCAACAATAGAGATCTCTACAGTCTCGATCAGTAGCTTAAAAACAGAACTCAAAAAGGCTGGATTTGTCTCTGGGGGCCACAAGCCACTGGTAAAACGAGTAATCGCTTTGATATTCTTGGGATCCAAAAACTCACTTGGCGAGAATTTCGTGCCCAATCCACTGAGAATTACGACCCCAAGTATGACAAACGTAATTACCCCATTCAAGAGGCTGGATTTATCGTGTTGCATACCGTTCTCCCCCCGTTTCAGGAATATTCCCCATAAGTTTTTGGAAGACTTCACTTCTCGTAAAATCTCGAGGACTTCCATGAAAAGCTAGGCCGCCTCGTTCAAAAGCTAAAATTCTCGAACAATACTTGAGGGCGCTATTAATCTGATGCAGACTCAGCAACACCGTTTTACCTTGTGTATTTAAGGACCGAAACTGGTCTAAGATAAGTCCTGCCGTCGCAGGATCAACAGAGGCAACTGGCTCATCCGCCAAAATGAGTTCCGCGCCACTGTAGATTGCCCTTGCCACAGCGACCCGTTGCTGTTGTCCACCGGATAGTTCTTCACATTTTTCATAGAGTTTATCTTCAATACCCAGTGATGCTAAAATTTTTCGGATCTCGATTTCTTCGTTGGGAGTCAACCGATACATTCCACGAACAACAGAGGTATGAGATAGCTTAGCGGCTCTACCCATCAAGACATTTCTCGCAACATCCAAGGAAGGTATAACATTGAAATTCTGATATACGGTAGCAATTTTGCTGCGGAGAGTATACAACTGTCGACGCTTCAATTGACGCGTTTCCTGCTCGAAAATCCGCAACGAACCCTGACTCGGAAAAATGGCACCACACAGCAAACGCATCAACGTGGTTTTTCCTGCGCCACTGGGTCCTAAAATACCCACAAGCTCTCCTTCCCTCACAGAAAAGGAGGCGGCACGGAGTCCTTGCCCGTTCGGGTAAAGTTTTGACAGTCCTTCTGCAACAATGATATCCATTTAACCACCTCCTTCAAAAGAAGGTGACAGGAACAGAAGTTCCTGTCACCTTATAATTCTGATCATGTAATGTTATTTCGTAGGTTTAATCAAGCCCAGGCGGTTCGCTTCTTTTTCAATCTCTGCGTAATCTGCAGCGGTGACCTTGGTGTAGCTCTTAGCGCGCATAAGTGTGAGAAGTTCGGGGTCTTTCATTTCAAGGAAGGTGTTCACGATCTTGTCATCGAGTGTCTTGTCCAGATTATCGTTGACAACCCAAGGATAACCTTCAACGAGATGCTTATCAATGATTCTAATTTTATTCGCATCCACTGTTTTGTTGGCGATGAGTCGATTCAAGATTCGACCTTCAATCCCGCCCGCATCCACTGTAGCATTTTGAACGGCTTGAGCTGTTGCATCATGCCCTCCAGTATAAACCACATTTTTCAGATCCGCAGGAACTTTAATTCCTGCTTGGTCCAGCATATACCGAGGATATAAGGAACCTGAAGTCGAGCTAATATCTCCAAAGGCAAAAACTTTACCTTTAACGTCAGCAGTAGTCTTGATGGCGCTGTCCACAGGAACAATAATCAGGCTGTAATACTTTGAGGTCTGTGTTTCCGCATCGATCTCGGTTACGATCGGATGGATTTTAGCGCGTTGTTTAGCCTGAGCATAAGTAAGTCCGCCAAAATAAGCCATATCAAGTTTATCATTGGCCATCGCTTCCACGACCCCGGCATAATCCGTGGCGACGAAGAGTTCAACGGGTATACCCAATTTTTCAGATAAGTACTTACGGAAGGGTTCATACTGTGCTTTAACTTTATCTGGCGCTTGGTTAGGAACAAGGCCAACACGCAGAGTAGTTTGCTTAGCTGGTTGATTCGCTTGGGGTTGGCTAACACTTTGACCACAACCGCTAACGAGAAGAGCTATGACCAAAATAAAAGTGGTTATAAGTATGATTTTCTTCTTCAAAATTAACAACCTCTCCTTCTTGGAATATTCCTTGATAATTGTATACCATGAAATGATGAGTGTCAATAAGTAAATGATTATTAATGAAAGCACATTTTAGTTATAGGGAGAAAACCAGGGACAGGTCCATTGTTTTAGTTTTACACTCGAAACAACGGACCTGTCCCCATGATTCTCCCTGTTCATCTTGCTTTTCTCCATTACTTCTTTACATACAAAGTCTGGGTCGGATAGGCAAACTCAATGTCGCGCTGTTCAAACTCTTCCTTGATCTTAAAATTAATTTCTTGTTGTATATCCATGTATGTATTGTAATCATTGGAGGTGACATAATAAACAATTTCAAACACCAAACTGAAATCACCGTAAAATTCCCTCAGTAGATTCTACCTTAGGATAATGTTTAGTTACTTGAATACTTTTTGCCTTACAAATTTTTCGCTTGTTCATTGAACGTACATTCTTAATAAAAACACCTGACGAATTTATCTTGTCTGCGTCATCTAATGGGGATTGGAATATAATGGTAATAGAGAGGAGGTGAACTCAATGGAATTGCTTACACTCGCGGATAAAGCTTCCTTAGATGTTCTTTACCTTGGTGTTTATTCATTTGCTGGTTGGCTTCTGGAGGTTTGTTACCGCTCAGTCAAACAGCGACACTTTGTTAATCCTGGATTTCTTAAAGGTCCATTTTTGTCGATTTACGGAACGTTTGCTTTGTTCATTATTGCTGCGGAGCAGCCGTTATTACAGGTCGCGTGGGAATGGCATTTTATTTATTTCGTTGTCGCCAGCCCTATATTGGAGTATGTTGTCGGTTACTGTTTTTGGCACTATCACCACCTCCAACTTTGGGACTACCATAAGGTTCCATTTAACTACAAGGGCTTCGTCGCACTCCCATTTTCCCTAATTTGGGGTGCGCTCGGTCTAGTCTTTGAACATGCGGTCCAACCATTTGTTCAGGAAAAACTATCCACTATACCTTCGTACCCTCGTCAAGGCCTTGCAACCTTGTTCGGTGTATATTTGATTTGGGATGTGTTCCAATCATTTAAATTATTACGCAAGTTTGAGCAATGCGTTATTCAATTACATGAACTAGATGAACATCATGAACAGAAGACAATTTGGGTAGAATTGAGAACGCTATAACCTGCAGATATACACGGGAAATCCTATAATGCTAGGCAGGAAAACCTCTCCTTTCGTCGAAAAGAGATCGTATGGAGGGATGAAATTGAGGGAAATTTTGCCAAACAATCCGGTATTGATTTCAGTGATATTTTTTTCTGGATAGTGTTTCTGCAATTCAATATGAATCCATATTATACCAAAACCCATAATAAGTCCCACCAGAACCACAATCCATGTATCCTGTTTTGCTCTTATATTACTTGCTTACAACACAGAATTTCCTACTTTTACTCTGAATTTATTCACTTTGGCTATCTGCTTTTTAGATAGTTCAAGTTTCGCCAGTATTTGATGAATTGTCTCGGATTTGGTTGTATGTATCAATCGATGAATATCAAGAGAGATAATAACTAGATTATTGTAATTGTCTTCTCCACCTGCATTAATTGGTATAATGTGATGGCAATGGAGTCCATTTACTTCTAATCTTTCACCGAGTATTCCACATATTCCACATTGGGCAGAAAATAGGGATATTCGATTGTCGTTATATTCATGTGAATGAGCTTTCTTCCTTCAGGCGTATATTTGTTGACCTTTTTGGAGAAGTTCATTACATTCTTAGTTTTACATGCTGACATGGGATATATGATATGACCTTTGATATATATTTTCTGCTTATCATATCCCTTGTATTTTCCCAAATATACCTTACTTGGAGAACCTTTATTAGTGGATATTGATTTCCAGCGAATTTTAGCTATATTATCAAGGTAATATCCGATTTTCGTAAAGTCTATGGTACAGTGTGTAGCTATACGATAGTAGTTTTGAGTGCCAAGGACGTAAGAATTATAGAGACTTACATTTTTGAAGGTTGGACTCCTTTGGATTTCTTTAATTAGCTCTTTTCCTTTAGCCATTATTTTCATAACGGCATCGGGCTTTATCTTTGAGTTAGCTACTCGCTTTTCACCCTTTACTACGGCTTTGATCGAGAAACCAAGGAATTCAGATGTTTTTTTTCGTAGGTTTGTAATTTTTGACTTTTCTGGACTAATTTCGAGATTTAATCTCTCTTTAAGCCAGAGTTTAACTGCTATGAACATCCGTTCTGCTACCTCTCTGGTTGAACACATGATTTTAAAGTCATCTGCGTACCGTATGATATAGCATTCCTTAAGTTTTGATCCAGTGCGTATTCCCTTAATTTTACTATCATTTTGTGTGTAGGAGTGTGAAGTTTCGAAGCTTTCCCATTGATCGCTATCCACCAGTCTAATTCATTTAGTACTATGTTCGATAATAATGGAGACAACAGACCCCCTTATGCAAAGAAAGTTATTATGCAAAGTAAGCTACTGAAGCACTGATAAATCCCTACATTTTCTTTTATTTACTTTGCATAATGTCCAAGATGATAATAAGAGCTTCTGGCCCTAATAATCATTTTGGGAGGCATGTCATATGCAAATGAAACCATTAAAGAAACTACTCCAGGACCTGGAACAGGAAATGCTGAGACTTGGATACACGGAAGGTAGCATGAAATTCTACCATAGTCGGTGGAGGATGCTTATAGAGTTCGCTGAAGAAAAAGGTGAAATCTGTTATTCAGAAAAGCTAGGAATAGACTTTATTGAAAAGCATTTCCATATCCTTGAAAAAGACTTTTCAGGAACCTTTACGCAAGCCGAAGTCCAGAATCTTCGTATCATCCGCATGATAGGAGACTTCAAGACCCTGCGGCGCTTCTTGGAGGGGGTTACCACCTTGGAGACATCGGGCGCTGTCGCCATGAAACTAGCCCGGCAGTACGTGAAGCTGGATATTGTCCAACTCGGTATCCTCTACTTGGATGGGCACTTTGTTCCTTACTACGGTAAGTCCCAAATTGCTAAAGGGTATTTCACCACCCGGCGTCTGGCCCTGAAAGGAAACCATCTTTATAGTATGGACCTACCCAAGTATCAGAGGGCGGCGGAAAAATTATGCCGTAAACTTAACGAGTTAGAGCCCATAACACTCGATAAAAACCAATTTCCGATTTTCTATAGAGCAGCTACCAAGGAGTAATCACCAATAATTATTTTTTTTCGTAGGTCATGTGCAGAGTTCTGAAGTTAGTAATTCTATCGTTTATTGGATCGATGGAACAATGTAACTCTACTGGATTTGCGAGTTTATTTTATTTTTGTAGGTTAACCACATTCCTTAAAGAATCCTAAAAGTTTCCTAAGTTCATGATTCATGATATTCTTGAATAGTGCAATACTAGCGAAAGGAACATGAGGAGGATGCACTCGATGCGTCATAGGATTTATTTAGTGACTGTTCTATTAATATGGATGATTTTCTCTTTAAGTGGTTGTACTACCCAACCCAAGGAATCTGACTTTCCTATTGAAATAGGAGTGTTAATCATGGGAGAGTCTAGGAATGAAAAATTTACAGGATTACGAGAAGGATTGTCAGATTTGGGCTTGAGCGAACCTCAGGTTAACTATATATTGTTTAATGCTTATGATGATGAACAAAGGCTTCAGGATGGAGCTAATGAATTAATCAGACAAAAACCGGATGTACTCGTTGCTGCAGGGGTTATAGAAGCGGAAGCTCTGGCTCAAAGTTTAAAAGGGAAACCCATAATTCCTGTGTTAATGATCGGAGTGACCTCCCCGGGTAACCTTCAAGCGGCATTTAGCGAGCAGGAAATTCCAACGACTGGTGTGGACAATGGGCATATCGAATTAACAGGAAAGCGCATGGAACTTATGCGATTACTCTTTCCGAAACGCGAACGATTTCTCCTTATTTACGACCCGAGGATCAATGCTAGCGTTTTAGCTCTGAAACAAGCTCAGGAATTAGCACGGAATCAAGCCTATTTGATTGCGCCAATTCCGATTAGTGGGGATCAGGATTTAGCTGAGTTAGACAAGTACCCGTTCTCCTCTCAAGACGTACTTTTGATCTTTCCGAGTTATTACTTGGAAAGTAAATTTCGAGAAATTCGTGATTTGTCCTTGGAAAGGCGAATTCCAGTCATGGGCTTTTATGATACAGAGGTTGAAGCAGGGTACACTGCTTCTTATGGGATACCTTATTTTGATCAAGGGTATCAGGCCGCACGATTGGCTGTGCGTATGGCGAATGAAAAAAGAACGATACCGTTCGAAATGCCCGATTCAGTCTATTTAAAGCTAAATACTGAAGCATTAAAACAAATGGGTGAGAATCTTTCACCCATTGGATTAAGTTTTGGAGATAAGATTTATACAATCAAGGAGTGAGGTGTTTGCAGCAGGAGGATAAGACTCTGAGACTTAAAGGCTCTCCTATCCCATGGTGGAGCAGGATTAGAGTTAGAGTCCTGATTTTTGGGGTGCTCTTATCGACAATACCAGTCCTATTCGTCAGTTTTTATTATCTATATTTCGCGAAACTGGATTTACAGAGAAGTATTCAAATACAAAATAACCTTCTAGTGGAACGAAGCGTTCAGGAAGTCGGCGTTCTCCTATCTCATACTGAAGAAAGCTTAAAGAGTTCATCCCTCGGACTTTCCAAGACCGAAGAGGTCAGTCAATTATACCGAATCTTACAAGAATTTACGATGATTGATGAAGTTGTCCATTTGGATGCTGAGGGGAAAATACGTCAAGGTGTTAATCGGTTCAAAATCTTTGGGCTAAATCAAACGGAATGGGTTAACCCTGATATTCTTTCAACTTTAGCGTTAGGAAAGGTTTATTATAGTCCGGTGAGCTTCTTGGAGAGCGGGGTGCCTATTGTAAAAATTGTCGTGCCCTATTTCTCCTCTCTAGAACATCATTTTCAAGGTGGGATTGGGGCACAGGTCCGATTACGGAGTTTGCTAGGTATGGTCAGACCGACTCAAGTGAATGAGAAAATAGACATGTTTTTGGTTGATAAATCGGGTACGTTAATTGCTCACTCGGATTTGACTCGTGTGTTAGAGAAAACTGATGTGCGTCAAAGTTTTACAGTTCAACACTTCTTACAAATTGGAGATCCTTCTCAATTGCCAACACCTAATGAGTATATAAGTTACTCAGGATTGAGAGTGCTTGGAGGATATTCCAGACTGCAAAGAACGGATTGGGCTGTCGTGATAGAACAACCCGTAGCAGTTGCGTTTGCTCCGATTAATGCACTTCTGGTTCGTCTTATTGTGTTTTTAATCTTCGTGCTATTTATAGCTATCGTTCTTAGCATCCTATTTGCTTTATCCTTTACCAAGCCTATAGAACGATTAGAAAGAACGGTTCGACAAGTTGGGGGCGGTGAGTTAAACAATCACATAAACCTTAAACGGAAAGATGAATTAGGACAATTGACTAAGTCCTTTAATGACATGCTAGAAAAACTTCGACTTCAAGCACAGAGCCTACTTCAAGAAAAGGAACGATTAGATACCATCGTCAATGGAATTGGTGCTGGCTTGGCTTTGGTCTATCCCGATCTCAGAGTTGCATGGATGAATCCGGTGTTGGAAAATTGGGTTAGAGATGAAGATCTTCAAAGTTTTTTAAATCAAGGTGTAAAACAGAAAGTTTTTCGTCACAGAATATTTCAGCTGGAACAGGTGAACTCGGATGAGCCGAGTCGTCTTTTAGTGGTTGAAGATATCACTGAACAATCTCGTTTGGAAGAAATGGTCATGCAAGCCGATAAGCTATCTGCTCTTGGGCTTATGGCTTCGGGTTTTGCTCATGAAATTAATAACCCTTTAGCGACCATTCAAGGTTATGCTGAGGATATGGAGGAACGGCTCCATGAACAAGAGGATTCTGTTCGCTTTACTGAAATGGCTAGCCGTTATCTGCGCATCATCCGTAAAAATATTGACCGGGCGCAGAGGATTACCCAAAATTTGCTTCATTTTTCCCGTAAACCTGAATGGAAGCAAGAGTCAGTCGATGTGATTAAGGTTTTAGAAGAAAGTATAACCTTTCTGAACCATGCCCTTGTAAAAAAAGGAGTAGTCCTTGTGAAAGCTTGGGAAGCACCACTGCCTAAAGTAAATGGGGATGCTTTACAACTGATGCAGGTATTTGTTAACCTAATAAATAATTCACTCGATGCGATTAGGGATGGTGGGGAAATCTGGATCAAATCTAAAGTAGAACAGGATCGCCTAATATTAAGCTTTATGGACAACGGAGAAGGAATTGCCCAGGAATATCTCCCGAAGATCTTTGACCCTTTCTTTACGACGAAGGAAGTTGGAAAAGGGACTGGGCTTGGTTTATTTATTATATACGGAATAATGAATCGTATCGGCGGTTCTATTCGAATCGAAAGTGAAGAAGGGCAAGGGACTGGAGTTATTTTAGTTTTTCCCTTGCATGAAAAGGGTAGGGCACTTGAATGAGATTTCGAACGGTGGTTTTATGAAGGAACGTGATACACTGATCGACTTAACGGATTGGAAAAGCCTAAGGCTACTTATCGTTGACGATGAAGAGGATTTACTCCAGTTATTGGTTGACCGATTTGAGCGCAAAGGGTGCCAGGTGATAGGTTTGCTCTCCCCGGTTGAAGTTTCTAATTTTCTGTCTACGAAAGCCTTTGATATCGGGATTTATGATATTAATCTTCCTCGGATCAATGGGGTAGAACTTCTAGGCTTAACCAAAGAAGTCAGCCCAAATATGGAAATAATCATGTTAACCGGACATGGAACGGTTGAAACCGCAATCGAGACCATGAAGTTAGGGGCGTATGATTATTTACGTAAACCGTATGCCTTGACTGAACTTGAGGTTACTGTAGCTAAGGCTTGGGAAAAGAAAAAACTTAAAGAAGCCAATGATGGGTTAAAACATGCGCTTGTTAACCAGGTTGCCAGAGATCTGTTATTGCCTCAGAATCAAACCTTTTCGATTAACGGGAAAAGTCCAGTTATGAAGGAAATCTTGGAACTTACTCGTCGACTAGCAGATCGAAGTGTCCCGGTTCTCATCCATGGTGAGAGTGGAACAGGGAAGGAACTTATTGCCAAAGCACTCCACTTCTGGGGAACACGAGCAGATCAACCCTTCATTGCAATCAACGCGGGTGCTCTCCCGGAAACCCTATTAGAGTCTGAACTGTTTGGTCATGTTAAAGGGGCTTTCACAGGAGCGATTAATGACAAGAAAGGCCTAGTTGAAGTGGCTGACCAGGGAACCCTCTTCCTTGATGAAATTGGTGAAATGCCACTTAATTTACAAGTGAAGCTCTTGCGTTTCTTAGAAAGCCAGGAGTTTCGCCGAATCGGAGATTCTCGCCTCCATAAAGTAAATGTCCGAGTAGTTACTGCTACAAACAGAATTCTTGAGGAGGAAGTGGCGAAGGGCACGTTCAGGCAGGATTTGTTTTTCCGTTTGAATGTTATAAAATTAAATTTACCCCCGCTTCGAGATCGGCTGGAGGATATACCGCTCTTAATTTCTCATTTTCTTTGCTTATATGGGAAAGGGAAAGACGTTTCGATTTCTCAAGAAGGGATGAAGGCTCTTCTTCAATATGGGTTTCCAGGAAATGTGCGTGAACTATCGCATATGATTGAGCGCGGTTTGATTTTAGCCAAGGATAGAATTATCGAGGCGAGAGATTTGGTTATACCCGAATTAACCCAAAACAAAAAATGTTTCGGAGAGGAAAAACAGCTGTTAACGTTGCTAGAATTAGAAAAAAGGCATATTGCTAATGTACTCGATGAGTGTAAAGGAAATAAAACACACGCTGCACGCATTCTTGGGATAAGTGTACGTAATCTCTACAGGAAAATCGAAGAATATCAAATCATAATTTAAGAGCAGAGATATTGAATTTGACAAAACTTAGAAATCTTAATATAGCTTACTATGACAAATTGTCACGTTTAGTCTGTCAAGATGTCATAGTAAAAGGTCTAAAATCGGAAAATAATCCGCATTTTAGGCCTTTTTTAATTGGCATCGTCTTTGCATATAGAATAAACGAGTCTGATGTTCAGCTTTTCTTTGTACTAATAATTTCAAGTACTTGTTACCAATAATCTTTTCAAAGGTAGGTAGATAGGAGGCTAATTTTCAATGAGTGTTAAACAATCAGAAAACCAAACAAAGGGCCCGCGCTGGGGTATGGTCATTGATCTTGCCAAATGCGTTGGCTGTGATACCTGTACTGTATCCTGTAAAGCTGAAAACAGAACCCCTCCAGGAGTCAGCTATAATGTGCTGCTCGAACAGGAACAAGGTACCTTTCCAAACGTAAAGCGGGTAAATATTCCACGTCCTTGTATGCAGTGTAATAAACCGGCTTGCGGGCAGGTCTGTCCAGTAAGGGCAACCTATAAAGCGGAAAATGGAATTGTCGTGATCGATTATGACCGCTGTATTGGCTGTCGCTACTGTATTGCAGCCTGTCCCTATGGTGCCCGATCCTTTGACTTTGGAGGAAGTTATGCCCAAGAAATGGAAGGCTATGATGAAGTTCAAGCGCCTGAATACGGTGTCGAGCGGGGGAACAGAGAACCAGGAAAAGCTCCAATTGGTACTGTTCGGAAGTGTACATTTTGCTTTCATCGCCTTCAGAGGGGAGAGGAACCAGCCTGTGTTGAGACTTGCATAGGGGATGCTCGCTATTTCGGAGATCTTTCTGATCCGAATAGTAAGGTTTCTAAGCTTGCGGCGAGCCCTAGAGCTTTCCGACTTAAAGAAGAGTTAGGCACAGAGCCTCGAGTCATCTATTTGCGTTAAATTCGGGGATAAATGAACGATCTAAGATACAAAGTTTTCAATAAGGGTTAAGGAAAGGTGGAAAGTAAATGTCTGTGGAACATATTTCGGACGCGCGTATTGAGTATGACGTTCAAGCTGAGATCGGAAAACGCCGGAACATCTGGCTCGGATTCTTAATTATGCTTATGATTATCGGCGGGATTGCTATAGGTTTCCGAGTAACGCAAGGGTTGGCTAGCTCGAACTTAACCAGTATAACATCCTGGGGTACCTGGATCGCATTTTATATATTTTTTGTAGGTTTAAGTGCTGGGGCTTTTCTTTTATCGACGCTAATTTATGTTTTTGGAATGGAGCAATTTGAACGGGTAGGCAAAATTGCCCTGTTTACTGCTATTATATCAATGGTTGTCGCTCTAACATTTGTCTTACTTGACTTAGGGCGAATGGACCGCTTTTGGAATGCCATGGCCTATTGGAATCTAACCAGTATTCTTGCTTGGGAAGTACACTTTTATCTTTTATATATTGTACTGCTTTCGGCGGAATTGTACTTTGCTTTACGTCAGGATCTTATTCGTATGTCGCAGAGAGGCAACGCTTTTGAATACAAATTAGCCAAATTTTTAACCTTAGGAAGTATAGATTTGTCAGACGAAAGTAAGAAAAATGACTTGCGCTGGATGAAGATTCTCGGAACCATCGGAATCCCATTAGCTATTTTTGGTGTTCACGGTGGAACTGGATCGCTCTTTGCCGTGCTGAAGGCTAGGCCTTATTGGAATAGTGCTCTTTTTCCGATTATCTTTGTTGTCTCTGCGCTTGTGTCCGGAACAGCCCTCTTAGCCGTATTGTATTCAATTCAAAACCGAATGAGAAATTTGCCGGTGGATATAGGGACCCTCAAGGCTCTGGCCAGGATGATGATCCTCTTTTTATTTATCGATCTTGGTTTACAGTTCTATGAAATTTTAATTGCTTTTTACGGCCTCAAAGCTGAGGAAATGCATACGCTATCGACAATTATGACCAGTAAATTTTCTTGGTCCTTCTGGGGAGTGCAATGGTTCTTAGGTGCTATCGTCCCTATTTACCTTGTATTGGCTAAACGTACTGCAGATTCGTGGCTAGGTTTAACATCTGCCTGTGCCCTAGTAGTCATTGGGATTATTGGTGTTCGTTTTAACATCGTTGTACCACCACTCATTGTGCCTGTAATTGAAGGACTACCGACAGGTAACTATTATCCAAGTTTGGTTGAGATTGGAAGCAGTTTAGGAGTCATTGCTATGGTATTGTTCTTATACACATTGGGAATGAACTTACTGCCATTAGAAGAGGAAGACCAGGAAAGGGGCCAGCATTAATGAATAAAGATAAAAAGCTCATTGGAAAAAAAGTCAGCCGTCGCTGGTTTTTAAAAGGTACAGGATTTTTGGGTGCTGCGGCTTTTGCTGCCCCGTTGTTTGATGATCCCCTGCAGCAGGTGTTAGGTAATGTCTGGGAGGATGATCCCCATGGAACAAATGCTGCGAATGATGATTATGGGGCTCAAAACGTTATCTATAGTACGTGTGAACAGTGTAATACCCATTGTACGATCAAAGCGGTTACGAAAGAAAGTACACAAAATCAACCCTCTTCAAGCCTAATACGAAAAATTGCCGGAAATCCCTACAGTACGATTACGACCCTGCCTTTTGGTCCAATCCCCTATGGTACCCCGGCTACAAAAGGTGCAAAAGGTAAAGATACTTTAGCTGTTGAAGGGAGGGCTTATCGTGGAGGGAGGACTTGCCTCAAAGGACAAGCAGGGATTCAGACCGCTTATGATACCCAGCGAGTCCGAAACCCCTTAAAAAGGGTTGGTCCTCGAGGAAGTGGAGAATGGAAATCCATCTCCTGGGAACAGGCTATTACAGAAATCGTTAAAGGTAGCCCAGAGTTGGGAACTCCTGGACTTCAATCCATTTGGGGCTTTGCTCCCAAAGATGTGGTAATGGCCGATTGGGAGAAAGTTAAAAAAGGGGAAATATCTCAAGCAGATTTTGATGCAAAATATAAGGATGTCTTAATCGACACCAAACACCCCGATTTTGGCCCAAAGGCTAATCAGATTGCCTGTCTAGGAGGGAATCGTCGCGATTTTATACGTGACCGGATCTGGTTTAAAGGCTTAGGAAGTATTAACTTTGACGATCATGGTGGTGCTTGTGGGGCAAGTGGGGTTATTGGAAATGTACGTTCTTACCAATCAAAAGCCCCTAAAAAGAGGCTTTATGCCGATTTGGAACATGTTGAATTTGTCATTGTTTGGGGTACTAACCCTATGGTGGCCAATCGTGGACCGACCTTTTTAGCCCCAATGCTTACGAATGCTCTGTCCCGCGGAATGAAAATGGCCGTAGTAGATACGAGGCTGAGTCGAACCGCTGAGAAAGCGACCACTTGGATCCCAATCGAACCTGGTACGGATGCGGCATTAGCGTTAGGTATGGGACGCTGGATCATAGAAAATAAGCGTTTTGACGAACGCTATTTACGTAACCCTAATCAGCAAGCAGCAGAAGTTGACGGGGAACCCACTTGGAGTGATTCGTCTTATCTGGTTGTTGTATCCGATCCGAAACGCCCAAAACTTCGGGCCAGTGATCTAGGCATAGGAACAAAAGAACAGTTTGTCGTAATGGAAAACGGTAAGCCTGTCCCTCATGATGCAGCTTTGGAAGGCGAATTAGAAGTTGATACAGAAATTAATGGCCTCAAGGTTAAGTCCGTATTTACCCTTTATAAAGAAAGAGTGATGGAGAAAACCTTAAATGACTATGCTAAGCTTGCAGGGATAACGGAAAAGCAAATTATTGATTTGGCGAAAGAATTCACGTCTCACGGAAAAAAAGCAGGCATTATGGTTTTCCGGGGAGTAGGAATGCATGCGAACGGTTACTATACTGCACGCTCGATTAATATGTTAAATCATTTAATCGGCAACCATGATTGGAAAGGTGGCAGTATCACGACCGGAGCACGTCATAAGGATCTTGTCGGACGCTATGATTTAAATACTGTGCCTAATGCCAATACAGCTTGGGGTATTCCAGTGAGTCGCCGTCAATCCGAATATGAGAAAAGCAGTCTGTTTAAACGGGAGGGTTATCCGGCTAAACGTCCTTGGTTCCCGGTCGCTGGAAACTCTTCGGAGGAAGTCATTCCAAGTGCTGCTGAGGGATATCCATATTCATTGAAGGCGCTATTTATCTATCGGATGAACCCAGTTCTTACCTTTCCAGCAGGGGATCTTACTCGACAAATCCTGCAAGATTCAAAGAAAATCCCGTTGCTTGTGGCTTCAGACATTGTCATCGGGGAAAGCTCAATGTATGCAGATTATATCTTACCGGATCTCACTTATTTAGAGCGTTGGGGAAGAAAGACCATTACCCCAAGTTTCCCGCTTAAAGTCACGCATTTTATTCAACCTGTTACTCGTGTTTATCCTGAACCGAGAGATATTCAAAACGTCTTTATTGAGATTCTAAAGATGATGAATTTGCCGGGCGTTGGCGAAAAAGCCTTTAAAGACGGTAGCGCCTTAAACAGTGTTGAAGATTTCTATCTCAAAATGATCGCAAATATTGCCTTTGATGGAACTCCAGTTCCTGACGCCAATGCAGAAGAAATGAAAATTTTCACGGAGTCTCGTAAAAATGCCCTTGGAAAATTCTTCGATGAGGCTCGCTGGAGGCAGGCTTTAAAACCGGAAGAGTGGGCTAAAGTGGTGTATGTTTTAAATCGGGGAGGCCGGTTTGAACCAACGGGTGGTGGATATACTGGAGAGCATATGAAGTATAAGCTTGAGGGCATGGCCCTTTTCTATGATGAAAAAGTAGCCGCATCCAAGCATTCCTTTACCGGTGAGTTCTTTGATGGACTGCCTAAACTCGAACAAATTCGCACCTTTGATTTTAAGGAAGTAAAACAAAATCAGCCTTTTAAGTTTATTAACTGGAAAGCTCGCCATCTTGGCACTCACCGGACGATCAGTAACACTTGGTTAAGAGAAATTAAATCAGAGAATTATATTTGGATTAACCCAGTGGATGCAGATCAACGCGGTCTAAAGGATGGGGACAAAGTAAAGATTAAATCCGATGACTTTGAAACCTATGGTCATGTCATGTTAACAGAAGGTATTCGTCCCGGCTCAATCGGTGCTGCCTATAATTATGGTCATAGTGCATATGGCAGCAAGCCAGTTATTATTGATGGAAAACCTTCCAAGGGACTAAAGGCTTACGCTCATACACCTTTCCGTGTACAAAAGCCTCTTGAACAGAAAACAGGTTATGCGCAGGGACGGGACACGGGTTTTTCACCGAATAGTCTACTCAAACTTGATCCACAGTTAAAGAACACTTCCCTCATCGACCCAATTGGAGGGGGAGTCGCTTCTTTAGATTCTAAAGTAGAGTTAACTAAAGCATAATCTCAGGCAAGGTTAGTAAAGAGGCACTCCGATACAAAGTAAAGTATCGCTGGAGTGCCCATAGCGATGTGAGTAAGAGTTATTCGGTCAAATTTAGCTGACATTCAAGTTTTGAGTTTTCAATAAATTCAACATGAAAGGAAGAGATAAGTTTGCTCACAACGTTTGGATTTCTTGCACCGACGACTGCCGTGATCCTGTTAGTTGTTGCTGTCGTAATTTTTGGACCTGGAAAATTACCAGAGTTGGGTAAGTCCTTAGGCAGGGGTATTAACGAGTTCAG
>ORJL010679504.1_pt1 | contig 16751 bp, 16 predicted proteins | sample 1779941 | NCBI WGS metagenome assembly ORJL01 (sample SAMEA104232317, study PRJEB22302) | groundwater metagenome | biome: forest; feature: aquifer; material: groundwater | place: USA | collected 2011-08-07 | depth 5.8 m | reverse complement strand
CTTGTTCTTGCCGCCCAGTTGGCCAAAGAAACTGCGCCCGGTAGAACATATCCGTATATAGTCATATGCCTGCCAGAATACCTTCCTTTTTTATTCATATCTATTCACGCCCAACTGAAGGGTATCATATGAACCAGTACAGATTATTGACTTCCGCCAACAAAAAAAGTATATTAAATACATACACGCCCCAGCTAGCCGAAAGGTCCGCTGGGGTTTTGCGTTATTTGGTGTTAAAATAGACTTCAATGGACATCATTTTGCTTATTGATGGTGAAAATTTAAAAGGAAAAATCAGAGCTGTTTTCAAAGAAGAGAATAAGAATAAGCCTATTTGGCACGAATATAATTTTAATGGCCTTCTCAATAAGGCGCTTAATGGCATACTAATAAAAAGAAAGGTTTTTTATTTTGCGCGCATAAAAGAACACGAGGATAGCAAGGAAAAATCAAAACAACTCATTGAAGAACAGAGATTATTAAAGACCCATCTTGAAAACCAGGGATTTGAAGTTGTATTAACCGGTCGTGTTAGGGGACAAATAGAGGAAAGTCTAAATGGAAAAAAGACTTTGATTTTTAAAGAAAAGGGCGTTGATGTTAAAATTGCAGTTGATATGGTTAGTCTTTCATGTGATAGAAAAGTAAAAGGGATCATACTCGGAAGCTCTGACTCCGATTTGCAGCCTGCTATCAAGGAGGTTAGAAATAGAAAAGTGAATTGCGTTTATCTTGGATTTGAAACACGGCCGAATAAAGGGCTATCCTATACAACAAATAAAACTATATTGATAAGAAATTCCGAAGTTCTTGAATTTGAAAAAATATAACAAAAACTCATACCGTAGCTATAAAATAAAAATACTCCATATTATTATGGAATATTTTTATACTAAGCTTATAGTTGCTAGTGGCTTATTCTGAGCATCGTCGATGGGCTTGTCCTGAGCCTGTCGAAGGGCTAATTTCTATTCAGTATCTTCAGATGCCTCCGGAGCCGCGGCTATTCCGCCTTCCTGGACTTCTTCCGGTTTGGCCTGAGATCTAATATCAATTTTCCAACCAGTAAGTTTAGCGGCGAGGCGGACATTTTGCCCGTTCTTGCCGATAGCTAAACTTAATTGATCTTCCGGAATAAAAGCCTTAGCTTCGCGTCTATCTGAAATTTCAACCGAAGAAACTTTAGCCGGAGAAAGTGAATTGGTGATGAATTTTTTAGCATCATCAGACCATTCAATTATGTCTATTTTTTCTTGGCCAAGCTCATTGCTTACAGCCATTACCCTGGTACCTCTTTGTCCGACGCAGGATCCAACCGGATCAATGCCTTCGGTTTTAGAAGATACGGCAATTTTTGTTCTGCTTCCAGGCTCTCTAGCAATAGATTTTATTTCTACGGTTCCGTCATTTATTTCCGGAACTTCTATTTGGAATAACTTATGAACAAATTTTGGATGAGCCCTGGAAAGTATGATTCCCGGGATCTTTGATTCTTCTTGAACAGCTGCTACATAGAATCTCATTCTATCTCCGGATTTATAGTGTTCGCCGGGAATTGCTTCATTCGGAAACATAATTCCGGTAGCTCTGCCTAGATCTATAAATACATTTCCACGGTCAAATCTCTGAATAACTCCACTGACGATCTCATCAACCTTGCTTTGAAATTCTTTTATAACTGAACCTCTTTCCGCTTCTCTTAATTTTTGGAGCACAACTTGTTTGGCGGTTTGTGCGGCAATTCTACCAAAATCATCATGCGATTCAAGTGGAAATTCCATTTCATCGCCAAGTTTAACCTTTGGATTTATTTTTTTAGCATCTTTAAGAAAAATATGCCTGTCTTCATTGTAGCGAGGGAGAATATCCTCAATATTTTCTCCAGACTTTTCGGATGAAAAATCAGCTGTTGCCGGCGCGATCATTCCTCCTTCGCCTGCCATAACTTCAGCGTCGGTAGGCTCTTCTCGTACAGTTGTTTTATCAACTACTGTTTTTACTTGCCAGAATTTTAAATCACCACTCTTGAAATCAAGTTTGGCCTTTATTACCTCGGTTCTTTTGCCGTATTCTTTTTTGTAAGCAGCGGCAACGGAGCTTTCAATGGCTTCCATGATTTGCGCCGGATCAAGACTCTTTTCTTGAGCTATTTGTTCGACTGCTTTTTTTATTTCTTTTAAATTGAACATAATTTTTATCATCTAATAACTAATTAAGTACGAATGAACTAATCCAGATTTTAAATTTATTTTTATTCGTAAATTCGTACTAATTCGCTATTAGTTGATTATATATTTTTTTTGCGACGTGTTTAATTTTTAATACTGATTGTAATTTTGCTGATTGAGAAACAATTTTTTTGCCCCAGCCAGAGGCTGGTCAGCCTCGGGCTGAAAAGGCGTCGCCCCCGGCTGAAAAAAAGTCCCGCAAGCGGGACCTTTTTCAATCATTAAAGTTATTATACTGGTATACTTTTGGATTGTCAAATTTAATCTTTTGTATTTTACCCCCTCCTTTTTAAAGGAGGGTTGGGGTGGATTTAGATTTCTCTGTAAATTTTTTCTACTACATTTTCTATATTTTTCAGGACATCCAAATTTGTAAATCTCATTATCCGCAAACCTTGTTTTTCTAAAAAAGATTCTCTAATTTTATCATTCCTTGCATTTTCGTCTTCATAATGCTGTCCTCCGTCGATCTCAATTACCAACTTTGCTGTATTACAATAAAAATCAACTATGTAATTTCCAATTGGTTTTTGTCTAAAAAATTGATAATTTTTTATCTGTTTTTTTCTTATTTTTGACCAAAGTATTTTTTCGGCGTCAGTAAAATTGGCGCGTAATTGACGACTCAAACTTTTAAGCTTCCTATTATATAGAAGATGCATTATATTATTGAATCCGAAGAAAATCTCCCCTAACCCCTCCTAAAGGAGAGGGAGCAATTCGTTCATTCGTACAAATTTGTTATTCGTTGATTATTTCAACTTTAGACTCAAAAGATCTGGAAACGTCTGAATTGGTACAACTTAAAATGTAATTAGTTGTTTGGGTCGGAGATACGCGCAGGCTTCCATAAGTTTTAATTATTGCATTTGTTGTGTTTGGGCTCAAATTACATTCGTCGGTATAATCGCATTTCCACGAAAGTTGAGAATCAGTTACAAATGCAGACTGCTTGTTTATTAGGGGTGGTAGAGCCGTGAAAGAACAGGTTGGGGCCTCTGTTACTTTTAAGCTAATTGATTTGGCACTTACGCCCAATTCTCCTGTACAGGTGAGGGTATAAATGAAATCTTTTTTAGACGAACTTATAAAGCTTTGGATTCCATTTAAATCTTTAGTCCCACTCCATGATCCGGAAGCTTCGCAGATATCGGCATTTGTAACACTCCAGGATACGTTGAAACTAGCCGGGGTTCCTAAAATTTGTTCGGTTGCATCGTCTCCATTAATTTTTAAATCAATAACAGGGGCTGAGGTTGGAGTGGGTGGATTTTCAACGATAATATTTATATTGGCAATATTAGAAAACTTTTGGTCGTTTTGAAGTATTCTGAAAACTCCATACTGATATGTTCCGGGTTCGTCATTAAATGTGAATGTTCCAAGCTTAGTATTACATGATTGTGCATCAGCTGGGCTTTCAATCATTCCATTGAATAGCGGTGTGCCTTTTACCAAGTCATTATTATAAAGACAATACCCACTATTGCTTATAAGATCGCTCCATAAACCAGAAGCATCCCTGGTTGTTTTTCCGTCATTGTCGTTATCTTGATCTATCTTGATGTAGATATTTACCGGCTCTCCCCTAATCACTTTTATATCCCTAGAATAATTTATAAAATCCGTACTAACCACTGCCTCAGCGATGGGCATGCTAATTGTTTCAGTTTCACTTCCCAAAACGGCATTTAAAAGCCCGTTTACATTACTATTTACTACTTCAACCACAACGGAATCCGTTCCATAGCCGGGGCAATAAAGAGAATAGGTATACTTCCCATTTTTATTTAGAGACATGCCCTCGCTTCCCGCTTTTGTTTTAATACTGAGCCATGAGCCGGTGGCTAAACAATAAGTATTTAGATTCCAGGAAAGAGCAAATTTTGCCGGCGCGCTCAAAGTAATGGGGCCGTCAGATCCGTTTACCCTCAGATCTATCTTATCGGTTGTTGGTTTTCCTTCCTGTTCCGGAAGAATCGTAGCAGTAGAAGTTGCTATTTCAAAAGGTTTTATGTCAATTGGGGTTATATCTCCCCCCTTAACATTTATAGTTACAATTTTTTTAGTATCAGGAATGTTAACGATTGGGCTTTTAGCTGTAAGGGTATATGAGGTGGCGCTTGTTGGATAAACAGTCATTTTTCCTACTTTTGTTGCAAGTCTGCCTATTCCTTGATCAATCATAGGGGGCGCTGCAGCATCCGAGGCATCCCAGCTAAGTTCGACTGATTCCCCTTTATCTATTAATGTTTTATCAGCAGAAAAATCGATATCTAAAATATTTTCCGTGGTGGCTAATTTAACCCTGATTATTATTGATTGAGATTTAGATGTTAATCCCGGGAAATCTGGATTTGTAGCTTCAAGATATAATTCATGATTTCCAAGGCTTGGCAATCTAATAGGAGAGGTTTTAGAGACGGTATTTCTGCTTGAAGTTAGAGTCGAGGTATTTCCAGAAGATTTTTCAAGACGCTTTATTATGATAGGTAACGCCTCTGTATTTTTTACTTTGTCTAAATTAGTAACACTCCAGCCCAGTTCAAAAGTTTGATTTAGAAAAATACTGTAATCATAGCTTGCGCCGTCCGGTGCCTTCTTTAAATTTTCATTCGGTGTAACCAAATTAAAAGTAATGACTGGGTCTGGCGGAATGTCGCCGACATATACTGTTTTAATTATTTCAGGAATAAGATCGGGGCTTATGCCTTTACGACTCGTATTTGCAGACTCCCTTCCATTTATTACACCATTACAAGAAAAAGTATATTTATAAATGCCTTCTACGGGCCTTTCGAAGGTAGTCTGGTCAGTTTTTGGCTCAATTGCTCCCGTTCTAGCGTCTATGCCAACTTCCCCGACTGCTATTTGGTATGTTAGAGGTTTTGTCGGATCGTTTGCATCTAAGCCAATTATTGAGCACTTCGCTGACGGATTGGATAGGCTCCAAGACAAAGTGAATGGCTCGCGTTTTGATACTTCAATGCGCTTATTTTCAGGATTCTCTGGTTTATTAACGGTCAGGCTCATGGAATTTATTAAAGGACCACAACCCTCCCATGGTTGATTGGCATTTGGCCAAGTAGAATAATTATTTGATGGAAATGTGGCGACAACGGGCGTATTTTTGGTAATCTTGCAACAAACCACACGGTTGCCAGACGTTGCAGTAGTTATATTACCCGGAAGACAGGATCTTATAATTTCCTTTTTAACATTGTCAAAAATTTCAGGGATACTAAAAGTAGGTGAAAGTAAGGTTTTAGATATAAAAGTTGGTTTAGAGCAAGAAGAGTTCCCTGCAGTTCTATTGTCTTCTGCACAAGCGCCTAGACTCTGAACTTTCTCGGTAATTAATTCTTTTCCAGATGGATAACTTGGACCAGTGCTTTCAATTGTTTTCCAAATATTTTGAGCAATAGAATAAGGAACTTTTATGCTTTGAATTTCTAATCCAATTACATTTATTCCATAATCATTAAGTTGTCTCAATTTTTTAGATATAAGGGATTGGTTCAAAATACACATTTCGTTATCTTTTATTGAACTACTCCAGCGGTCTATTCCTCCGCCGTTTGATTTAGAAGAAGCGCAGGACATAATTGTTCCATCGAAAGCAATTGCATCGGTGTATGAATTTACTGCCAAACTATTTTGAGTAAATAAAAAAACAAATCCAAAAGTTAATAATAAAAATAATTTAATTCTAATATTCATAATTTGTTTAATTCTTATTCGTAGATTCGTACTAATTAGTTATTAGTTGATTACTTATAGTTTATCACTTTTCAATATTAGACAACAATAGAAATCTACCAATAACGCCTGCCTGCCGGTAGGCAGGAATTAATACCAATATACGAATTTACGAATAGACGATAATTAAGAATTTTAGATTAGTACATTCGTACCCCATTCGTTATTAGTTGATTGTTATATGTTTTCATAATGCCGTATTTGGCAGAGTTTAATAATTTCCTGTAAATTAATATTTTCTAAATTTGAGTTTGGTATTTCTACGGCTACCAGATCTATTTGCCATCCCTTATTATTGTTGATTAGTTCTGGGTGATTATTAGCATATAAGTACGCAGTTCTTTTAACCTTCTTTAGTTTAGATGAACTAAGATTGTCTTCTGGTTTGAGACCTGGGTTTAGATACGAGTGTTTAACACTATCGTGAAACACTTTTAAGGCCTTAACTTCTACAAATACCAATGTTCCATTTCGATCCTTGCATATAATATCTATTTCTCCCCATGTTTCACGGTAATTTCTATCAATGATCTTGTATTTGTTGTTTAATAGGTATTGGCAAGCGAGGTCTTCCCCTATTTGGCCTATTTTGATGTTGTTTAACATACCGGGTCAGTAGAAATTCGATCAATTATATACTTGCGACTTTTTTATATTATCTAACTTATTTATATTTCCGAATAGTGATTATTTATAGATTAAGTCCGTCAGCTGCCGGACCAATAGAATTTTCACTGCCCGGCATATTATTAGTGTTTCACAGCTTATTTTAGCATATTTATATACAAACTATAGTCAGTTGATAAACAATTTTGTTTGTTTTATAATAATGTTATACAGTATAACATTATAATTAAGTTCTACGCGAAACATATTTATGGATTTAAGCAATGAATATATAAGAGGAATAATTGAGGGGGAGGGTTGTTTTTCCTTTTGTTCAAGGCCCGGAATAATAATTCATAATGGATTAGAATTACAACCAAAAATTCCAGCTTTTTTATTAACGATGCATGTGCGAGATTTGGAATTAGTGAAGGCTATTAAAGAAAAAATGGGTTTAAAAAATAGGGTTTATGTTTATCGCTCCCCGGCATTAGTAACGAATAAAAAAATATATGAAAGGGGACAAAAGGCAATGTTGATCGTAAGGGATTTTGGAAGTCTTAAAAATATAATTGTCCCATTTTTCTATAAAAAATTACGAGGGAACAAGGGCAAGCAATTTGATGAGTGGCTAGAAAGAATTGGAAGCGAGTCATTTGTGCCAGAATCTTATAAATTAATATACCGTCTTTATAAGTGTGGTTTTTATGATAAAAATGTGATTTTTAAGGATTAGTGTTATTTACAAGTGTTTGCCGTCTACACACTCGTTCCTAATTTACTATGAATTCGTTTAAATTGTTTCACGTAATCACATTGGTTAACTCTTGAGCATAAAAACGATACGGATGTTTGCCGTCTACACAAGGACTTCTATTTGTTCATAGGCTAAATGAATTGTTTCACGTAACGGTATCGTTCACATTTTAAACACAAAATGTAATTAATGTTTGCCAAAATGTTTCACATTCGGCAAATATCGCTGACCAGTCGATGGATTGCCGAATTATTACTTAAATTAAAAATCGTGAAACAATATGTTTCACGATTTTAAGCGGTATCGACTTCCAATTGTTTTTCTATGTAGTCAATAGTTTTATCGGGGTCTTCACTATTCATTTGAATAATTTCGTTTTTATGAGAATTAAAGAAGTCTCTGTATTTTTTACCATTATTCGTTATCCATTTTAATTGGGCTTCAATTTCAGATAAGCCACTCGCCATTAAAAGTGGGGAGTATTTTTTTATGATTTTTCTTTCAATTTCTACGGAAATTTCTCGTTCCTTCTCGGTTACCTTTTCTTTTGGCGAAACTTCTTTGTGTGGTGATTCTATTAAACTCATATTTTTAAGATAAACAAATTTAAAATAAAAAACAACCCACCTTAATTATTTGTCGTGAATCCCGCACATAATTTATACGCGAAATGAAAGTTTGTTTTAGAAAATGGTGCGCGCTGAGGGGATTGAACCCCCGGCCCACTCCGTGTAAAGGAGTTGCTCTACCACTGAGCTAAGCGCGCATGTTTATTTTAAATTATGAATTTACCATTTATTATCATAAGCGATGTCTCTACCAAGCCGACGCTATTCAGAATCAGGTCGGCTCCCCGACCGCTTCGCGCGTCGGGGCTGAGCTAAGCGCGCTTCGATATCGGAATAATAACAATTATTTTTTTTTAAATCAATTTATATTCTCATTAAGATACAAAATTAATTAAATAAGCAATTAACCCGCCGTCGTATCCCGCCATCGTTAAAATTATGGCGAGCACAGTAAAAAAATCCACCGAACCTACTGGTTCGGTGGAGGAGAGTTTTTATAGACCCTTCTTTCGATTCGGCCTTTGGGTGTAAGTATCGAAACTTGAATATATGGATGCATTACTCCATCGATATGAGGCGCGATGACCCCTCTTTTTTCAGTTGAGTCGTCTGACTCATCTTTGCTTATTGGAACGCTGATTTCCCATTCTCCTTCATCGGTCATAAGCGCGCTAAAAACAAATTCTTCATCGCTTATAAATATGTTCCACAGTTTTAATACTTCTTTGCCGAAAAAATTGATAGCGGTACCCGTCTGTACTCTTCCGTCATCAAGCTTATTTCGGTATATCCTTATTTCTAACAATGTAGTCCCGTCTTTGAATGGTGCTACTTTTTTATCAGCTTCTGATTCTATCCATTGGCTAAAATCAGGTATTCTATTCTTCATACAACCCCCTTATTTTTTTGAAGTTCTAATTTAATGTTAGCACCAGGCAAATTATTGTCTACCCCGTTCGAAGTAGGTCGCCCCTAGGTGGCCGCAACCACTCACTAAAAGTAAGGGCGACTTCTAATGGGGTCAATCCCCATACCACATAAAATTTATATTAATTCGTGCGTGAAATGTGTAGATTCTTATGGTAATTTTCTGAGCAATACATGGAAGTAAATTATGATTAAAATAAGGCGATGAGACAAGTGTGTGTAACTTGTGGAAATAATAGGATTTAGCATTTGACAATATATATATTCTATTGCATTATATATAAAGTTAGCTTGAATTCTTTGACAACATATGAAAATACGAGCCTGAAGGAGGAAAGCAATGAGAAGTACCATACGCTCCGGATACGGCCTGCCAGGTGGCAAGGTTGGGGTAATTAACGGCGTTTCTATTACCGTTAAATGCCTTATTTTTTCGGAAGATGGCTTGCTTGTAGTAAAGGAGAAGTGTCCCCAGTTTAAATCACAAGAAGAGAGGAAAAAGGACGCCCTTTCATTTAAGGAGATTCGTCATCGCATTTGGAAATTAATCGCGAGGCGGAGAAAAAAAGGTGATTTAGCAATTGACGTAGAGATACTGAAAAAATTATTTGAAGAACTGGAAAAAAGGGGAGAGGAGTCGGTAATTTTAGTATCAGCTGTTCGGGAAATTTTAGAGGAAACCGGATTATTGATCCGGCCTCAAAAACTAGACCGGATAGTAATTAGTAAAAGCAGTTTACCGCACATTGTAATAATTTTTTCCGGAGAAATTATTTCTGGGAAATTAAAAAGAGAGTCCAGCGAAACATTAAATGGTTTTAGAAGTCTTTCAGATCTTCCTCCGACCGATGGAGAAATTGAAGCAGAAAAAATTATGAAAACCGATCTCATGTTTTATAGACATAAGGTTTGGTATATACCTTCCGGGCTTAAAGCTCTTTTACAAAAGGATTTTAATTTTCCTTTTCCAAAAGAAGAAGTGGAGAATTTTATAAAAAATATGACCCCCTCAAGTTGAGGGGGTTTTTTTATAAATTTTCGCAAGACCAGTCGTATGAAGTATTTGAATATTGTAATATTTTTTTCATGTCCTCAAATCTGTTTTGTGAATCAAGAACCACGCTAAATATTTTTCCTCCGCATGGTGCCTCTGTTACAATAACCAAACTTTGTTTTGCTAAATCCGTTGCGCCGGTTTTTCCACCAACTATACGAAATGGAATTTCTTGATCAATAAGAAGTTTATTTGTATTTTTAATTGTACTTACTAAATTTTTATTAACGCTAAAAAGATTAAATTCATTTTGCGAGGTTATATAAAAAATATCTGAATTATTTTCTTTAATGTATCTTGCTAGTTTATATATATCAAAAACCGTTGAATGATTTGTTGGATCAAGCCTATTTATTGGATCAAGCCCGGTTTCATTTATAAATACCGTATTTAGAAGGCCTAGTTCGCCTGCTTTTTTATTCATTGAATCGATAAAAGAAGAAAGACCATTTTTTTCAGCTAAAGTATGAGCTATTTCATTGTGAGAAGCGATTAACATGGCGCGTAGAGCGTTGTAAAAGAAAAATTGGTCGCCTGGCGTATAGACCCCTGAAAGACCATCTATTCTTATTGAGTTTTCGGAAATTGTGACTATATCGTCTAGTTTGTATTTTTCAGAAGCTATCAAGGCCGTCATAAGTTTGGTGATACTAGCAATTGGAAGCCGTTTTTCTTTATTTTTTTCAAATAAAATTTTTTCTAAACCATCGTTTGTAACAGAAACAGAAATAAATGATTCAGCTGTAAGCGTTGGCGCAACAACGGCATTATTAATTATAGGGAAATCATTTAATTGTAATTTATTCGGCGAATCTGTTTTTGTCGTAAAAATTTGCGCAAGTTGATCTTGGGCGCTCACTTTGCTACGCATGAAATTTAAATATGAAAATGTCATGGCTATTACCGTAGATACAAAGAGCGCGCTCCAAATAAAAAAAGATTTGTATTCGAAATTGTTCATCCCGTTAGAGACAGACCCCGTTCAGCGGGGCCGTGATTAGGTCAATAAGAATTTTTAAATTATTTAATTTATTTTTTGTCATTTTAGTGCCCCGTTAGAGATTTAGTTGTCTCTAACGGGATTCATTTTTGATAGTTCGTTGAATTCGCCGTGGCAGCTGTCTTGTTTCACATTCCAATTTTTAAGCAATCAGATAGATCGGAAATCTGATATGTGTGGGCATGCCTGGACTCGAACCGGGAACCGCCGAGGTATAAGCTCGGTGCTCTAACCATTGAGCTACATGCCCATAACTTATTGTTTTATAAAAATATCATTATTTTGATATGTATTCAAGATTAAACTCGTTTACTGTCTACTCACTCAATTGTAGCTTCGTGGACAGAGGCGCGCAGAAAGCGCAACAATCGCTTCACTAAATTGCGCAAACGAAGAGCGCGCCTAGGAACCCATTTCAATAATAATTCCTAAACGCGTTGCTAGAATAAGTTGAAAATTTCAAGGCTTGCCGACAAGCCAGTGGATGATTCCACGGCTTGGGGGCATAACACAGAAATTTTCAAGTTAGACCGCAACCCTCTGGGATACAGCCAATTTTATCTATAACTGCGTTAGTCGTCGGAAATGTAGAGTTATCTACTAATTTCCTCCTCCCGCCTGGTTCTAAATAAAATTGGATTGTATCGCGTTTGGAAGCTATTATTGAAATGGGTTCTAGACAAAGCACACATCTGAGCGAGCAGGCGGTTAACAAATAATTATTAGGGGGACGTCAAAAAAAGATCGTCCATGACAAACGAGGACCAAAATTCGTTTGTAAATTAATTTATATCACTATTGGTTTTAAACTAAACTCTTTAAGCAATTTATAAAACTCTTCTTGTTCCAAAGTTTCTTTCTCAAGTAAAGTTTTAGCAATTTTATCTAATATTTTTTTATGGGTCTTTAGTATTTTTTGCGCGGCTTTATATGAATGATCTATAAAAGCTTTAACTTCTTTGTCTATTTCTGAAGCTACTTGTTCGGAATAATTTTTTCCACTAGACATTTCCTTTCCTAGGAATATAAGCTCTTGGGTTTCACCAAAAGTTATAGGCCCCATTTTTTCGCTCATTCCATATTGAGTCACTATGGCTCTAGCTATTTTAGAGGCTTGTCGCAAATCACTCGAAGCTCCCGTGGACATTTCTCCAAAAATTTCTTGCTCGGCGGCGTATCCGCCCATTAAAGTGGCTATTTCTCCGATAAATTGGCTTCTGGTTCTAAGATGCATTTCTTCAAGTGGCAATTTCATAGTATATCCGCCAGCTCGGCCTCTACTGATAATAGACACCTTATGTACTGGGTCGGAATCTTTTATTGCAACGGTCACAAGAGCATGGCCGGCTTCATGATAGGCTGTAATTTCTTTTTCTTTTAGTGAAATGGCGCGGCCTTTTCTTTCTGGTCCAAGTAGGACTTTTTCAACGGCTTGGAACATATCGTCTTGTAAGACTTCCTTTCTATTGTCCCTCGCAGCTAAAATAGCAGCTTCATTCATTAGGTTTGCTAGATCGGCACCGGAAAAACCCGGTGTCCTGACGGCCACCTTTCTAAAATTGATATTTTTATCCATTGGCTTGCCTACACTGTGTATTTTTAGGATAGCTTCGCGGTCATTTATATCGGGTAAATCCAAAACAACTTGGCGGTCAAATCTACCCGGCCTTAATAAGGCCTTATCTAAAATATCGGGACGATTTGTTGCGGCTATAACTATCACGCGAGCTTCTCTTTCAAAACCGTCCATTTCTACTAATATCTGGTTCAATGTTTGCTCGCGTTCGTCGTGTCCGCCACCGAGTCCCGCGCCTCTTTCTCTTCCAATGGCGTCAATTTCATCGATAAATAGTATTGCTGGGGCAGCCTTTTTTGCTGTTTGGAAAGCATCTCTAGTTCTGGAAGCTCCTACGCCGACAAACATTTCTACGAATTCAGAAGCGGAAATATAAAAGAAAGGAACTCCGCTTTCTCCGGCAACTGCTCGGGCCAATAAGGTTTTTCCGGTACCGGGCGCGCCCATCAATAGAACTCCACGCGGAATTTTGGCGCCAATTTCTAAATATTTTTTTGGGTTTTTTAGAAAATCTACAACTTCAACTAACTCCTGTTTTGCCTCTTTAAGTCCAGCCACATCTTTAAAAGAAATTTTTTCCTTGAATGCATTAAAAAGCTTTAAATTGGATTTACCGAAAGAAAATGCCTGATTGACTCCGCCCTTGGCTTGTCTGAATAAAAACCAAAAAATAATCCCAATTACTAGTAATGGCAAAATTATTGGAAGTATTATACCCATCCAAAATTTAAATCCGGACGGCTCCTGAACTTCCAAATTTAACTCATCTAGGATTTCCGGTTTAACTCCATAATTACTAAGAGTTTGACTGAGACCAGTCTCAGTTTCTTTTTTTGCAATAGCTTTTTTACCATCTTTTAAATCAATTGATAAATCATTTCCTTGAACAATAATTTTAGCCACTTCACCGGAATTTATTTTTGATACTAGCTGGCTTATAGATAAGTTTTCAATTTTTCCGGTTGTTTCAAAAAGTACAGAAAAAAGCAGCGTGAACGAGATCATTGTTATTATGGCCCAGAAAATATTTTTATATATTATTTTTGACATTCCATTTTTATTTTGATTCATTTTTTGTATTTATTATAGAGATTTATTTTTTGTTTTATAACTTAAATAATAACATGAAAATATTTTGAAGAGTAAGGGTTTTAGACCGGTGTTTTTTTGATGAGGGTGGACTAATTTGTAAATTTAGGGTATTTTTATGCTTCAAAGAAATTTGTTATTTAAAAAAGGAGAAAATATGATTGAACCGAAAAATGAAAAAGCTAAAAAAGAAGAAGCTGAGACAGAAGAGGTGGTCGAGATAAAGATTTTTAGGTTGCTTAATAAGGGACTCACTGACTGGTATCGTCAGGTAAATGGTCTAAAAAATCAGCCTAAGAAAAGTTCATCCTTCTCGTCCAAGGAGGAAAAAAACTCATTATTTCCCTACTGCCGATAAAAGATAAATAAAAATCCCCCATCCGCCAACTGGCAGAGAGGGGGATTTTTTTATTGAAGATTATTTCTTTAGCTTCAAAATAATTCTTTTTTCCTCCGGTTTTACAGAATCAATTTTGAAATTATATTTCTTTCCAACTTCTATTTGTTTTTTCATTTCTTCAACATTGCCTCCAAATTCGGAAATATGAATAATTCCCTGGATTTCAGCATCAAGACCGACAAAGGCGCCGAATGGATTAAACTTAGTGATAGACCCTTCAATTTCCTGATCAGTTTTATATTTTTCTTTCACTTTGTCCCACGGATTCGGCTGAAGGGCTTTAAGAGAAAGATTTACTCGGCCGTCTTTTATTTCAACAATTTTGGCTTTAACGGAATCATTTACCTTGATGATTTCTTTTGGATTCTCGATTAATTTATGGCTAAGTTCAGAAATGTGAATTAAGCCCTCAATTTGCGGATTGTCTACAAACTTTATAAACGCGCCAAAATCGGCAACCCCGGAAACAATACCATCGATAACATCTTCAACTTTATATTTAGAAATAAGGTCTTTGATATTTTGATTGTTTATTTCTTTTTCAGAAATAATAAGTTTATTGGCTCGTGGGTTAAGATCGATAATTTTTACAGAAAGATCTTGTCCAACAAATTTTTTGAGCTGTTCCAAAATTTTATCTCTGGAACCTTCGTCAACGCGAGGATAGTGTTCCGTAGAAAGCTGGGAAACAGGCAAGAAGGCCTTAATTCCATCAATGTCGGCAATAAGTCCGCCTGAATTGGCAGCGGTTATTTTAACTTTTACCTCGTCTTGTTTTTCTTCTAGTTCTTTAAGCTTCTGCCAAACTCTCTGTTTGCCGGCCTCGGAAAGAGAAAGCTCTATATAGCCGTCTTCATTTTCAACAGAAACGACTTTGGCGGAAACAGGGTCGCCTATTTTTAGATTTTTAAATACTTCCTTGGCATTAAATATTTCCTGTCTGTAAACTACGCCCATACCAAATTTGCCCAGGTCGAAATAGGCGGCTTTTTTGGTTCTTTGTAATAATTTAGCTTCGACCACTTCACCTTCCTTGATACTCGGCAACAATCCCGGCGACATCTTCATAATATGATTGAGCGTCGGATTGGATTTCTTATTAAGATTCATATTTTTTAAGAATTTTATTGTTTTTGATCCTAAAGAGGATCGCAACGTTTTAATTATAATTTTTACAAATTCATAAATTCTATTAAATGAATATGTGTACTGCTTAATATATATAATAGAGGGGTAAAAAGCAACTTGACAGAATGGTAAATATATTATATTTTAATATAATTAAGCGCACTTTAAAATCTTAAGGAGGAAGTATGAAAAACATTATAATGCTTGTTTTCTTGGCCGTGGCTGTTCTGGGGATGTCGGCGTGCACATCGAACACCAAGGCCAGGGCTTACGGCGGCACTATGACTGTTGATTTGCCGGTCGGAGAAAAGCTGGTTACTGCGACTTGGAAAGAGGCTAATCTCTGGTACCTTACTCGGCCTATGCGTTCGGGTGAAGTGCCTGAGAATTATACTTTTAAAGAAAAAAGTGCTCTTGGAATGATTGAGGGAAAGGTTATTCTTAACGAGAGTGTCGGAAAATAAAAATATCCAACATATCTTTAATAAGCCCCGCGCTAACGCGGGGCTTTATTTTATTTGATATACTTGTTTAATGGAAAAACAATTACTTGGTACAAAAAAGGATTTTTCGCTTATTGAGAGGGCTAAAAGTTTTGCGCATGCCGGCAGGGGATTAAAATTATTTATAAAAACAACACCTAATACTTGGATTCATATCGCGGCATTTGTCGTAGTAATATTTCTTGGTTTTTATTTTAAAGTTACATATTTAGAATGGGCAATGCTTATTTTTGCCGGCGGATTAGTATTTATATCTGAAGCCTTTAATACGGCAATTGAAATTGATATGGATCTTACATCGCCCGAGCATCATCCCTATGCCAGGGACACAAAAGATGTGGCGGCTGGTGCCGTACTTTTATCTGCCATTACAGCGCTTATTATAGGAGTGTTAGTTTTTGGACACCACTTACTATAATTAAAGGGCAAAAGGTAATTTATAAAAATTGAAATTGAAATTGAACGAGTGGGTTGGAAAATAATGGTATGAATTGACCTAATTGGTCTAATTTCTAATTCTTAAATAATGACTCAAACCCCAAAACCCAAAAAAGAAGTACTGGTAATTATTGGGGTTTGTAATTTGGGATTTATTTAGGTCAATTAGGTTAATTAGAAATTTTTAATATAGGCCCTTGAAACCATTTTTAATTTAAACTACCGTATAGGTATCTGTACATTAATAATATAAAGGGGGTGATGGTATGAACCCGATAAGATATTGGATGAAGGTTACTATAGCCGCGAATCCTAAAAAGATGCCGCAGACACCAAAACAGGCAATAAATATTTTTGTTGCCAATGCCATTGTTTTGTTAATAGCGAATTTGATCCCCTTGGTATCTCATATTACGATCGTATTATTACCTCTTGAGTTGGGAATGATCGTGTTTTTAGGCACTTTAGTTCTAATGCTGGCTATGTTGATTTCTTTTTTCAGGCGTATGCGCAAGGTAACAGCATGGCGTTATAAAATCGCAGAAAAAGACAAACCCGTCGAATAGGCGGGTTTTTTTATTTAGGTGATATAAAGGATATGGAGCAGATTTAGTAATATAAAAGTAGTCGGCTTTTATCAAAAACTAATCTGTCTTCATGATAATAAATAAAATTTCTTTGTCTTTTTCTGAAAGAAGAATAAAACGAATCTTTCGG
>ORJL011938926.1_pt1 | contig 16756 bp, 13 predicted proteins | sample 1779941 | NCBI WGS metagenome assembly ORJL01 (sample SAMEA104232317, study PRJEB22302) | groundwater metagenome | biome: forest; feature: aquifer; material: groundwater | place: USA | collected 2011-08-07 | depth 5.8 m | reverse complement strand
CCCGATTCAACCGGATCGGTGCATTCAAATGTCTTCTGGCGCATCCACGCCACTAAAACAAAATGAAACTCGATTGTCCAGCAAAGGCTTTAACTCACCGGCTCCCAGCCCTTTGCTGGGGAGGTACAAACCACCCTGAACCGGAGCGCGGCGTTCAGGCCGCTCCGTTTCCCGGCTATAACGCGCGAAGCGTTGCCCCGGAGCAGTCTCTTCCAACGCGTTGCTTCGCGGACGCATTCGGATCTGGCCGATCGCAGGCGATTCGTGTAGTAATTGTCAGTTCCCAAAACCTTCAACCTCATCCCAAGGGAAGAAATGAAAAATCCTCAAACCCGACGCGGATTTATTCGAAATGCGGCCATCGGCTCCGCCGCCTTGACCTGGCTCAGCGCGGGCAAGGCGCCGCAGCTATTCGCCAATGAAACCGGCAAACCAGCGCTGCTCGGCGGCGCTCCGGTTCATCCAGGTGGCTGGCCCAGCTGGCCAACGTGGCGCGAATCCTGGGAACCGTCCATCGTCAAAGTGTTGCGCAGCGGCAAATGGTATCGCGGCGAGGGCGGGCACGTGGCGGAATTCGAGGCGGCCTACGCGCAATTGCTGGGCGCCAAACGCTGCCTCGCCACCGCGAGCGGCACGACCGCTCTGCTCGTCAGTTTGCACGTCATGGATGTGGACGCCGGGGACGAGGTGATCGTTTCTCCATACACGTTCATCGCCACTTACAACGCGATTCTGATCAACAAAGCTCTGCCAGTGTTCGCCGACACTGACCCAGCCACGCTCACGATGGACCCAGCCTCAATCGAAAGCCGGATTACCGATCGGACTCGCGCCATCCTGCCGGTGCACATCTACGGCATGCCTTGCGACATGGACCCGATCAACGCCACCGCCCGCAAACACAAACTCGCCGTGATCGAGGATGCCTGCCAGGCCTGGCTCGCAGAATACAAGGGTCGCAAATGCGGCACCCTCGGCGATCTGGCCTGTTTCAGTTTTCAGAATTCCAAGCATATCCCTTCCGGCGAAGGCGGCGCTGTCACGGGGAACAGCGATGAACTGCTCGACCGGTGCCATGCTTTTCATAACGTCGGCCACGCCACGGGAACGTTCAAAGGGGCCAAACCGTTCTTCACCCGCGGCAGCAACTACCGGATGCAACAATTCCAAGCGGTGATGCTCCTGCAGCAATTTGAGAAGCTGGTCAAAGAAACCGCGCACCGGCGTGAGAACGCCGATTACCTGAGCGCCCAGCTCAAGGAGATTCCAGGCATCCAGCCCGCGCGTTTGCCGGAAAACAGCCGCGCGGTCTGGCACCTTTATCCATTCCGATATGACGCCGGTTATTTTAATGGACTCTCCCGCGATCATTTCCTCAAAGCGCTCAGCGCGGAAGGCATCCCCTGTTCGGGCGGATACCACGAGCAATATTTCGACGGCTTGCTCGACGAAGCGATCCACTCGCGCGGGTTCAAGCGGCTCTTCAGCGCCGAGCGGTTGAAGGCGTACCGCGACAGCTTCCAAGAACTGAAAGGCAACCGCCAAGTCTGCGCGACCACGGTTGGATTCACTCAAAATCTGCTGCTGGCCGGCCGCGGGGATATGGATCACATCGTTGGCGCAGTCCGAAAGATCCAAGCGCATAGCGCAGCCCTGGCGAAGGGAACTTCATAGGCAACCGCCGCTGGTCGGAAATGCATCGAGAGTTGAAACGCGCCGAGCGGCAACATACCTTCCGGAAGGCACAAACTGAAAGCGATGAATCCTCGGGTCAATATTGATGAGAAGATAGGCAAGACGGTTGGGTCACGGAAACCCCCAGGAGGCTTGAGCAAGGGGATGACGCCGGCTGACTCTCGGGCCTGGCAACAGGCGTTCCGGGCCCCCTTCATACCTCGAGGGGTTTATCGCTTTACCAGTCACGAACAGGCGGACGCATGGCTGATGAAAATGATCACGCGGATTCGCCCGAACTCGAATCCCGCGAACCCACCCTTGCCGACCTCCGGGACCTCTGCAGAGAGTTGAACCACCGGCAAGCGCGTTACGTGGTCGTCGGCGGGTTTGCCATGTCGGCACTCGGGTACAATCGCCGAACGATGGACGTGGATCTGCTGATTGGTCGGGACATCCACAAAATCGAAAATCATGCACTCACACCTGTATCTTCTCGCCAAACGCTCCGGCCGCCTCGCTCGATCAGCCGGTCTGGTCGTGTGCATTTTGTTCGCTTGCCTAATCATTCGAGGGGCTGAGCTGCCAGCAGATCTGGTCGTGTTAAACGCAAAACTCGTGACGGTGAACAACGAGTTCTCGATCCTCGAAGCCGCCGCGATTCGCGAAGGCCGATTTGTGGCAGCCGGCTCGAACTCGGACATTAAGAAGCTGATCGGCGAGCGAACACGCGTGATGGATGTCCACGGCAAGACGGTCATTCCAGGGCTGATTGAATCGCATGTGCATGCGCTCGGCGTGGCCCGGGACGAAGCGGTGCAGCCGTTCATTCAACTCAGCTCCGTTCCTGAAATCCAGCAATGGGTCCGAGAACAAGCTCGAAAGACGCCCGCCGGCGAATGGATACAAATTCCTCGAATTGATCTCACGCGACTGCAGGAAGGCCGCTTACCCACGCGATTCGAACTGGACGTCCTCGATCATCCGGTCGTTTTCAACTGGCAGTACGGCTCCCGCCAAATTCAAGTGCTCAACACGGCAGCGTTGCGGGCGGCGAATATCACCCGCGACACTCCCGCGCCAGCGGGCGGAAAAGCCAAACTGTTAAAGGATGCTCACGGGGAATTGACCGGAGTGCTCGAGAATCCGGGAGCGCTTACCTCGAGATTTTTGAAAACCAAACCAATCTCCGATGAGGCTTTCCTCACGGCATTGAAAAAGGTCCACCAAAGTTACAATCGAATTGGGATTACGAGCATAAAGCATTTCATCGGCCTGGCGGATTGGTCGAAGGGCGGCCTTAAAGTGGCGATCAACTCAGATCACATGTTTGGGATTGATCCGAACAAATCGCTCAACCCATTCAATCCATTCCTCGCGATGTACGTCGCCGTCACACGCAAGACGGAGTCGGGCCGCGTTATTGGACCTGAGCAAAAGATTTCGCGCGCGCAAGCGCTTCGGATGGCCACCATCAATGCGGCTTACTTGAGTTTCGATGAGAAAAGAAAAGGCTCGATCGAAGTCGGCAAGCTCGGCGATTTCGCGGTGCTTTCCGACGATCTGCTGACCTGTGAACCCGAACGCATCAAGGCCATCGAGTCCCTAGCAACGCTGGTCGGAGGCAAACTGGTTCACGAAGCAGCTTTGCGTTGAAGTGATTCAAGGCACACGCTCCTGAAAAGCAGCGTCTTTTCTAAATTGACCCGAGTACAGGATATGCTATTTAAACAGTGCGCTGCTTTTCCTGCCATCTTTCCGAAAACGGTCAAGCCCGCCTTCGCCTAGCAAAAAAAGCAGTACGATCCGTTGTATTGAATTCGACAACGGGACAAGGCAATAGGTGGCGACGGGCCGTCACTCTGGCAATCCTGTTGCCACACTCGACGAACAAAGTATATGAATCGATCGAATTCTCCCCCCATCAGACCTGCCTACAAGTGTATTCTTGCCTTAAGCCTAATCCTCCTTCTCGTTGGAGTCTGGCGCGTATCCGTTCGCCTGAGCTCCCGTAAGCAGGACACACAATTAACTGCTGAGCAAAGCCGCGAAACCCGTGAAAAGGCGGCCTTAGCCACATCCCGGTATGGGCTAGCCGGCGGTGACCAGTCTTCCAATACTGTCAAAAAGTCATCTCCGCTGAGGGCGGGGTCCATTGACAAAAGGGAGCTAATAATACGACCGCGCTTCCTGGTTTGGTAAAGCTGCAGAATACGCAATGCCCGAACTGCGCATGGCGCTGACGAATATCGGTCCGAACAATATCCTTACGCCTGCGTTTGCCGCTCACGTCATCGGTGGATTGGGCGAGGCAGGCGCGCAAGCTCTTCCAGAACTGATTCAACTGTTGACGCCAGATACATTAGGGACCATTCAACTAGCGGCGATTGGTGCAATCGACCGGATCGGACCAAGTGGGACAAATGCCTTGCCATATTTAGTTCCGTTAATGGACAGTGATTTAATGCCTGCGCGCTCCCAGAGCATACGGGTGATCGGCAACTTAGTATCATCCGGTCCAATAGATCCGCATATCCTGGAAAAATTGCGTCTAGCCGTGAACGATCCCGCCTTGGAGGTGCGCAATACCGCGGATGCCGTCTTAAAGCGTATTACTCGGAATGGACGACCATAGGAATCCCTTGGGCGAAACCCCCTCGATAACGGATTGCGTGGAGGCTATGTGAAACATACACGTATCATTGTGACTCAATACGGCGGTCCTGATGCACTTCAGGTGCTCCAAGAAGAGTGCCCGGAACCGAAGAAGGGTGAGGTGCGGGTAAGAGTGCTTGCCGCGGGTGTTTCCTTGCCCGATCTACTGATGCGCGAGGGCGTTCATCCTGAGACGCCCCCGCTCCCTTTCACGCCGGGGTGGGATCTAATTGGCGTGGTGGATCAGCTTGGCGCCGGCATCTCTGGAATGGAACCAGGCCAGTTAGTGGCCGCTCTGCCAATCAGCGGCGCGTACGCGGAGTTCGTCTGCCTGCCGCCACGTGAACTGGTTCCGGCGCCACCCAAATTGGATCCCGCCGAGGCTGTCAGCCTCGTGCTGAATTACGTCACAGCGCACCAGATGCTGCATCGCTCCGGTAAGGTCAGAACTGGCCAGCGCGTGTTGGTTCATGGCGCGGCCGGCGGCGTCGGGTCGGCACTCCTGCAGCTCGGGCGCCTCGCCGGGTTGGAGATGTACGGCACCTGTTCATCGCGGACGGCGTCGGCGGTTTCCGCTGTCGGTGCTGTCCCAATTGATTACCGGCAGCTCGACTTCGTGAAAGAAATTCACCGCGTCACGAATGAGGGCGTAGATGTTGTGTTTGACGGCATTGGTGGCGCCCATATCTGGCGTGACGGGCAAGATCGTGCTCGTGTGCAACGGGTCGTCATTTGAATCAGGAGCAGCCTAATAATAAAGAGTGTATTGCTGCGGAGCGAAGCGGCCGTCCGAACGATCACCGCGGCGCGCTCGTTCGCGCCTGAATCCACGGAACATCGCGCGGCGATACGCGCACTCCTTGAAGCCCGGGCTTTAGGGTGTCCGGGTCTCGCCACTTCCTTATTTCGGCATGGCCATCCGCGAATGACAAACCGCCAGCTCCGTTGTGGTAAATAGCCGGCAAATTTCCCCATTGGTCCTTTTTGTTGCCGAAGGCGGTGTCCACGAACACGAGGAAATAGCCGTCATCAATGCTTTCCTCGCGCTCATCAATGAACACGAATGCTTCGGATGGCGGAGGCGCAACGATGTCGGATAGCTTTCGGTAATACCAGAAGTTCGGCCGGAACGACCAATTCTTCGAGCCGTTCATGTTCCCATTCATGGAAATGCTCCGGACTCGGGGATAAGCGCGGCCGCGAATTTTCACCGCGCTCTTGTCGGCCGGGCATTTGTAGATTCCAAACGAGCGGTTGTACGGCCAGAGCTTGCCTATTGGCGACATCACCAGCTGAACGTTGGTGTTGTCAGGATTGGACGGATTGAAATCGAGCCAACCGCCAACCCAGCTATCGCGATTCGCTCCATCATTATTCGTCGCGAGCAATCCGTTGTGATCGTCGGCATACATGATCCAACAGAGCTGAAGCTGCTTCTGGTTGTTCATGCAAAAGATCCCTTGCGCTTTGGTTTTGGCTTTGGCTAAAGCGGGCAAGAGCAAGCCGGCCAAGATTGCCACGATCGCGATCACGACGAGCAATTCGATCAGCGTGAACGCGAGCGAGAGGCTCTCTTTAAATTCGCGAGTCTCCAGGGGCGCTCTCATAACTCCTATCGTTGCAGCCGGAAAAAACGCGCTTTCCCAGAAACACCCACGACCACGCTGTTCTGATCGCCGCTGCTTTGGATCGGTTCGCTGATCTTCGCCCAAGTTCCCGCGACAATCGTCTCGCTGGCGAACACGTTGAAATCGCCCGCGTTCCTGGGCCAGGAGAGCGTGATTTGGTTTTTGCCCGAGCGCGTCACGGTCAACGCGGGCTGCGTGCTCGCGGGCTTTTTGGCGCCTCCGCGGAGAGCGTCAATGCGCAAACCGGTGTAACCTGCCGCGGCATTATTCAGCACGAACTCGAGTTTATTTCGCCCCGAAGTGAATCCATTCGTGAGCGTGAACGCGGTGTAGGAGGTGAACTGGGCGTCGTTGTGCAGGCCGGTGCTCTTCCCGTTCAATAGAATATCGAGCCCGAGATTATCGGTCGCCCACAAGCCGGCCACAAACGCTGTAGCGGGGTCAAAGCCGGTCAAATCGAATTCCAATTTGTAAGCGTAATCCCCGCCCGCTGCGGCGCTGGTTTCGCCGAGCGGCCCAATCCATTTCGAGGCATCGGTATTCGCGACCCATGGTCCGGCCACAATCGGAAAGACGGTTGAGTCCTCCACCGGCGCGGCGGTCGAGGCCGAGTCCTGCGCGTTCGTGACGATTAAATAATGCGGGTCGGTTTGCAGATCAGCCAGGACTTTGCCATCAACGCCAACGCCGGTGTTAAAGAGGCCAGGAACACGTTCCAACACCGTGAGCACGGCCGGGGCGCTCACCGTCTGGCCGGCTGAGTTCGAAATCGTGACGGTGTAACTTCCCTCCACCTGAGCTTGAACGTTGCTCACGACCAAAGACGCAGCCGTCGCGCCCACGACGATGTTGTCATTCAATTTCCATTGAAATGACAACGGCAGAGTGCTGTCCGCCACGACGCTCAAGGTGGCGGACTCACCGACAAGCACGCTTTGGCTGAGCGGTTGTTGGACGATCTTTGGCGCCTGCGCGGACGGCCCTGTCTTCTTTAACGCGCCGCCGCGGATTTGGTCCACGCGCAGACCGGTGTACCCTCCGCCGGCATTGTTCACCGAAAACTCCAATGTATTCGTTCCGGACAAAAAACCGTTGGTGATCGAGAACGCGGTGAATGATCCGAATTGCGCCGAGTTGCGAAGCCCAAGGCTGATCCCGTTGAGCCGAATCCCAGTGCCTTCATTGTCGGTTGACCAAAGTCCCGTGATGAAGGCCGTGGCGGGATCCAATCCGGTCAGATCAAATCTCAACCGATAAGTGTAATCGCCGCCCGCGGCGGCGCTGGTCTCGCCAATGGGCCCGATCCATTTTGAAGTATCGCTATTCGCCACCCACGGCCCGCTCACGATTGGAAAGACGGTGGAATCCTGAACGGTTGTGTCGGTAGTGGCGGCATCATTCGCATTTAAAGAGAGCTGATAATGCGGATCAATCGCGTAATCATCCAGGACTGCCCCATTGCTGCCGACGCCCGTGTTGAACAGACCTGGAATCGGATTCGAAACCGTGACGTTGGCCACAACGCTGGTCACGGAGCCAAATGAATTTCCAACAACCACCGTGTAAGCGCCGGACTGTTGCGCCGTCAACCCAGTCAAAACAAGGTTCGTTTCCGTCGCGCCGACCACGTTCGTCCCGTTGAACCGCCATTGGAATGTCAGCGGCGGGGTGCCATCAGCAGTCACACTTAAATTCGCGGTTTCGCCTGTCACTACATTCGCGCCCACCGGCTGAACTACGATGGAAGGCGCTTCACTCGGCAGCTCGACCGTGCCGCGCATTTCGACGCGAAGACCTGTTGGATTTGGCGTCGTTGGAGCGTTCGAAACGATGAAATCCAATGTGTTCGTTCCAGTCACAAAACCGGAAACGATCGCGAAGTCGGAAAACGAGGTAAACCCGAGATTGTTGATGATTCCGAGGCTCGCTCCGTTCAACACGATATCAACCCCGCCGTTGTCCACGGCCCATTTCCCGGCGATCGATGCTTTGGCCGGATCAAATCCCGCCAGGCTAAACGTGGTCCGATAAGTATAATTCCCTTCGGCATTGCCTGTCCCTTGTTGAGCGCGCGGCGCAATCCAACGTGAGTCAGGGCCTTCCGCAATCCACGGCGGGACCGGAAAGCCGGCACTCAACGTGAAAGCGTTCGGGCCGGGAAAACCCGGATCATCGCTGGCGATGATTTGGTAATGAGGATCAATCGCCCCGGCCAGCAAGAGCGTGTTGTTGGTTGAAACCCCTGTGTTGAACAAGCCTGGAATCGGTAGCGCAAGGAGAGTCGTCCCGGAAAACACCAAAAAACAGAAATGAAACAGTGGATGGCGGATTTTCATAAAGATTGTTTTCTGAGTGGGATTCAGAAATGGCTCAGCCTCGAACCATCGGCACGCCTGTCCAGAAACCCGCTGCCGACGTGGACCGATTGGACGTCAACGCCACGGAGATTTCAAGAACTGATTTCTCAAAGTAGGAAGGTTTACACTGGAATCGAGCCGTGGTACCTTGCCCGAACTTTTTAAGTCGAACGTATGCGTAAAAACATCCTCGTTCTCCTCAGCTGTGCCAGTCTTTTTGTCGCTTGCGGACAGCAGAACCCCGAAACCTCCCGAGCAGCCGCTGAACTCGAGGCGCTCCGCGAGCAAGCAAAAGAATTGCCTCAACTCCAAAGTCAAAACGAGGAGGTGCAACGGCTTCGTCAAGCCACCCGCGATCTCCCGCGCCTGCGCGGAAAATATCAGACCGTAGCGCGGCTCCGAAAGGAAAACGACCAGTTGCGCCACGCCTTGGCAAAACGTGAACCCACAGATTCCCAACCCGCCACGAAACAATGATTTTCTTCCGCACTTGCCTGATGAACCGCCCTATTAAACGGTCGTTGTTTCCAAACCTTTCAGACATTGTTGTGAACTCCAGCCCGCGGGGTCACAAGGCGGAATTACCCGTCGAAGCCGCCGCCGCGATCGCCTCTTCACGTCGAGCGCTCAGATTCTTCAAATGGGCTCTTGGAGTAACCCTCCTTCTCGAAATCATCGGGTGCGGCCCGAAGCCTGTGAACCTCTCTGCCGATGAATCGCGTGAAGCGCAGCAGTTGCGCGAGCGCAGCGCAGAAATTCAACGCCTTCAAAAAGAAAACGCCGAACTCCCTCGTCTTCGGCAAGATTTCGCCGAGCTCCAGCGTTATACAAACATCGATTCCGAATTGGCCAAGCTCCAAACAGAAAACGCCGAGCTCCGGGCCGCGTTGGCGAAAACGGGCATTAAAGCGGAAGACATCGCGGCCGCGGGAATCACCGGGGCTGCGGGAGGAAACCCCGCCGCGGCGGGCCAAACTGGTGCGATTGACGAAGCAACCGGAGCGCAGGCTAAACCCGAAGACATTCCCAAAGAAGGCGACGAAATCCTGATCCCGCCCGAGGCTCTCGGGACGATTCTCCCTGGGATCGATGTTTCAAAACTCGAGCGCAAGGAACCGATCGCGATTAACAACCTGCTCACTAACCAGGGAATTGCGATCACGAATTATCAGCAACTGCGGGATCTCGGCCTGACGAATTTTATAATTCGTCGCAAACCCGAAACTGCGCCCCAGCCGTAACGGTTCGCCAGTGCTGCGCCGGAGAGCATTTCTTCGATCGATTGCCTATGCAGGCGATGCTGCTCGACAAACCAGGTTCGCGGTTGCGGGAATCCCACATCCCTGACCCAAAGCCAGCTCAAGGCCAAGTTGTCGTTCGTGTGAAAGCTTGCGCGGTTTGCCGGACGGACCTGCACATCATTGACGCCGAATTGACGGGCCCGAAGCTTCCCCTGATCCTCGGCCACGAAATCGTTGGGACGGTGATCGAGTTGGGCCGAGACGCCGCGCGGTTTCAAATTGGAGAAAGGGTTGGGATTCCATGGTTGGGAAAGACGTGCGGCCGTTGCGACTTCTGCCGCACGGATCGAGAAAACTTGTGCGATCACGCGCTCTTTACCGGTTACACATTAGACGGTGGTTATGCTGAGGCGGTCGTCGCGGACGAGCGGTTTTGTTTTCGAATTCCGGATGATTATTCTGATGCGGAAGCCGCGCCGCTGCTCTGCGCCGGCTTGATCGGATACCGCTCGCTCCGAAAGGCCGGGGATCCGCGGCGCGTCGGGCTTTACGGGTTTGGCGCGGCCGCCCACATCCTCACGCAGGTCTGCCGTTTTCAGGGGCGCGAGGTTTACGCGTTTACACGTCCCGGTGATGCCGCAGGCCAGCGATTTGCGCAGGGGCTCGGAGCGGTTTGGACTGGTGGATCGAATGAAACCCCGCCCGAGTTGCTGGATGCAGCGCTGATTTTTGCGCCCGCGGGAGAACTGGTCGTTCAAGCGCTGAAGTCGCTCCGGAAAGGCGGCGTGGTGGTTTGCGGCGGAATTCACATGAGCGCGATTCCAAGTTTCCCCTACGAGATCCTGTGGGAAGAACGCAGCCTTTGTTCCGTCGCAAACTTGACCCGGCGTGACGGCGATGAATTCTTTGAGATCGCCGGAAAAGCCCGAGTGCAAACACACGTCGAAAGCTTTCGGTTAAACGAGGCTAACCGCGCCTTGGAAGCATTGCGCACCGGCAAAATTCGAGGAGCGGCTGTGCTAATCCCCTAATTCAACTCCTGCGGAAGCCAAGGCCGCCCCCGACTGGGATCAAAAACCTTTTCCGAGCGCAAACAGGGATACCCGTCCGCGGTTAGGCATGCCAAATCCTGATGCACCTGCGTCGCGGTTTTGGCAGACCAAATCCTGATGCACCTGCGTCACAGTTTTGGCAGACCAAATCTGGATGCACCTGCGTCACAGTTTTGGCAGACCAAATCTGGATGCACCTGCGTCACGGTTTTGGTCGGCGCGTCTAAGAGCAGCAACTCCCCACCATGTTTGCTCAGCTCGTTTCCAGCGGTCCTATTATTCGTTGTCGGCCCAATTATTCGTTTGCCAAAAAGGTCCAGTTGCGCGAAAAAGCACGAACGCGCTTGGCCCGCCCAAGGAGGGAAGACCGTGCACACAAAAACCGAGGAATTGCTGTACTTCTTGCTTTGGTCATGGGACAACCTGCTCACCCCAAGCTGGAGAAGTGTGGATGAATCATTCGAAGGTTGGGCTTACCGCAAAGGATTTCGGCGACAATTGGCTCGTCTGGAAAAGCAACGATTTGTCGAACGACAAGAATCGCGCCCCGATGAGCACATCTGGCGTTTAACCGAAATCGGACGCCGGCGCGCGCTGGGAGAATGTGAGCCAGAGCAAAGCTGGGCCAAAATTTGGGACGGACGATGGCGCTTCGTCTTATTCGATGTGCCAGTGGATCAGAACGACCGGCGGAATGCCCTACGTCGGTCGCTAAGAGATAACGGTTTTGGTTGCCTTCAAGGGAGCGTATGGGTGAATCCGCACCCGCTCGAAAGAAGGCTTTTCGACAGCACGCGAGTCCAGCCGGAAAGCTTTCTGATGATGGAAGCTCTTCCTGTCGGCCGAGAGTCGGATGAAAGGATCAGAGCGGCGGCTTGGGATTTCAGACGCATCAATGAACTTTACGAGGCTTACATCAATGTCCTGCAACGTCGCCCAATCGAGCCTGTGGATACAGCGTTGCAGGGAGAAGTTCTAAGGGAATGGGCCAGAGCAGAACGGGCCGCCTGGGAACGAGTGGCAGGGGAAGACCCATTTTTGCCGGAGCAATTGTTGCCGAGGGATTACCTTGGAAAAACCGCCTGGGATTCACGCAAGAAAGCCTTAAGCAGTGCGGGGTGGCAAATCCGAGGGTTCCGTTCCTCTGCCAAATCCTGATGCACCTGCGTCACGGTTTTGGCAGACCAAATCTGGATGCACCTGCGTCACGGTTTTGGCAAACGCCATTAACTGGCCAAAGGAATTTGAAATTCGAGATGAGGATACTTAAATCCGAAGCACTAAATCCGAAATCCGAAATCCGAAACAATTCCAAAACCTTCAAATCCAAAACCCAAAACAAAGCCATTGCTGGCCATTGCCCTTCATGGAAAGCCCCTGCTCCTTTGGAGCATTTGAATTTTGGTTCTTCGAATTTGTTTCGAATTCCGAGCTTCGAACTTCGGATTTGATTGATCTAAGAATCTGAGAGGGTTTGCGACGAGAATGTCGAAAGAAGAAGCTTAGAGCGGATCGGTTTGTTTTGTCGGGGCGATTCCATCCGGCTCAGCTTTCCGTCTGGAGCAGTTTCAACATCGCGCGATCGAGTTTGTGCCCGCGCCACGACTCGTACTCGACATCTTCCCGGCCACTGTCAAGCACGCCAAAACCGCCGCGGAAATTCCACAACGCCCAGCCCCAACCCGCTTCCTTCCACAAGCTCAAACAATCCCGGAGCCAAGGCAGCACGACGGCGTGCGGAGTTTTATTGAACGCGCCGAACTCTCCCACCATCACACCAATGCCTTGTTGCTCCAGATTCTTCCAAGGTTCGATCAGGCGTTTACGCATCATTTCTTTGTCCCAAAGAACTGAACCATCCTTCAACGGATAAGTGGGAGCCTCCCATCGGCCACCATTGCTCGCCCAAGACGCGAGGTAATGCGTGAGTTTGAACGGCTGATAACCGCGGGTCGCCGCGGCCACTTGCAGGCCGAGCAGTTCTGTCGGAGCGACATTGCCCCACTCACGCCCGTCGCAAACGATAAGCCGTTTGGGATCTTCCCGCCGGATTGCTTCGGCCATGCGGGAAACGGTTTCGCGATAACGGGCTGGTTCAACGCGGCCTGGCTCGTTAAACAAATTGAAGCTCAAGCGCGAGTTTGGAATCCCTTGATAGCGCTTGGCAAATTTCGCCCAATGCAGCGCGCAAACTCGCTGAGCTTCCGGATCTGTCCAAACCGATTTCTCCTCCTCTGGTTTGGCCACGGTGTAACCCGGCGCCCGATGAAAATTCAGCATCGCATGAATTTGATGCTTCTCACCGAAACCGATCGCTTGGTCGATCTCCTTGAACGTCTGCTCGCGAAACTTGGTCCAGTCGCGGTTCTCGATCCAGCCGCGATAATCCATCGGGAGGCGAACGAAATTGAAACCGAGCTCGTGAATCCACTCGAAATCGGTTTCGACGAATGGATCATTTCGGCCATTGAATTTGTCGAGCAGGTTAAATCCACGCCAGCGTGGAAGGTGGGAGGCAGATGCCGGAGGCAACGCAGCGGTTTCGGCTGCTTGCAGGAAGCCCCGCCCAGCAACGCCTACTGCGGCGCCAGAGACAGCACATAGAAATTTCCGACGCGAGAGTGGAATATTCATAAAAGAGTTTTGGAATAATAGTTTGGCGCTTCGCGCTACAAACTTCCAAAACCTTAGAACCGATCCCCGAGAAGCTACTTGTCCCGCATCAATGTCATGGGGCCGACCCAGCGGGTGTTGTACTTTTTAGTCCAGTCGGCGTTTTCGATTTCGGGCCGGACCTCGAGACCGTAGCGCTGGTCATCCATTCCTTGATACGGCATCGGCCCGACAGTATCGCCGCGCACGACGTGGAAATCCGAATCCTTGTCCCAACCGACAGAATACAGGAAAAAGTCGCGAACAAATCCGGCAGGCTTTGCGGGCGCCGTTTCGGCATTAAAGCGAAGGGTCAGCTCGTCGCCGCCATTCAGCAGCACGAGGGCATTGTCGGCGCGGGCCACCAATTCATCGACCGGGCCGTAACGCGTGCACCAACCGCCCGGGGTGATTCGCCACAGCGGTGTCTGCCGGACTTTCTCATAATCCGGAGTTAGCGGGACGAACCAGGGCAAGTTTTTGTATTCGCTGAAGCCGCGCCAATGCAAGTGAGTGGCGTCGGGCAAGCGCACGGTTAACCGTGAATCGTCCGTTGGGCGGCGTTCGAACAAGGCAATCCGGTCCCAGTGAATTTCAAACGCCTCAGTCAAGCGAAGTCTTCGAGTGCCAGTTGGCAATTTGCCCGTGAGATCGACCAGGATTGTTTTGGTTTTGCCGGCGGGCGCGCCGACCACGATGTTCAATGGCTGCCATTGGCCGTCCGGCCTTTCGGCTTCGAGCTGCGGAAATGGAAATGGCAACCCGACGGTTTGCGCCGCGGCGACATTGGCCATGCCACCGCCGAACTTCAACCAGCCAGTCATCGCCAGCACCAGCGGCCTTTCGACCGGCAGCGGTCCGAAATCCAGAATCACGCTGTGAGGTTCGGCCAAACCGCGCAATTGGGGCGGCCGCAGCTTCGGTGGTGATAAAACATTTCCGTCGTTCGCAGCGAGAATCGCGGTGACGTCCTGGCCTTCGTTGCCCAGCGCGCGTTGCAAAGGGTAGCGATTTTCCAGTGTCACGAGGCGGCTGGGCGGAAACGGTTTTCCCGGAACTAACTTATCCGTCGGGTGCACTTCGGTTCCAGCAGGATGATCAACCATGACGAGCTTGGCTTCGTCGAGGTACAGCACTTCGCGCAATTCTTCCGTGATTTGCAGCACGTATTCGGCGCCGCGCGGCGGAAACATTTTTTCGTTTCCGATCCAGACGTATTCATCGACATCCGCATCGATCAGCCGAGTTTCGTTCAAGGGCAAGCCCATTGGTGAAGCGCCCAAGATATCGGTGACGAAACGGAACGTGCGGCCATCCCAGGCGTAAAGGTTCGGGCACGAACCATTCGGCAGCGTTTGCTCGAACATTGGAATTTGCGCGCACGCCTCGGTTTTGACATCCACATACGGAACGGCCAAATCGAACCAGCGGACGGTGACCGAATCGAGCTGGGCATGATTGCCAATGCCAATCTCGACAGGAAGTTGCGCGACTGTTCGCAGCAGGCGAAGCCCGCCAGCCGTCACTTCCACCCGCACGCCAAGCCCGCTCGCATTCGAACGATTCCCCAACAACTGCAGTTTCAACTGCCGATGGCTGCTGGCGCCTTCGTTGCGGAGAAGCCGGAACCCAAGTTTTCCGTCAGGGACAGTCTCCGGCGGTGAAACCAAAAGCAAATCGGTGGCGCAATCGTTGTTGAAGTCAGCCGCGGCGATTGATTCGAACTGTTCCGCCGCGTAGCTGTCCAAGCCCAAATTCTTCGTGACCTCCTCGAAACGGCCGCGCCCGAGATTTCGCCAGGCCCGCACTCCGTCTCCGACGGCGAAGATGTCCAGCCAACCGTCGTTGTCGTAGTCGATCAGCGAGATGGCCCGAATCTTTTTCTGACCTTGAAGGCTGAGGCGTGTTTCCTTTTGGCCGCCGGTGAAGCTGCAAACGATTTCATTGTCGGTGGCCAAAACCACATCCGAGCGGAGGTCGTTGTTCAGATCGCCTGCCGCCAAGGCGACAGCATTGGGAACCGTTGGCGGAAGATTCGTCGCCAACAACGGCCCGCCCCGTTCCTTTAACAAAACGAAGGGCGGCTTTCCATCCGACCCGATCAAGAGATCCATGATGTCGTCGTTGTTCAAGTCTTCCAGCACGATTCGTTTCGGCGGAGTCACGAGCGCCGGAGCGATGGAGGTCGAACTGACGTCCTTGAAGAAGAAACCGCCCAGGTTCCGAAAAACTTTGATCGCGTTCGTCGTGCTGACAGCGACTAAATCGAGTTTTCCCGTAAAATCAAAATCGGCCAGAACCCCGTCGACAGCGGTCAGTCCTTGCAATCGGGAAAATGCCGTCGCGTCCGAAATGACGCCATTGGTGGCAAATTTGAAAACGTGTGTGCCTTTCGGACCGAGCACAATGACATCTTCATTTCGGTCGTGTTGCAGATCGCCCACCAGGCATTTTGAATACGTTGCGCCTTCAATCCCGCGAATCCGTTCGCTCAGCGGATAGAACTTCCCGCTGGAATTCGTCAGCAGCCGAAAGCCGCCATTCCCCTCGGCGACAAACAAGCCGTTATTGCCGTCGTGATGAATGTCGATAATTCCGACCGGACCTTTGAAACCGCCGTTCGTTCCGACAGTCCCGAATGCATCTGCGGTGACATCGACAAAATGCACAGCCACACCTTTGGCTTCGGGTTCTTCAATCTGGATGGGAACTTTAGCTTCGGTCAGTTTGCATTTTTCGAGCGCGACGGGCGACACCACGGGAGCGCCTTGATGCTTCTGTAATTCCTGCGCGGCCTCATCCGGCTGACCGGCGCGGAGGAGCGCTTGCCCGAGATTGTAATGAGCGGCGGGATGATTGGTGTCGAGAGTGAGCGTGGCACGAAAACATTCGACCGCTTCGTTCCATTGTTTCAATTGTTGGTAGGCCACCCCGAGTTGATAATGAACCGCGGCGACGGTCGGATCGAGCTTGGCCGCTTCCTGCAAATCTTTGGAGGCAGTGTCGAATTGGCCAAGGCGATTGGCCGCGCAGCCTTTCACATAATGCGCCGCGGCCAAATTATGATCCAGATTCAGGGCCTCTTGAGCTTCTTTCAGTGCTTTGTCCGGCTGGTTCGCGAAGAGATAACTTATCGCGAGATCGAGATGCGCGTCCGCGCTGGTGGGATCAACTTGGAGCGCCTTCGAGAAAGCATCGATTGCACTGCTGGCTTGGTTTTGATCGAGGTAATTCTTCCCGGTGTTCATCGCGGTCACGAACGCGTCGCTCGTTCCGGTGGACGAAGGAGCTCTCCAACGCCAAAACAGAAAACCAGCGACAACGAGCAAAAAAAAGATCAGAACAGCCGCAAGAAAAGCTCCAGGGCCACGCCCAGGCCGATCGGTGGAATTCATCGGTCGAGGACCATAGCGAACGCCGGGGAAAATGACAATCGAGGGAAGAGCGGGAGAAATCGCGAATCACGAATCACGAATCACGAATCACGAATCACGAAT
>ORJL010059444.1_pt1 | contig 16762 bp, 15 predicted proteins | sample 1779941 | NCBI WGS metagenome assembly ORJL01 (sample SAMEA104232317, study PRJEB22302) | groundwater metagenome | biome: forest; feature: aquifer; material: groundwater | place: USA | collected 2011-08-07 | depth 5.8 m | reverse complement strand
TGTTAACTTTACTGACTTTTGGGTTGGGAGCATATATAACAAAGGTGCAACCGATATGAGCAACAGACAAGTAAAAACAAAATTTGTATTTACTGCGTTATCTATGATATTTATAGGAATCCTAAATATTTTGGCAGAAGCCTCTAAACAAATTAAAAACTTTTTAACTTTAAATAACGACCTAGGCCCTTATTCTGGCAAAATCTTATATGGAATATTAATATCTTTGATAATTTCATTTATTTATTATTATTCTTCGAAAGAATCAAAGTTTGACATTAAAAGATGGACAATGTTTTTACTGATTGCATTGATTATAGCTTGTTTATTTGTGTTTACACCATTTATACATCTAATTTTAAGTGAATAAAAAAAGAGTAGTAATATGAAAAAAGTAAAAATTGTAATCGCCGGTAGCGGATTTGCTGGTTTAAAGGCTGCTTTGATGTTAAATAAACTTAAACCAGATATAGATATAACTGTTGTAGACAAAAATTGGATTCATTTATATGTTGCTTCTCTCTATAAGCTTGATTTAGGGGAAGTAGCCCCAACCGATATAGGTTTTGATTTGACCAAACTTTACAAAAATAAAGGTATAAATTTTGTTAATGATGCTGTAAAGCAAATAGACTATAAAAATAATTTACTAAAGTGCAAAAATAACAATTATAATTATAATTATTTAATTTTGGCTCTGGGATGCGAAACTAATTATTTCGATATTACAGGCTTAGAAAAATATGGATTTCCATTAAAAACTATTGATCATGCTTTAAGAATAAAAGAGTCTATCAGAACTAAAATGAAAAATAAAAATCTATCTATAATAATTGGGGGTGGAGGTTTAACTGGTGTTGAAGTCGCCTCTGAACTGATAGATTGGGGCAAAAAAGTATTCAACAAGAAACTAAATATTTCAATAATTGAATCTTCTGATAGTGTAGTTAAAGAATTGAGTGAAAACGTTGGCCATTTTGCACAAACTTATTTAGAGAAGCAAGGAGTAAAAGTTAATTTATCGAATTCAGTTATTAAAGTAGACAAGAATTTTGTATACTTGAAGAATGGAACTCAATTAAGGTTTGATGTTTTGATATGGGCTGGAGGCATAAAAGCATCTTCAGTATTGACACAATCTGGATTGAGGTCTAATAACAAGGGATGCTTGGCTGTTACAAATACATTAAGGCTCGTTGGTATAGACAATATATTCAGTGCTGGCGATTGTAGCTGGTGCATTGATTTTAAAACTGGAAAGTCAATACCCCAAACTGCACATAATGCTATTGAACAAGGTAGGATTGCGGCCATAAATGTCGCTTTAGAATTGGAAAAGAAAAAATTATTGTCATATGAATTAAAACCCACACCAGTAATAATGTCTTTAGGTCATAAAATGGCTATATTGGTATATAAAAACTTAGTTCTGTATGGAAAGACTGTTTTATGGCTCAAAGCTTTAGTAGAAAAATTTTATTTGTTTAGCTGCAAAAGATAAAACATAGTAAATTTTATATAGTTAAGTTACTTCTAAATTCATTATGAAAAACTACATGCCCCAAGAAATTGAGGTTTGGTACATTATTCCATGTTTAAGATCAGAAATAGCTAAAAACTTGATTTCTAAAGGTTTGCCACAGAAAAATATTGCTAAAATCCTGGGAGTTACTGAATCTGCTGTTTCACAGTATGTAAAAAATAAGAGGGCCAGCCATTTAGAACTAGAAAGTGATATAAAGTCCGAGATTGAAAAATCTTCAGAAAGACTAATCAAAGATTCTAACATTATAACTGAAATGCAAGGCATATGCAAAAAAATAAGAAAGACACAATTCCTATGCAAGGTCCACAAGCAATACAACAAAAATATATCTAAAGACTGCAGACTTTGTTTAGACTAATTCTAAGCACATTGATAAAAAGCAAATCTTTATATAGTGATTATACATGCTTTATATAGCATATGTTACAAAGGGCATATAATATATTTTTTGAAACTCTGGGAAACAAAAATAGGTTAATGATACTTGAGAGTCTCGAAAAAAATCCTAAAACTGTAACTGAACTAAGCAAGAAACTAGGGATGGATCAAACTACTGTGAGCCATAATTTGAAGAGACTGCAAGTTACGGGATTTGTGAAATCTAAGAAAAGAGGCAGGAATAGAATGTACGAAGTCAATAAAAATACCGTAAAACCCTTGCTTAATTTAGTGGATAATCATATGAAATGTAATTGTGGGCATCTTTGTAAATGCAAAGAAAATGAGTTTAAACAAAAGATTAGGAGGTGAAAAGATGGCAAAACTTGATTTAAACAAAATCTCATTAACAACTGGAATTTATGGTGGAGTTTTGTATGTTGCGTGTTATTTACTTTTCTTAGCAATACCAGGATTTATGTTTAGCGTTGCTAAAAATATATTCCATGGTATACAAATGACAAACCAATTTATTCCAAGTTTCGGTGGATTTTTGCTAGGATTGGTATACGCCTTTGTAGGAAGTTTGTTATTGGGCGGTTTATTCGTGTTGGTTTATAATATGGTTAATAAGAAATAACTATAAATAAACTAAATTTTTATTTTTTTTAACAATGGAAAAAACAATACTAAACATTCAAGGGATGCACTGCGCAACATGCGCCTTAACTATTGAGAAATCTCTTAAAAAGGTAAAAGGTGTTAGTAATGCTTCTGTAAACTTTGCAAATGAAAAAGCCATAGTAGAAGGACGTATTAATGAAAAAGATTTGATAAAGGTGGTAGAAAAGGCCGGATATAAAGCCTTTACAGAAGCTAATTCTAATTCAAATCAAACAATAGTTAATTTAAAAGTGATTGGAATGGACAATCCTCATTGCGTAATGACCGTTGACATGGGTCTAAAGCAGTTGAAAGGAGTTGTAAAAAAAGAACTTTCTGTAAATGAAAAAGCTGTAATTACATATAATCCTAATTTAACTAATGTAAATGAAATTAAAAAGACTATTAAGAACGTTGGTTATGAAGCTGTAGAAGAATCCTATGATAGAGAAAAAGAGGCAAGACTAAAAGAAATCAACAGATTAAAATGGGAAACTATAGTTGGTTTTACTATTGGAATTCCAATTTTTATTTTAAGTTTTCCAGAGTGGTTTAAGATTATTTTTTCTAATGTTAATCTTTTACTTTTATTATTAGCCTCGCCCATTCAATTTGTTGTTGGATCGAGGTTTTATAGGGGATTTTGGGTTGCTTTAAAGAATAAGACTGCCAATATGGACAGTTTAATCGCTATAGGAACTAGCGCAGCATTTATTTATAGTACACTAGTTGTTTTATTTCCAAAAATATTTACTGGTGGCACTTATTTTGATACTAGTTCATTGATAATAGCATTTATTGTATTAGGAAAATATTTAGAGGCTCTTGTGAAAGGCAAAACTTCAGAAGCAATAAAGAAATTGATTGGACTACAAGCAAAAACAGCAATCGTTATTAGAAATAAAAAAGAGATAGAGATTCTAATTGAGGAAGTAATGGTCAATGATATTGTAATTGTGAAACCAGGCCAGAAAATTCCTGTTGATGGCGTCGTAGTTAATGGTCATTCTAGCGTAGATGAATCAATGTTAACAGGAGAACCAATCCCTATAGAAAAAACAATAAACGATAAAGTTTTTGGAGCTACAATAAATAAGAATGGTGTTTTAAGAATAAAGGCATTAAAAATTGGAAAAGATTCTGTACTTGCTCAAATAATTAAATTAGTAGAAGAAGCTCAAGGATCTAAAGCACCCATACAAAAGATAGCAGACAGAGTAAGCAGTTATTTTGTTCCTATCGTAATATTAATAGCTATAGCATCAGCTTTAATATGGTATTTTGCAAATTCTAGCTTTGTGTTTAGCCTAAGTGTATTTATAGCGGTATTGATAATAGCATGTCCGTGCGCTTTAGGACTAGCCACACCTACGGCTATAATTACTGGAACTGGAAAAGGCGCTGAAAATGGAATTTTAATTAAAAATGGAGAAGCCCTTGAGATTGCTAGGAACATAAATATAATTGTCTTTGATAAAACTGGAACTCTGACTAAAGGAAAGCCAGAAGTTACAGATATTATTCCATATAATTTTAAAGAAAAAGAAGTTTTGAGATTGGCTGCTATCACAGAAAAAAATTCAGAACATCCATTAAGCCAGGCTATTGTAAATTATGCAAAAGAGAAGAAGATTAAGGTTTTAGATCCAAGTTCATTTTATTCAATAACCGGACAAGGTGTTAGAGCTAAATACAAGAATTATGAAATCCTTCTTGGAAATAGGAAGTTAATGAAGTCTAATGGAATTATTTATTCAAATATAGAGAAGGACATTGTTAATTTAGAAAAACAGGGCAGGACTGTGATGATTATTGCTGCAAATAAAAATGTTATTGGGTTAATAGCTGTGATGGACAAAATAAAAGATCATGCGAAAGAAGCTATAGATAGATTACATGAAATGAAAATTAAAACTGTAATGATTACTGGAGACAATAAAGAGACTGCTAATTATATAGCAAAGCAACTTGGAATAGGTCAAGTAATAGCCGAGGTATTACCAGGACAAAAAGCTGCTGAAGTAAAAAAACTCCAGAAACTTGGAAAAGCTGCTGTTGTTGGCGATGGTATAAATGATGCACCTATGCTTGCACAATCAGATTTAGGAATTGCTATAGGCTCTGGAACTGATATAGCAATAGAAACTGGCTCTATAATATTGGTTAAAGATGACTTGAGGGACGTAATAAAATCAATAAATCTAAGTAAGTATACATTAAAAAAGATTAAGCAGAATTTATTCTGGGCTTTCTTTTACAATATAGCTGCAATTCCAGTAGCTGCCGGAGTTTTATATCCATTTACGGGATTTTTGTTAAACCCAATTATAGCCGCGGCTGCAATGGCATTCAGCTCTGTTTCTGTTGTTGGAAATAGCTTGTTGATGAAGAGATACAAAGTTAAGGTTTAAATATTATAAAAATAATATATCTCATATGAAGCTTAAATCAGTATTTTTAATTTTTAGTATTTTAATAGTAGCCGGATGCAACCAAAAAGTTAATAATCAATCTCAAACTACTTCTGATTTCATGAAAGTTAACTTTAAGACTTCTGATAACATCAATATAGTAGGGAATTTCTATGATTCTAAATCCAGTAAAAATATAATTTTATTGCATATGTTTTCTAAGACTAAAGAATCCTGGGGTAATTTTCCTAATGAACTGAAGAAAAATGGATTCAATGTTTTGGCCATTGACTTAAGAGGCCATGGTGAAAGTGATTTAGATTATAATAGCTTTACTGACAAAGACTTTAATAGCATAGTTAAAGATGTAGAAGCAGCGGTTTCTTATATGAAAAATAAAAATAATGGAAAAATTTACCTAATTGGAGCATCAATAGGGGCCAATACTGTTTTAAATTATGCTGTCCAATTTAAGGCTGATAAGGTCGTTTTATTGAGTCCTGGATTAAATTTCAAAGGCATTAAAACAGATGCTTCTAAGCTTAATACACAAGTGTTATTTGTTACAAGCAAAGATGATACTTATTCATATCAAAGTACCCAGAAACTTTATGAGCAATCAAAAGGAAAAAAAGAACTAAAGGTTTATGATAATGCCGGACATGGAATAAATATGTTTTCTCAAAAAGATTTAAGTCCTTACATTATAAACTGGTTAATATGAACAATAAGTCTATATTGATTGGAAAACATTTAAAGTTCTGATAGGAGCCATTTCCATAAAGGAATAAATTTAATTCCAATCTCTTTTTTTTCAATATTTTTTGTTATAATTATTATATCCTTTGTTTTTTTGAATTCCTTTTTAAAGTTTAAAAGAGCTTTTATTTCTCTTTCATCTATTTCATTTGAATAAGTAACATTTATAGCTGTTAACCTATTATCTTTATTTTTTATTACAAAGTCTACTTCCTCATGTTTTTCGTTTTTCCAGTAATAAATTTCTTCCTTTTTTCTTCTTAACTCGAGAAAAATAAGATTTTCAGCAAGTTTTCCTTCATCTTTTGAAAATTTGAATGAAACAGAGTTTCTTAGTCCATTATCTATGCAATAAATTTTTGAAGCCAATATTTTTTGTTCTTTTAAGGAGTATGAGAAATGTTCTAAGGTGAAAAATAAGAATGCCTTCTTGAAGTATGAAAGATAATCTTTAATGGTGTCGTAAGATAATCCTAATGAGTTTCTTAAGTTCCTTAATGAAATTGAAGATGTAAAATTAGTTATGAGAAATAAAGCAAGATCTTTTGTTTTTTGGCTATTCAAATCATATCTGTCTATTATATCCTTATATAATATGTCATCGAAGTACTGTTTTAATAATTTAAATTTAAAAGATTCCTCTTTGAAAAATATCTCAGGAAAGCCACCCACTTCAAGATATTCTTTAAGGCTGTTAATTATCTTAGCTTTTGTCTTTTCAAGGATTATTCCCTTATACAGATTTGTTTTGTTTATCTCTATTTTTTTGAACAAAAGATATTCCTCGAAACTTAGTGGAAATACCTCAAAAGTCAGGTTTCTTCCAGTAAGAAGGGTAGAATATTCTTTCTTCAGTAAATAGGAACAAGAACCAGAAATAGTAAATTTGTCATTGCTTTTTAGGTCGTACTTTTTTCTTATCCATGATTCCCAGCCATCCTTTTTATGGATCTCATCAAAGAATATGTAGGCTTTTTTATCGGGATTAAGATTTTCTCTATAACTGCTGTAAATATCATCCAACGAATCTTTAGACAGTTTCTTGTCATCAAAATTAACAAATAATATTTGTTTTGGCCCTACTCCTTTATCTAATAGTTTCTTAATAATTTGATACATTAAAGTGCTTTTTCCAGCCCTTCTCACTCCTATTATTATGGTTATTTCTCTTATTTCAATAGAATCTACTAAAGAATCGTAAATTGGGCGATGTTCTCCAGTCAGTTCTTTAATCGATTCTTTATCTTCCCACCAGGAGTTCCATTCGTTTAATTTTTCTATTTCCATGTTACATTTAAGTGTAACATATAGTATATAAATGTTACGTTTTAGCGTAACTTTTATGGGGGAGAAGTGCCCGTCATAGTTTCTGGGAAAAAGATAAATTTATGTTCTTATAGAATATCTTATAGAATAATATATACTCATAATTTCTTATCATCTTACTGAACTTTTATCCTATTTCGCTTATTACATTATTAAAGCATAGATTTATTAATACTTTTTTAAGCAGAATTTTTATGATAAATCCAGTCGCATTTAATATAGGAAGTTTGGAGATTAGATGGTATGGCATAATCTACTCTTTTGCTTTTTTAATGGGTATTTTAATAGCTGCCAAATTGGCTAAGAAAAAGAATATTAGTAAAGAGACCATTTATGATTTTGCTATTTGGCTTATTCCAAGTGCTGTAATCGGAGCCAGAATTGGTCATGTGTTAGGGAATTTAAATTACTATAGCAAAAATCCTTTTGAAATAATTGCAATATGGCATGGCGGAGTCGCATTATATGGGGGAATTTTAGGAGCAGCAATTGCCGCGTTAATATTCTGTAAGAAAAATAAAATTAAGTTTTATGATTTAGCAGATATCTTTGTAATTCCCTTAGCATTTGGAACTATTTTTGGAAGGATTGGCAACTTAATAAATCAAGAATTATATGGAAAGATAACAAATTTGCCATGGGGTGTTGAATTTGATAATGTACTAGGAAAAAGACATCCCACACAAATTTATGAAGCTATTGGAAATTTAATAGTGTTTGTAGTTTTAATGTTTCTATGGAAGAAAAATTTAAAAACTGGAACTATATTTTGGACCTATCTAGGAGCTTATAGCTTTATCAGGTTTTTTGCAGAATTCCTAAGAGATGGAAATCTGGCATTTATTGGGTTAACAATGATGCAATTGTTAAGCATACCACTATTTATAGTAAGTATTTACTTCATGTACAAAATTAACAAACAAAATGCGATACAATAAACAAATCTTGTTAAAAAATATAGGAAAATCAGGCCAGGAAAAATTAAGCAAATCAACAGTTGCAGTGATTGGACTAGGAGCTTTAGGAACTAATTCAGTTTCATTGCTAGCAAGAGCTGGATTAAATTTGATTTTAATTGATAGGGATATAGTTGAACTAGACAATTTACAAAGACAGAATTTGTTTACAGAAGCTGATATAGGAAAAGAAAAAGCTTTAGTGGCTTATGATTTATTAAATAAAATAAATTCATCAATTAAAATGGATTATTTTGTTACTGATCTAAATCATAAAAATATAAGCATCTTAAAAAATGCAGACTTAATTTTAGACTGTACTGACAACATGGAAACCAGATTTTTGATCAATGAATATTGCTTAAAAAATAAGAAACCTTGGATTTATGCAGCTATCCTAGAAACTAAAGGTATGGTATTAAGTTTCAATAATAATTACTGTTTTAACTGCATATTTAAAGAGCCCACTGAAAATCTGGATACTTGTGATACAGTTGGAGTTTTAAATACTGTTGCAACCCTAATTTCAAGCCTCCAAGTTACAGAAGCCATAAGAATTTTGGTAAAAGGTTTTAATGCTAAAGAACTTTTATCTGTTGACATCTGGAATCAGGAGTTGAATAAAATAAAAGTCAAGAAAAATGAAAAATGCAGAACTTGCAATGGCTATTATCCTTATTTAAATGGAGAAAAGGGAAATAGATTAATTAAATTATGCGGCAGAAATGCCTACCAAATACTTGGCAAAGATATAGACTTCAGCAAAATAAAATTCTATAATTATAAAAGCAAATATTCAATTACGACCAAGAATTTTATAGCTTTTAATGACGGAAGGGTTATAGTAAAAGCAGATTCTGAAAATAGGGCTAGGACAATTTATTCTAAATATTTTGGATAATCAACGAGAAGCATCTGCCTGTCTTTCCATTTCAAGTTTTTTGGATAGGGCAACTGATTTTTGATCCATGGAGTAAGCTGAAATTATTTCATCTGCTAATGTTTTTTCAATTGGGCTTTTTGAATTGAATGACTTATGATAAGAACCCTGGGCTATTTGCCTTAATGCTAAATCTATTCTTCTTAAGGGAGCCATGTCTACAGCCTGAGGATAACGAGCACCACCATACTCTATTGTGGTGATTTCTTCTCTAGCAGATGCATTTTCAAGGGCTTTAACAAAAACCTCAATTGGATTTTTTTTGGTTTGCTGTTCGATAAGCATGAATGCCTTTTCGACTTTTTTGTAAAGCTTTGATGCTTTTCCAGTGTTATGACCTGAGCTTACTTTATGCTTTCTTCCTTTATGCCCAGCCACCATCATCTTATTCATTAAACGCTCTACTATCGGAGCTGGTTCTGTCCATATCCTATTTACCCCAGACTTTCCCTGGGTTCTCGGAACTAGAATTGACCTTAAATTTATGTAAGGCTGCAATGCTGCGTCATTAACTTTAATTTCGTTTGTAGACCATCTGTTGAAAAGTTTAAAATTATGCATTTTAACGTCTACCTTTCTCTATCTTGCCATGAACCAAAGCTGTTAAACTCTGATCATTTACTTTTATAATCTGCCATCTTACACTTGGAATGTCCCCCTTAGAACGCCCCATTGCCCCGCCAATCGACTCAATCAGAACCTCGTCATGCTCGTCTATAAACTTAATAGCATTATTTTCAGGAGCAAATGCAGTTACTTTTCTACCGTTTTTTAAAAGCTGTACTACACAACATTTTCGTAAGCCTGAGTTAGGCTGCTTGGCTTCTAGCTGTTTTTTTTCTAAAACAATTCCTTTTGCCTGAGAGCTTCCTTCCAAAGGATCTGATTTTTTTACTAGATTAAGAGTTCTTTTGATAAATTTGCGGTGGTGCCACCTACCTTTTTTCCTTCTCTTCTTTAGTTGCTTGCCGGCATTTAAACCGCGAGATTTGTTTCCCATCTTTAGACTTTTAAGAAAATTTATGGTTTATAAAGCTTACTACAAAATTTTAATGTCGTTTATTTTGAAATATTTACCTATTACTTCCTTAAGATTGGTTAGATTTTTTCTGTCACGCCCTATCAAAATGCCCTTCTCATTACTTGTTTCAGCTTTAATTTCAATATTATCGCTTTTCATCTCTATTATTTTTGGTTTTATAGGAAATAAGTAGTTTCTGATGAATTTTACTGGATCAGGGCTGAATTCAACTACCTTAACTCTTTTCTTCAAAAGCCTCTCTATTTTATGGACATTTTTGCCATTTGAACCCACTGCTTTAAATATATTGCCTGGATTTACTATGAAAACAACTTTTTCGTTGCTAAAAAAGCAATCCTTTACAGAGGCTCTAGTAAGAGTTTCAAAAATCGTAATAAACTGAATGCTCTGATTGTTTAATTTCATTTTAATAAAAAGCTACAGAGATAGAAAAAGATTTTTTACAGATTGCTCCAAGTTCTTCGTTAGTCTCTTTTAATTCGGTGACATTTATGTTAGATATTTTTGCCAGATGCTTAAGATTTTCCCTTATTCCAGGTGCACAATTGGATGAAAGGAATATATGGCTTACTTTCCCATTTTTCAAAAGCTTTAAGGCGCGATCAGCACCTAAGATTAATTTATTCTCCTTCAACGCTTTTCTTAGGTTTTCTATTGTCATTTTGTCTTTTTAGTTTTAACTATTAATCTTGGAAGTCCTGTTCCTAATGGCACTGGTTGGTTTAAGATTACGTTTTCTACTACAGAGTTAAGGGGATCATGCTCCCCTATCAAAGCAGCATTGATAATATGCTTGATGGGTGTTTCGAAAGATGCCCTTGCTAGTACAGATTCTTTTTCGCTTGTAATTCCGCTTCTTGTAATTCCCTTGACTGTTCCTGTTACAGTCATTACATCTGCCAAAAACATAAGATGCCTTACATCAATATCAAGGCCCTGGTCTTCAATAACCTTCAATGCCTCATTTATTATTGATTGTCTGGCCGCTTCTATACCCAAAACATCCTGTATTTCCACGATGTCATTAGTAATTGTTCTTTTTTCGTCAATTTCATCTATTTTAAGCATGTCCTTTAGATTTGAGCCTGCGCAAAGTATCATGAATTCATTATCTTTTTTCATAGGCAGTACTTGGGTGATACCCTTCACTCCGGAGATATAACTGTCCTTTGCCTTTTCTTTAAGTTTAAAGACCTCTCCTAAATCATACTCTTTCAACTTTGGATAAAATACCAAGTTTTCTCTTTCAATCTTTATGTTTACATTTTTCGTATTCTGAGATAATATGGTTATTAGTTCAGTCTCCTTTAACCCTAGATCTTTCATTCTTTTATAGTCCAGCTTGATCTCAACAGAAGCCTTAGCAAGATTTATTGAGAATTCAGTTGCAATTTCCTTCAATTTCGTTTCCTTAATCTGTGTAGCAACTTTTCTTGCTAATTTTGGATCATGAGAATATTTTGTTTTTAGGAAAACTTCCATTCTTGGAGTGCTTGGAGTTTTACGTGCATCAAAAATTTCAATTAATCTGGGAAGCCCTACTGTGACGTTTAACTCTGCTACACCGGCAAAATGGAATGTGTTCAAAGTGTTGTGAGTAACTATACCTTCAAATGTTGTAAATGTTTCTAGTCCGGGAACACTTAAGTCATAAACATATTCATGATCTGATTTTACGTATTCTATGTTTATAATTTCGTCCCAGATTATATCTGAATTAAACATTTTTTTCATTGTTTCTAATTCTTTGTTGATATCAATATTCTTTTCTTTAGCCAAATTTTCAAATATTTTTGTATATCTGTATAGTGCTGTTCTCCCTATTTTTTGTCTTTTTGTAAAATTATTTATGTACCTAGATGGCATACCAACTTTTTTTGCGGTATCATAAAACAAATTATCAAAACCAGAAATCATGTCGTTGTAATCCTGTGATTTTTCATTCCAGAATCTCTTTGCCATTTCTGCTATTTTTTCTAAATCTCTCAGCTTGTAATCTATGTCAGAACCTATAAATTCTAAATATAATGGGGCATATTTGTATGGTATTAACAACCAATATTGTCCTTTCTTATCTTTTGTCTTATATGAAAATATCTTGAATCTTGATAATAATAATGCTATTCCATCAGTTAATTCTTTTGAATTTGAGGAGACTCTTATCATCTTTCTATAAACTTGAAAATTTCCATCGCCGTCAAAATATCCTCTTAATAATCCTTTTACAAAAGATTCATCGGCGCTATATGCAAAGTTAGGAACTTTTTTAGTATCAGAATTTGTACCGCATGCTAATCCGATAAATCTAGCTAAAAAAGTGGAGTGTATCGAGAGTGTTCTTCCAGGCCCATATTCGCCAGTATATTCTCTATTTACTGGAGTTATTTTGATATAGGAAGCAAATTCTTTAGCATTAGATATGTAATTATGATTTATATTTGAAATAACAGTAGAGCCGCCATTATTAGAGCCTTCAGCTAAATATGCGCCTATAAACCACCCAGTTCTCCAGTTTAGTTCTATAGTGTTTTTTATTGGTTTTGATCTAGGTTTTGATAAAATATCATTTTCTATAATAATCTCTTTATCCATCAAACCATCACTTATTTTTATTTCTTTTAACGTAGAATTTAGATAAAAATTATTAATTACAGGAATCCTATCTTCAATCTTTAAATTTCTACCAGCTATTGGAACTACTCTATTATTTGACCTAATAACAAACGAGTGATTATCTGTTGCTACAATTTCTCTACCTGATCTTGTAGTTATTTTAATTAGATCTTTTTTATATTTGTGTCTACTTACTTCATTTATCTTTTTCCACTCTATCTTTTCATCATTGTTTAAACTTATTGTGTAAAACTCTAAGTTATTTATAGGTAAAACTTCTGTAAATTTTAAATCTATAAAACCATATGTGTCCATTAATCTATCAATAAAATTACCTATCTTTAAGATTTCTATCTTATTATTGAATTTAATTATTATTTTTTCGTTATCCCAGACGGACATTTGGGTCCCTGGTTCGCCTATGGATTCTGCTGTAATAATTCCAATTGCTTCTCCTGGGCTTATGATTGCATCTTCGTATGACTGCTTTACTCTTTCCAAGACTTTTTTGACCTGTGCAGAGTTTAATCTTCTTTCCTTGCATTCACTCTTTATGCCATCTAAGATTTTTTTAGGCAATAAGGATTCGTATTCGTTATAAATATCTGCCATGTTTATTCACCAGCTACCTCTTTTATTATTTTTTTATAGTTGATAGTGCCGCCCTCTGATTTTGAGATGTCAATTCCGTCTTCTCCATACTTGAATTGTATGATAGTTTTATTTGAGTCTCTTACTGTTGAGTCATATTCCACTTTTAAATCCTGCAATGCATTAGCAAGCCTTCTGTACAAGTAGCCTGATTTGGGGGTTCTTAATGCAGTATCCATTAGAGAATCACGCCCCGTCATTGCTCCGAAGAAAAATTCAGTTGGAGTCAATCCATTTTTGAATCCGTGCTTGATAAAACCCTTTGCTTCAGGGCTTAGGTCAAATTGCTTAAATGTTGGCAATGTTCTATAAGTAAATCCTTTGTCTATTCTTCTGCCCCTTAAAGCTTGCTGGCCCACGCAAGCAGCCATCTGGGCCAGATGCAATATATTTCCTTTGGCTCCTGATGTAGACATAATGATTGTTGGATTATTCTCATCAGCAATAGAAGCTACTGCTTCTCCAACTGCATTTCTGGCTTTGTTTAAAATTTCCAGTATTTTAAATTCAAGAGTTTCGTCTTCACTATAACCAGGGATTGCTTCAAGCCTTCCTGCTTTTCTTTCTTCTATAAACTGATTTACTTTTGCTCTTGCTTCATCAAGGACTGAAAAGCATGTCTGTGCTGTCTTTTCAGGTAGATCAGTATCGGAAATAGCAGTTGTAAATCCTTTTCTCAGCAATATTTCGATGCCCAGCCTGGATATCTTGTTTAATAGGTCTATTCCAATATCTTCCCCGTATTGTGCATATAGGGCCCTTATCAAAGTGCCGTTTTCTTCGCCAATTGTTGCTTTGTCTATAACTCCTGATATTAACTGTCCTTTTTTTATCACAACATCAAATTTATCTTCTTTGCTTGCATTCCTGCTATGACCTATAAAGTCAAAATCATCTGGAACCAAAGCGGAAAATACTTCCTTACCAGAAACCTTTTTTCCAAATTTCCTGAACCTCTCGCTTCTGTCAACACCAATAGCTATTAATAAGGAAATTGCTTCTTCCCTGTCAAATTCAAATTTCTTTGTCAGGAGATAGTTGCCAGCAATAGAATCATCGATACAACCTATTACATTCAAACCATTTTTTGGAGTGATTATATGGCTTTGCACCTGCATAAGTATTTCAGCTTCTGCTCTGGCTTCTTCTGTTTGAGGGATATGTAAGTTCATTTCATCACCGTCGAAGTCTGCGTTATATGGATTACAAACACTTGGGTTTAATCTGAATGAACGGCCTGGCAATATTTTTATCTTGTGACACATAACTGACATTCTATGAAGACTTGGTTGCCTGTTGAAAATAGCTACGTCTCCGTCCATGATATGTCTTTCAACAATATAGCCTGGCTGCAGCTCTTCCAATAATTGCTCGCGAGTCTCATCAGTGATTTTTTTCTTTTTGCCATCAGGCCTTAGAACATAGTTTGCTCCTGGATAGTCATGCGGGCCACGCTCTACAAACTTTTTCAGATATTTGATATTCCATTCAGTTATTTTCTCTGGAATTGTAAGCTCCATTGCTATAATTTTTGGGACACCAACTTCGTTGAATTTCAATCTTGGATCTGGGCTGATTACAGTCCTGGCTGCATAATTGACTCTTTTTCCAGCTAGATTATTTCTAAATCTCCCTTCCTTGCTTTTTATTCTTTCAGTCAATGTCTTTAAAGGCTGTCCAGATCGATGCCTGGCTGGAGGCACTTGTGTAACCGCATTGTCAAAATATGTAGTAATGTGATATTGCAACAGGTCCCAAAGATCTTCTATAATTACCTCAGGAGCCCCTGCATTTATGTTTTCAAATAGTCTTTGATTAATCCTTACTATGTCGCCTAGCTTATGAGTTAGGTCATCTTCGCTTCTCTCTCCTGTTTCTAATGTAATGCTGGGCCTAGTTGTTACAGGAGGTATGGGCAATACTGTAAGTATCATCCATTCTGGCCTTGCATAGTCTGGATTGATTCCTAAAGCCCTAATGTCTTCATCAGGAATCTTTTCCAATCTGGCTCTTACTTCAATAGGATTTAGCCTTTTTTCATTCTCGAAGAAGTTTGAAGGCTTTTCAAATTTGATATCCATCTGCTTGGCTTGACAATGAGGGCATTTCTTGCTTGATTTTACCAAAGCCAAAAATTCTTTTATTTTTTTCTTCTTCAAATCAGGATTTTTTTCTGTTTCAAATGCTTTTAATTCTTCTAAGAAACTTTGAAGTTTTCCGTCTTCGATAAGTATTCTGCCGCATTCCCTGCAGGTAGATCTCAAAACTCTTAAAATTGGTGCTACAAATTTGATATGAATAGCAGGCCTTGCAAGTTCTATGTAGCCAAAATGACCGATGCATTCTTTTAGTTTTCCACCACAAGTCTTGCATCTTAGTCCTGGGTCTATTACTCCAAGCCTTACGTCCATTAAGCCGCCATCTACAGGATAGCCCTCTTTGTCATAAAGCTCTGGCGTTACAATTTTTACAGCAGCCATTTTTGTAATCAACTTAGGTGAAGATAAGCCGAATACAATGCCGCCTACTTTTTTTGATATGTAGTTTTGCATTTTAGTATTTGTTCTTTAATATCAACTTTGGATAGATAAGCATTGATTTTAATTCGTCCAGCAAAAGCTTGAATGCATATGAGATTTCTACTGCATTAATCTCTACATTGCTGCCGCATTTTATACAATATTTTTTATTCCTGAAGCTGTCAAAGACTGCCACCATGCCACATTCCTCGCAAACATAGAGCATTGTTTTATCAGAGTCAAACCTTTCTTTTAATAAAAGAGAGGCTCCATGGGCCACAAAGCAGTCTTTTTCCATCTCTCCAACCCTTAAGCCGCCGCCTTTTGCCCTTCCTTCTATAGGCTGTCTTGTCAGTAGTTGGATTCTTCCCGATGCCCTTGCATGAATCTTGTTTGCAACCATATGCTTAAGCTTTAAATAGAAAATTGATCCGATATAGATTTTTACTTCAAATTGTTCGCCTGTAATTCCATTATACATTACCTCTGTGCCGTTTTCTCTGAAGCCAAGCTCGATAAGTTCTTTCCTTAATCTGTCTTCAGGAACAGCGTCAAAAGTAGTGCCCTCAACTTGCTCACCTTTTAAGGCCCCGACTTTTCCTGCTAGGATCTCTATCATATGGGAGATCGTCATTCTGTTTGGGATTGAATGAGGACTAAATATGATGTCTGGAACAATACCCGAAGCTGTAAATGGCATGTCCTCTTGAGGGACGATAAGGCCGATTACTCCCTTCTGACCATGTCTGGATGCAAACTTATCTCCTGCCTCTGGAATTCTTTGGTCTCTTAATCTTACCTGGACTAAACGATTGCCCTCTTCATTTTCTGTAATTATTATCATGTCCACCATTCCGCCTTCTCCGTGCTTTATTGTTGCTGAGCTTTCTCTTCTGATGTTGGCAGCAATGCTGAATTCTCCAAGCTCCCCCAGGAATCTTGGAGGAGAGGTTTTTCC
>ORJL011338119.1_pt1 | contig 16764 bp, 16 predicted proteins | sample 1779941 | NCBI WGS metagenome assembly ORJL01 (sample SAMEA104232317, study PRJEB22302) | groundwater metagenome | biome: forest; feature: aquifer; material: groundwater | place: USA | collected 2011-08-07 | depth 5.8 m | reverse complement strand
TGAACGATCCGGAGGACCAGTCCGAACGCTTCAAGTCGCAGGTTGCCCTGAAGACGCGCGGAGATGACGAGGCGATGTATTATGACGCCGATTATATCAACGCGCTTGAATACGGCATGCCGCCGACGGCGGGCGAGGGGATCGGGATCGACCCCCCGGGGATGCTCCTGACCGACTCGGCATCTATTAGGGACGTGATCTTGTTTCCCACACTTCGCCCGGAGAAGTAGATTAATCTTCGAGCGAAGTCGAGAAGATTGATCGTATTGTTCTCGACTCGTCCGCCGGAGGCGGACTCGCTCGAACAATATGGGCCTGTATGTCATTCTCAACCTTCATAGCGTTACGCTATTTTGCCGGCAGAAAGAAGATGTTCGCCTCCCTTCTGACGGCGATTGCGATACTTGGCGTCGCCCTTGGCGTTTTTTCGCTCATCGTTGTCCTCTCCGTCATGGGAGGGTTCAGCGGGGACCTGCAAAAAAAACTGATCGGGTTCAACGCGCATGTGATCGTTGAAATCCCCCCCGGCCCCCCTTTACAAAGGGGGGAGGAAGAATTGAACTCCCCCCCTTTGAAAAAGGGGGGTCAGGGGGGATTTGCAGATAAGAGAATCAAAGGTGCAGCGCTTGTTGTTGAAGGTGAGGGGATCATTGAAGTCCCCTCTGCCGGTGACAATTCGGCGCAAGGCGTGAAGATCAGAGGGATCGATAATGAAGACCTTGAAATGCTCGAGGGGGCGGATATCATGCTTCCCGGAGATCTCAAGAACGGCGTCGCGATATTGGGGAGCGAGCTCGCAATGCAGCTGAACGTCCATCCCGATTACGGCGACAAGGTGCAGGTCGTCGTCCCGTTCGGCCGCGTGGGCCCCACCGGCGACATACTCCCCGAGAAGATGGATCTATCTGTTGGGGGGATGTTCAAGACGGGATACTTTGACTATGACAGCAAGACGGTGATCCTGACCGTTGGTGACGCAAAGAGGCTCTTGGGCGACAATGCAAGAAGCGCCACGCATATCTGGCTCTTTGACCCGCGCGACGCGAGGGCCGTGGCGGCAAGGCTCATGAAGGAATATCCCGAGCTCAAGGTCTCGACATGGGAAGGGGCGAACAAAAAACTCTTTGCCGCCTTGAAGCTTGAGCGTATGGCCATGTCGGTGCTCTTGACCCTAATCGTCGTGATCGCCTGCATTTCTATCGTCAGCATAATATTCATGTTCGTCTTTGCGCGCCGCAAGGACATTGCGGTCCTTGAGGCCATTGGGGTGACCAAGAACGGGCTGCGCGGAATATTCATAAAGATCGGCGCGTTCATCGGCGTCTGTGGAACGTTTGTGGGGCTTGCGGCGGGGCTGGCGCTCTGCCTTTATTTGAAGCGCCATCCGATAATGCTGCCGTCTTCGTATTACCTTGACCATCTGCCGGTCGTTATCTCCGTTCCGCTGGTCTTTCTGGTGGCGGTCGGCGGGGTCGTGCTGGCCGCATTGGCGGCCTATTACCCGGCAAGGTGCGCGTCGGGGACGGATGCGAGGGTGGAGTTGAGGTATGAATAAAAGGTAAAATTTAAAAGGGAAAAGGGAAAAGTAAGGAAAAAGGCAAATTTTAAATTTTGAATTGTAGTTTTACCTTTTCCCTTTTTACTTTTTAATTAAAATGTTCCATATCCTAACAAGATACATCTTTCTAAAAGGCGTGCCGCAGGCGCTGAAGGTCTCGGCCGCGATCACCGTCATTGGGATCGCCGTCGCGGTCGCCGTTCTCATCATCTCACTCTCGGTCGCCGGCGGGTTTGAGAGGGAATATAAACGTTCCATCCTAGATTTCAACGCGCATATTATCCTCTTGAACGAAGGTGGGGACTTTGGCGGCTATGAAGACCTGATGAAGAACTTGTCCACATTCGAAGGGATCGTTGCAACAACGCCGTTCGTCTTTCGCGAGACAATGGTCGTCTCCAAGGGCGTGGTCAAGGGCATTGTGATCAAGGGGGTGGATTTTTCAACCCTGCCGCTCGTCAGCAATATCTCGATCACCAAATTTCCAACCGGCGATCTTACCATCTTACCATCTTACCATCTTACTGTTTTTCTCGGCAAGGCCCTCGCCGAAAAACTTGGCGTCAATGCGCCTACTGAGGTGAATCTGATGCTCGGAAGCCGTGAGTTCAAAAAGGTGCTGGTCGCAGGCACGTTCGAATCGGGGCTTTATGACTATGACTCGCAATTCGCGCTGATGGGCCTGAAAGATCTGCAGGGCCTCTTCAAGATGAGCGACCGTGTTTCGGGGATCGAGATGAAGGCGGCCGATCCGGACGACGCGCCAATGCTGGCGGAGGTCATAAAGGGGGAGCTCTCGTTCCCGTTCACCATCACGCACTGGGGGGAGCTGAACCAGCCGATATTCGAGGCGATGCATCTGGAAAAGATCATGTTCGCGATAATCATCGGCGTCCTGGTGCTGGTCAGCATCTTCAACATCATCGGCGCGCTTGTCCTTCGCATCATCTATAAAAGAAAGGACATTGCTGTCCTTGCCGCCATTGGAATGAGAGGGGGCTCGATCAAAAAGATATTCACGTTCCACGGAACCGCATTCGGCGTAACCGGCGTTCTGCTGGGCATTGTGCTGGGGATCGCGGGCGCCATCGCCATTGGAAGGCTGAAGCTCGTTCACATCGAACCCGAGATATATTTTCTTTCCAGCCTGCCGATAAAAATAGAAACATTATTTGTGATTTTAATTGCAGTTATAGGAATTTTAGTATCATTATTCGTATCATTTTTGGCGTCGAATAAGATAACCGGGCTGAATTTGATAGAGTCGCTTAAGGAAACCATGTAGCGCAGACCTTTAGGTCTGCCAATATTGGCAGGACTAAAGTCCTGCGCTACAAAGCTGCAAAATATGTTCGAAGCAAAGGGCCTACATAAATCGTTCGAGAAGGGTGAGCGTGAGGTTCATATCTTGAACGGCCTGAATTTCTCGTGCGGCGTGGGAGAGTTCATCGGGGTCTATGGCGTCTCCGGCGCGGGGAAATCGACATTCCTGCACGTCCTTGGCGGGCTGGATGAGCCGGACAAGGGGAGCGTTCATTTTGAGGGGCAGGAGATATATAAAATGAAGAACGCGCGCCTTGCCGAGTTCAGGAACAGAAAGATCGGATTCGTCTTTCAGTCATATCATCTCCTCCCTGAATTCTCGGCCCTTGAGAACGTCATGCTTCCGTGCCTTATCTCCGGCATGGGGAAGGCCGATGCAAAGCAGCTTGCCGAAGAAGCCCTCGGCCACGTCGATCTTACGGGACGTGTGTTGCACAGGCCGTCGGAACTTTCGGGCGGCGAACAGCAGCGCGTTGCAATTGCGAGGGCGATAGTAATGAAACCCTCATTCATTCTGGCGGACGAGCCGACGGGCAATCTGGATGAAGAGACCGGACTGAAAGTTTTTGCGTGCCTGCAGAGGCTTTATAATGATACGAAGACGGGCATTATAATGGTGACTCACAATTCTGACCTGTTGAGATTGATACCGCGAAAAATGGAACTAAGGGGTGGAGCGCTACATGAGGCATAGAACCGGCATCGGATATATCATATTGTGTGTTTTATTTTTGGGCTGCCTTCCTGCGTTCGCGTGGGGTGGAAACGTCGTCGCAATTGAGGTTCAGGGGAACAATGCAACGACATCTGAGTCGATCCTTGGAACGATAAAGACAAAAAAGGGCGAGACCTATTCCCGCGAGAATGTCCAGGAGGACATCAAGGCCCTCTGGAAACTGGGCGTCTTTCAGGACATTCAGGTCGATAAGGCCGATGTCGCGGGCGGCGGCGTGGCACTGACATATATAGTAACCGAAAAGCCCGTCATCACCAAGATCAGCTTCACGGGGAACAAAAAGCTCAAGAAAGAGGACCTGGAAAAAGAGCTGACCGTTTCTACCTATAGCCCGCTGAACGAAAAGAGCCTTGCCGAGACCATCAATAAGATAAAAGAGGCCTATGCCAAGAAGGGCTATTATCTGGCCGATGTCGGTTACGACACGACCCCGCTGGAGGGGAACGACGCGGAACTTGTCTTCAATATCACGGAACATTCCGGCGCCGTCGTCAGGAAGATCGAGTTCGTCGGCAATCACGCATATAAAGACAAGGCGTTGAAGGGGATCATACGCACAAAGGAGAAGACGGCCTTTTCGTTCTTGGGCGGCGGCGGGAAGCTCAAAGACGAGCAGCTGGAGCAAGACGTCTTGATGCTGACGTTCCATTACCTGAACAACGGCTATTTGAAGGTAAAGGTCGATAACCCGCGCCTATCCATATCAAAGGACAAGAGGCTCATCTTCATTACCTATGCCCTCGAGGAGGGAAAACAATATAAGATAAGCGATGTCGACATCACAGGCGATATACTGACGACAAAAGAGGAACTGAAAAAACTTTTAAGCACCGAGCCAAAGACGATCTTCAGCCAGAAGACCGTTGAAGAGGACATGGCCAAGCTCGTCGATTTCTACGGCGAGGTGGGCTATGCCTTCGTGAACGTGCGCCCGGAGACGGACCCAGACGATGAAACGCTTACCACGCCGGTCGTCTTCAATATTGAAAAGGGAAATCGCATCAGGATCGAAAAGATCAATATCTTTGGCAACACAACGACGCGCGACAAGGTCATTCGGCGCGAGCTGCGGGTCAAAGAAGAGGATATCTACAACACGAGGCTCATTGAAGAGAGCAAGGTGCGGTTGCAGCAGCTGGGATATTTTGAAGAGGTGAACTTTGCCACGCCGCGCGGCAGCAAAGATGATACGCTTATTCTGAACATAACCGTCAAGGAGAAGCCGACCGGCACGTTCAATATCGGCGCCGGGTTTTCGACCGTTGAGAACTTCATCTTTTCGGCGTCTGTTGCTAAGGAGAATTTCTTTGGGTACGGCATCGGCGGGCAGTTGTCGGCGGAACTCTCCGGCAAGCGCCAGCAGTTCATGCTCGACTTAAGAGATAATTACTTTCTAGATTCAGAATGGATGCTCAATATGTCGGGATACCGCAGCGTCTATAGATATACCGATTTCGATAGAAAGGCGAACGGCGGCTCCGTGGGCGTTGGCCACCGTATCTTTGATCATTCCTCCGTCAGCATCGGTTATCAGCTTGAAGAGGTCAAGGTAGCCGATTTCAGTTCGATCGTCCCGCAGTTCTTCAAGGAGAACGCGAGCGGCCTTACCTCTGAGATGACCTTGGTCCTGGCGCGCGATACGCGGAACAACAGGATCATGCCGACGAAGGGGGCGTTCTATTCGGTAGAGCAGGAAGTTTCTGGGAGCAAGCTCGGCGGAGATAACGATTTCTATAGAGTGTCGGGGAACGCAAGGCTCTATTTCCCGCTTCCGTGGAGGGTAGTTGCAAAGGCGAACGCGAAGATCGGCTACATCAAGGGGCTGGGCGCAAGAGCGGTGCCGCTCTATGAAAGATATTATACCGGCGGCGTCTATTCGCTGCGCGGTTTTCAGCCGATGTCCATCGGCCCAAAGATGATGATGCCTTCTTCGTCGGCGGGGCCCGATCAGGAATTCGTGTATGGCGGGAATAAATTGCTCCTCTTTAACGGCGAGCTGGAGTTTCCGATCTATGACCCCGCCGGCCTGAAGTGGGTCTTCTTTATGGACGCCGGCAACGCCTTTGCCGAGACGCAGCAATACTCGTTCTGGAATTTGAGGTCCGATTGGGGCCTGGGGCTTAGGTGGATGTCGCCAATGGGGCCTCTGCGGTTCGAATGGGGCATTCCGTTCAACCGGCAGCAGGGTGAGGACCCTGTAGTATTTAACTTTACAATTGGGTCGCTGTTCTGATAAGAAATGTGCAAACTATGGAGTAGCAGCCTTCAGGCTGCGCTAGTTGGCGCAACCTAAAGGTTGCTACTCCTAATCAACAAACAAGGAGAAAAATCATGAAACGCACAGCAGTCCTAATGGCAGTGGCCATGATCGCAATATTCGCGGTGAAGGCGGTTGCAGCCGATCAACCGATCAAATTCGGCTACGTCGATTTTCAAAAGGCGTTGAACGACGTTGAAGAGGGAAAAAAGGCAAAGGCGATGTTGAAGAGCGAATTTGACGAAAAGCAAAAGAAGCTCGATCAGATCCAGAACGAGCTTCAGGCGATGAAGACCGACCTGGATAAGCAGCGGCTTATATTGTCGGCAGACGCGTTGAAGGCGAAGCAGGAGGATTTCACGAAGAAATATATGGACCTGCAGCAGAAGGTCGCCGCCTATAAAGAAGAGATCGCCGGAAAAGAGATGAAACTCACAGGCGATATATTGCTCGTTGTCCGTCAGATCGTTCGCGATATCGGAGAAAAAGAGAGCTATACGATGGTCCTTGAAAAGTCGCAGGACGTGGTTGTCTATTCACCCTCTAGCGGTGACCTGACCGACAGGGTGATAAAGGAATATAACGGCATGCCGAAGGATAAGAAGGCTTCGATAATCAAGAGCGCAATGGCCTCGATGCCGAAGATGAAATAAAGAGTGTCATTCCCGCGAAAGCGGGAATCCACTGAATACACGGGATCCCCGCATTCGCGGGGATGACAGGGCAATATGCTAGACAATAAATTACTTGAGATACTTGTTTGCCCGCAATGCAAGGGTTCCATCTCTTCGTCAGATGGAGGTAACGCGCTGGTCTGTCCAGCTTGCCAGTTGAAATTCCCTGTCCGGGATGGCGTCCCGGTGATGCTCGTAGAAGAGGCGATCGACCTGAAGAGTGGCGGCGCCCCGGGCGCGCGGGCGACTGCAGGGACATCGGTCGCGGCGTTCAGGGTCGTCAGCGGCACGAACAAGGGGCTCACGTTCCATCTCGACAGGCTGACCTGCAAGGCGATCGGCAGGTCTATCACCGACCCTAATAAAACCGCAATGTTCAATGTCGAGGTCTCGCTTGCGTTGGACGAGGGGACGAAGGGGCTCATTCAGCATTATATCGGCAAGCAGTTCCAGGACGCTAAAAAGGCCGAAGCGGGCGGCGCCGGCGTCACCGGGCCGTTCAAGCGGACGTCGGACGTGATAATAGATGATATGTCCATCTCACGCCTGCACGCGATGGCCTTCTATGGCGAGACGGGAGTGGGGATATTGGACCTGGTCAGCAAGAACGGAACGTTCGTGAACGGAGAAGAGGTCGAATCAAGGCTGTTGAAAAAAGGCGATATGATAGAGATGGGCGAGACGAAAATTATCTTTGAAGGATGAAAAAAGTTAAAATTGAAAAGGCAAAAGGTAAAAGTGAGGAAAAAGGCATTATTTAAAAAAATGATTTTACCATACTTTTCCCTTTTCCCTTTTCCCTTTTGCGTTTTGTTATGAAATCAATGACCGGTTATGGTTCGTCTGAGGGGCGCGTTGGCAAGGGAGTCGTCTTTGTTGAGGTGCGCTCCGTCAATAGCCGTTTTTTGGACCTCAATTGCAAGCTTCCGTTCAGCATGTTCCCGATAGAGGGCAGGATCAAGAAGGCCCTGCAAGGCAAGATGATACGCGGTAAGGCGGAAGTCTTCGTAAAAGAGAAGAGGGAGATCGCCGAGACCTTTGAACTGACGGTCAATCACAGGCTCGTGGGACAATATAAAAAATGTCTGGGTGAAGTGAATCGCCTGATCGGCCGGAAGACGTCGTCGCACCTTCTGGAAGTGATGGATCTGAAGGACCTGGTCGTTCATCGCGACAAACATGTCAATATCGAGCGTTTCTGGTCCCAGATCGAGAAGGTGTTGAACGCAGCGCTCGTTAAGTGCGATGCCATGCGAAAGAGTGAAGGCCTTGCCATCGAACGCGACCAATTGAAGAGGCTTTCATCGCTCACAAGGCTCATATCTTTAATAGAAAACAGGGCAAAGGCCCGTGATGCAGACGTCCGGGGAAGGCTGGAAAAAGAGGCGACCGATCAGGTTGCAAGCGGGGTATCATCGGCACTGGAGCGGCTGGATATAACCGAAGAGCTGACCAGGCTCAAATCGCATATTAGCCAATATCGCTCGCTCATAAAGAGAAAGGGCGCCATTGGCCGCCAGCTCGACTTTCTGATACAGGAGATGCACAGAGAAGTGAACACGCTCGGAAGCAAGGCCTGTGACGGCGAGATATCTGGTTTTGTCGTTGATACCAAGGCGGAGGTCGAAAAGCTGCGCGAGCAGGTGCAGAATGTGGAATAACAAAAAGGCATGTCATCCCCGCGAATGCGGGGATCTAGCGCGTTTGAGCGCACGGGATTCCCGCTTCCGCGGGAATGACGGAACGTTTAAACTTTTCCCATGCTTCGCCTGAATGATATATTAGACACGGTCAGCGCCTATAACCCCGGATCTGACCTCGACACGATAAAAAAGGCCTATGTCTTTGCCGCAAAGGTTCATCAGGGGCAGACCAGGCGCAGCGGGGAGCCATATCTGGTCCACCCATTAGAAACAGCCGGCATCCTGGCCGAGATGCGGCTCGATGTCGCCTCCATCGTTACAGCCCTCCTTCACGACACGGTCGAAGACACGGTAACAACGCTTGAAGAGATCGAGCAGCTCTTTGGCGAAGAGGTTCGAAACCTTGTCGACGGCGTTACAAAGCTCTCCAAGATCAAGTTCACCACAAGCGAAGAGAAACAGGCGGAGAATTTTCGCAAGATGATCATGGCGATGGCCAAGGATATCAGGGTCATTCTCATCAAGCTTGCGGACCGGCTGCACAACATGCGCACGCTTGAATATCTCTCGGAGCCAAAGCGCGTTGAGATAGCAAAAGAGACGATGGATATCTACGCGCCCATCGCCAACCGGCTTGGTATCCAGAGATTAAAGATAGAGCTCGAGGACCTGTCGTTCAAATACTTGAACCCCGAGGTTTTCAAGACCATCAACGAAAAGGTCGAATCGCGCCGGACGAAACGCGAGAAATATATCGAAGACGTGAAAGAGATCGTTGCGAAGGAGATGGAGAACCACGCCATTAAGTGCGAGATAAGGGGAAGGGTAAAGCATTATTACAGCATCCACCGGAAGATGGAGGCGCGGAACATCCCGTTCGATGAGGTCTTTGACCTCATCGCGTTCAGGATACTGGTCGATAATCTGCAACAGTGTTACGAGGTGCTTGGCGTCCTGCACGGCCTTTGGAGGCCGGTCCCCGGCAGGTTCAAGGACTACATTGCAATGCCCAAGGGGAACAACTATCAGTCGCTACACACAACTGTGATCGGCCCGCACGGCGAGCGCGTGGAGTTCCAGATCAGGACGAACGAGATGAACGACATTGCTGAACGGGGGATCGCCGCCCACTGGAAATACAAAGAAGGCAAGATCATCGACGAAAAAGACGAAATGAAGTTCAAGTGGATCAGGCGGCTTCTTGAGTGGCAGAAAGAACTCTCCGATCCGGCCGAATTTCTCGATACGGTGAAACTGGACCTCTTCGCGGACGATGTCTATGCCTTCAGCCCCAAGGGGCAGCTGATGGAGCTGACCCGCGGCTCAACGCCCGTCGATTTCGCCTATAACATCCACAGCGACATTGGCAATACCTGCATCGGGGCAAAGGTGAACGGAAAGATCGTTCCGCTGAAATATACCTTGAGAAGCGGCGATACCGTTGAGATCATCACGCAGAAGGGGCGGCATCCGAACAAGGACTGGCTGCAGTTCGTAAAGACCTCGCGCGCAAAGGCGAAGATCAGGCAGTTCATCAGGCAGGAGGAGCATGACCATGGGCTCGATATGGGGCGGGATATGTTTGAGAAGGAGTGTTCAAAATACGGGGTCGGTGCTTCAAAGATATTGAAGACCGCCGAGATGAAGAAATATCTAGATGAAATGCACTTCAAGGATGCCGAGGCCCTGATCGTTGCGATCAGCTACGGAAAACTTTCGCCTCATACCGTCCTTCAGCACGTGCTGCCAAAAGAACAGATGGCCGAGGCCGGCCCGCAGCAGAAAGAGACGATCTGGGAGAAGGTGGTTGGAAAGATCACCAGGAGACAGAAGGGGCTGGTCAAGGTCAGCGGCCTCTCTGATGTGCTGGTTTCATTTGGAAAATGTTGCAGCCCCGTCCCCGGCGACAGCATCATCGGTTATGTCACGCATGGCAAGGGCGTGAGCGTTCATATTCGCGATTGTCAGAAGGTCCTGGCGACCGATCCGGAGCGGCTTGTGAGCGTCGAATGGGATACCGGCAGCGATATCAGCAGGGTCGCGCGGATCAAGATCGTTTGCATCGACAGGTCAGGCCTTTTGGCGAACATCACCGAGGCCATTACGAACGCCAAGGTGAACATCACTCAGGCGGACATAAAGACAATGGAGGATAAAAAGGCGATCAACATATTCGACCTGGAGATAAGGGGGGTCGATGAACTGCGCAAGGTCATTCAGGAACTCGAAAAGGTGAAGGGGGTTATTTCAGTCGAAAGGATGCGGACCTAAAGAGCTTAAGCCGCTTTTTGAACTGCGTTGCTTCTGATGCAGCGGGTGCAGATCGTTATTCTCTGGACGCAGCCGCCACGAATGACCTTCTGCTTCTGAAGGTTCGGAAACGTCTTTCTTTTGGCGCGGTTATTTGAATGGGAAACGGTGTTTCCGACCATGGCGCCCTTGCCGCAGATCTCACATGAATATGGCATAAAAATTACCTCCTGAGATGTAGTTGCCCGATTCATCGGGCGAATCGGGCGAACTTGCTGCCTGATGAATCAGGCAACTACGAATAATACAAGAGGTGGCTGGCTAACACAAATCATCGAAATGTAAAAGGAAAAAATATGGATAGACAGGATAAGGGGGCCTTGGGTGAGGATATAGCCATAAATTATCTTATAAAACAAGGGTTTAGGCTGTTAGAGCACGGCTTCAGGTGCAGGAACGGCGAGGTCGATATTATTGCCGAGAAGGACGGTGAGTTATATTTCATCGAGGTCAAGACAAGGTGGAGCCTGGCCTGTGGCAATCCTTTAGAGGCGGTCACATATCACAAACAGAGGCAGGTCATTAACGCGGCAAAGTTCTATTTGATGAAGAAAAAGAAGAACGACGCGTTTTGCCACCTCTCGGCCATCGGGATCGATATGTCGGCCGGTGAGCCGACGATCGAATTCATAAAGGATGCGTTTGAGGCGAATTGAGTTTGGTGGTTTCTTCTTGCCTTATTCGGTGCGTTTTAATACCTTTCACGCCAGTTATGACAGATACGAAGATAAAAAGATTGCGCGATAAATTAACGTCCCTTGAGGGGGCGGTCATAGCCTTTTCGGGCGGTGTCGATTCAGCCGTCCTGACTGCGGTCGCCTTTGAGGTGCTGGGGGAGAGGATGCTCGCGGTGACAGGCGCGTCTCCGTCCGTCCCTTCGCGCGACATGGCATCGGCAAGGTCGTTCTGCTCAAAGCGCGGCATTCCCCATATCATTATAGAAACGAACGAGTTCGCCGATAAGAACTTTGTCTCTAATCCGGACAACCGGTGTTTTTACTGCAAGAGCCATTTGTTCGAACGTTTGAAAAAGGTCGCGGCGGAAAAGGGCTTCAAGTTCGTTGTAGAGGGGACCAACGCATCCGAGCTCACCGGCCACCGTCCCGGATTCAGTGCAGCACAGAAGGATAAGAACGTCGTAACGCCTTTTGTCGACCTTGGTTTTAGCAAGGATGATGTTCGTTCTATCGCGCGCGAGTTGAAACTTGAGGTCGCGGAGCGGCCTTCGACCGCCTGTCTCGCCTCGCGTATTCCGACCGGTGTCAGGATAGAGCAGGATATTTTAAAAAGAATAGACGACGCGGAGAATTATCTTTTGGCCATCGGCCTCACACAGGTCCGGGTGCGCCATCACGGGGAACTGGCGCGTATCGAGGCGGACGAGGCCGGCATGAAGGCCTGCCTGCAGAACAGCGCGGGCATCATTACTAAACTGAATTCGCTGGGCTGGAAGAACGTAACGCTCGACCTGAAGGGATACAGGACCGGAGGCGGGATGTGAATAAAGAGAATATCTTAAAATTACTGAACGAGGTCGCGAACGGGGGGACAAGGCCGGACGAGGCGCTGGATAAGCTTCGCCACATGCCGTTCGAGGAGATGGATTTTGCCAAGCTCGACGGCCACAGGCACTTGAGGAACGGTTTTTCAGAGGTCATCTACTGTCAGGGAAAGACGATCGAACAGGTCGTCTCAATCGCGAAGAAGATGACAGAGAAGGGGATGAACGTCCTTGGAACTCGCGCGACTTTGGAGATGGCAGTGGCGCTGAAGCGAGATACAAAAGATTGCGACTATCACGAATTGAGCGGAACGTTCCAGGTGTTGAGCCATAAGATCGAGCCGATAAAGGGTAACCTTGCGGTCCTTGCCGCAGGGACGGCCGATTTAAAGGTCGCCGAAGAGGCGCGCAGGACGGCCCATTTCTTTGGGCTTGAGTCAAAGTCATATTACGACGTTGGTGTTGCCGGTATCCACAGGCTTCTTTCGCATGTCAAGGAACTTGATAACTACGACGTCCTGATAGCCGTCGCCGGAATGGAAGGGGCGCTGCCGAGCGTTGTGGGGGGGTTGATAGATAAACCCATCATCGCGGTCCCGACGAGCGTCGGTTACGGTTCCAACTTTTCGGGCATCACCCCGCTCCTTGCCATGCTCAACTCGTGCTCAGAGGGGATAACGGTCGTGAACATCGACAACGGCTTTGGCGCCGCGTGCGCGGCCTTGCGGATCCTTAGATTGTAGTTGCAGAGCTTGCTCTGCCAAACCATGTAGCGCAGGACTTCAGTCCTGCTGATGTTGGCAGGTCTAAAGACCTGCGCTACACATTTTTTGGGCAAAGCAAGCTTTGCTACTACAGTGACTATGTTCTTCCTAATATTAATGAACATATTGTGGGGAGCCTCCTACACCGTGCTGAAGTGGGGGATGGAGTATTGCGCCCCCATGCACCTTCTTTTTTTCAGGCTCGTCCTGAGCACGGTGATCCTCTTGATTTTCTCGTATGGACACTTCGTGAAGATGCCAAGGGCCGACTTTTTAAGGTGTGTGGCACTGGGGGCGATCATTGCTGTAGCTCATAGCCTTGGGGTCATTGGCATTGAGAAGTCGCACGCAACGGACGGGGCGATCCTCTATGCGATGGAGCCGATCATGGCGATCGTATTCGCGCGCATTCTTCTGAAGGAGAAGATGACGATCTGGGGCTTAATTTCTCTCTCCCTCGCGCTGGCCGGATTTTTGATCCTTTCCAACGTCACGGCGGGCGGCATCCTTACGAACATGACGTTGATCGGCAACGCCATCATGCTACTGGGCATCTTTGCCGACGGGCTCTTCTCGCCGGTCGCCAAACCGGTGGTAGAGAAGTATCCGGCAAGGATAGTTCTGACGATCGCGATAGTCTTCACGACGCTCTTTGTCGCCCCGCTGGCACTTTTTACCCCGCTGGCGCCAAGGACGTTTTCGATGCCGACATTGGTGAGCGTATTGTATCTTTCGGTGATTTGCACGTGCGTTGGCTGGACGATGTGGCTTTTCTTTCTGAAGAGATTTCCGGTCAATGTCATCGCATTGACCGTTTTTATCCAGCCGATCGTCGGCCCGTTCGTTTCATATTTTACCATCGGCGAGCAGGTCGGCGCCAGGATATGGTTTGGCGGCATCATCATTCTTATCGGAGTCCTCATCGCAGTGTTCAAGAGAAAAAAATCTGAAACTGAAATAATTGCCGAGGCGGTCATCCATTGAAAATATTTTCACTTTTGATGAAAAAAAGTTTGACAGCAGAAAAAAAACGCTTTATACTGAGCATGTAATTTGAAAAGCAGTTCGAAAAAACAACAAGGAGGGGACATTATGCCAAAGAAAAAAGCGAAGAAGAAAAAGAAAGTGGCAAAGAAGAAAAAAAGATGTTGTCGTTAAATTATTAACGACAGCTGAAGGCAAAAAGCCTCGCTTGAGAATATCAAGCGGGGCTTTTGTTTTTTCAGTTGATATTTTTATCCTAACAGGCATATTAGGACAAATTTAACAAACAGGCCGCCGCCATAGGGGTGGTGGCAAGGAGGATAATATGGCAGAGAAGGAAACACTGGTAGTTGTATCGAAGGTGAAGGACTATGTGAAGTCCAAAGGTTTCATGACCAGCGCCGATGCGATCCCGGAGCTGTCAGACAAGGTCTATACGTTAATTGACGAGGCCATCAAGAGAACGAAAGAGAACGGCCGTCAGACAATTAAGCCGCAAGACCTGTAACACCGAATGTTGTGTATGTCATCCCCGTGCAAACCGGGAATGACACAAGACGAACTAAAACGCCGGAGCGCCTCAAAAATGCCCCGGCGTTTTTTTGTGATTGGCACTCGAAATCGCGAACGATAGCGCCTGCCCGCCGAGTAGTAGTGGCGGGAGCGATCTCCTCAGACAGTGCCAGACCTTATTTCCGTCATAGCCCATACGTTGCTCATTTTTCCCAAAAGTTGGGATATGTAAGGTCTGGCACTTGGCATACCTTCTCCCGTAGCCCCGGCTATATAAAGCGTGGCACTTGGCATGTTATTCCCATTCGTTATATATTAATCTATCCTATTGAGTATTCTCTCCGCCCTTGGTGTAAGGACGGCAGGCGAACGTTTGCCCAAGCGACGCGGACTTGGCAGGATCGAGGCAAGATATGCCGATTCAGAGATAGAAAGCCCGGCGCACGATTTCTTATAATAATTCCTCGCCGCGGCCTCGCAGCCATAGATGCCGTTTCCCCATTCAACGACGTTCAAATATATTTCCAATATACGTTGTTTGGAAAGCTCTCGTTCCAGCTTCAGCGCGATGAATATCTCCTTCAGCTTGCGCAGGGGGTTCTTGGAAGGGGAGAGATATAGGTTTCGCGCCAGCTGCATGGTGATGGTCGAGGCCCCGCGCGCAAAGCGCTTCTTTTTCCAGTCGTAGATGGCCGCCTTTTTGATCGCCTCCCAGCTGAAGCCCGGGTGGTCAAAGAACTCATCGTCCTCTGCGGCAATGACCGCCTCTTTCAGATAGGTCGATATCTTGTTATATGGGGCCCAAACCTGCTGAATTTTGACCTTAGGATGCTTGTCTTTATATCGTTCTATAAAGGCGGTCGTCTCCGGGTTTTTCAGGCGGAGCGAGATCGTGTCCGGCAGGGTGAAGGCCTCATAGAGGGCATAGAACCAGACCAGCCCGCCAATAAAGATGGCGGCGATGACAAGTTGTTTTCTGTGGCGCTTTAACATAGATTTGGAGTAGCGGGCTTTAGCCCGCGCCAGTTGCGCAGCCTAAAGGCTGCTACTCCGTATTTATTTGCCATTTACAACATTTCTGCTATGTATGCAAAGCAAAATTTAGTCTTCGAGCTTGTCGAGAAGCTAAATTTTACTTCTCGACTCCACCGACATCTGTCGGTGTCGCTCGAAGAATAAGAGGTGATATGACGATAAAATCAGACACATGGATAATTGAAACGGCGCGTGGGGGGATGATCGAACCCTTTGCCGCAGAGCAGGTCAAGACCGGCATCTCCTTTGGCGTTTCTTCCTATGGCTATGATTTCAGGATAGCCGATGAGTTCAAGATCTTCGATCCCGGTTTTGGAGTAGCGGGCTTTAGCCCGCGCCAACTATCGCAGGCCGAAGCCTGCTACTCCGAACAGCCTGCTGTTGTCGACCCTAAGAACTTCAACGCCCTCCACTTTCGCGAATTCAAGGGCGATATCTGCGAGATCCCGCCCAACGGCTATGTGCTGGCGCGGACGGTCGAATATTTCCGCATCCCGCGAAATATCCTGACTATCGCCTTTGGCAAGTCAACCTACGCGCGTTGCGGGATTTATATACACGTGACGCCGTTCGAGCCGGAGTGGGAGGGCTATGCGACCATCGCCATTTCGAACGCGACGCCCCTGCCGGCCCGCATCTATGCGAACGAGGGGATAGGGCAGTTGATATTTTTGGAAGCCGATGAGCTTTGCGCCGTCTCCTATGCCGACAAAAAGGGAAAATATCAGGCGCAGAAAGAGATAACGCACGCAAAAATATAGTCTTCGAGCGCATAGTCTTCGAGCGTCGTAGTCTTCGAGCGTCGTAGTCTTCGAGCGTCGTAGTCTTCGAGCGCAGTCGAGAAGACGATCTAATAAGTTCTCGACTCGTCCGCCTAAAGCGGACTCGCTCGAACAATAAATATGGAAGAGAAGATACTACGCTATATCCGCCAGATCGCGCTACCTGAGATCGGGATAGTTGGCCAAAAAAAAATTATGGGTTCTAAGGTGGTCATCGTTGGCGCAGGTGCGCTTGCAAGTTCCGCCGCTATTTATCTTGCCGCTGCGGGCGTCGGCACGATCGGGCTAGTTGATGACGATGTAGTTAATTTGGACAACCTGCATAGGCAAATTTTACATAAAACAGCTTCGATTGGAAGATCAAAGGTTGAGTCGGCGCGCGATACGATCTTAGAGCTTAATCCTGATGTTGTTGTGGAGACACATCAGGAGAGACTTAACGGATCGAACGCAGATGCGATCCTTAAAAATTACGATATCGTTTTGGATGGCACCGATAATTTTGAAGCGCGCTATATTATCAACAGAGCATGTGTAAAACTTGGCATTCCTTTCGTGATGGGCTCGATCCTGCGATTTGAAGGGCAGGTGAGCGTGTTCAATTCCCCCTCTCCCTGCGGGGGAGAGGGCCGCCTGCCCGCCAGCGGTGTAGTGGCGGGGGGGGGGGGGGGGGCCCCCCCCCCC
>ORJL010674932.1_pt1 | contig 16774 bp, 11 predicted proteins | sample 1779941 | NCBI WGS metagenome assembly ORJL01 (sample SAMEA104232317, study PRJEB22302) | groundwater metagenome | biome: forest; feature: aquifer; material: groundwater | place: USA | collected 2011-08-07 | depth 5.8 m | reverse complement strand
TGCGGATTCAGGCCAAGCGCCTGCGCTACGCGGCCGAGGCCGCCGCCTCGGTGGGTGGAGGGCGGACCCGTCGGTTGGCCCGCGCCGCCGCCGCGCTGCAGGACGTGCTCGGTGAGCACCAGGACGCGGTGGTGCTCGAGGCCTGGCTGCGCACGTGCGCCGCTGCCGGTCCGGCCCCTGTGACCCTGGTCGCCGATGAGCTCCTGGTCAGCGAACGCGAACGCGCAGCCCGCATGCGCGAGGAGTGGCCGGCAGCATGGCGCCGGCTGGCTCGCCGGGGGGCGGCATGGAGGCGGGCCGGTCACTGACGGACGACGGCGCGGGCGATGTCCCGAGTGTGCCCAACTCGCTCGTGTTCGCTCCCGACCGGCCGGGACGGGATGACCCCCTCCCACGGCCCGAGCGACGCAGGACCCGTCGCCGGGCATGCAACGAGAACGCACCCGTGGTGCAGGGGATTGAGGGCGCTCCGGTTGGTGCCACTGGACCCCGCGGACTCCGTGGGGTCAGGCGGTCACCATCTGCCGCAGCACCGACGCCGCCTGCAGGCGGTCCTCCCGGCCCCCCGCGACAGCGGCGGCCACCGCCGACGCATCGGTCACCGAGGAGTCGTACACGACCACGATGCTCTCGTCGCCCACGGTGAGGAACGTGCTCTCGCCGAAGGGCGTGTAGCGGGTGGCACCGATGCTGATCAACACGGTGTCCGGGCATCCGGCGGCGGCCAGGTGGTCGCCCACGGACTCCAGCGGCGTGTCGGGTGCGCCCACCTGGTTGTGCAGGCGGTCCACGATCCAGTCGATGAGCGTGGCGCCGGCGTACGAGTAGCCGCTGGCGGGGCTGTCGATGCCGTACTCATGCGCCACGCCGTCACGGCGCATGAACGACGCGATGCGCAGGGTGGCGAGCGCGCCGTCGGGGTCGATGTCGGTGGCCGGGAACATGCGCGCGGCCACGCCCTTGGAGCTCGGGCCCCAGTTCTTCTTGTGGCTGATCTTCGCCGCGCCCGGGCGGCGGATGGAGCAGTCGTTGAACGCCCCCACGGCCTGCGGGACGAGGTTCGCCACCCGGCCCTCGGCGTCGTAGGCCACGCGACACAGCGCGCCCACCTCGGGCTCGATCTGCAGGTTCACCGCCTGGTCGGATGCCGGCTCCACCAGGCGGTCATTCGACAGCGGAAACGTGCCGAGGAACGTCTCACCCCCCGGGATGAACCACGGGAAGATCCCCTTGGGGGCCTCGGCCGCCGTGGGCGTGACGTTCGCGAAGTCCACGGCCTCGCCCGCCTGCTCCAGGTGTCCCACGAAGTTGCCGGCCACACCGAAGCCGAAGGCCGTGCGCAGGTCATCGAGGGTGATGTCGATCATGGGGCGCAGCGTACCGACGGGCTCCGCGCGGCCGGGGGCTTCCCATGCGGCATGCGCGGAAAACAGGTCCTCAGCCGAATCAGCACGTCCAGTGGCACCGGGGGTCGACACGTGACCCGCGGCGGAGCCGCCACCCGGTCAGCCGTGCCACACCCCGAGCAGGGTGAGGCACACCACGGCCTCGGTGAGGCAGACCGTCGCGCCCAGCGTGTCCCCGGTTCGCCCGCCGAATCGCCTGCGGGCGATCACCACCGATCCCAGGCAGACGAGCGCCCCGGCTCCCAGCGCGGCGGCACCGCCGAGCGGCCCCGCGAGGCCCAGGGACAACCCGATCCCGGTGACCGCGGCGACGGCCCCGGCAGCCGGTGTCGGTCGAAATGCGGCGGACAGCCCGTCGGAGCGCGCCGGCCGGCATGCGAGGGCGTGCCCGACGGCCGCCAGGCGCCCGACCGCGGCGGCGACCGTGAGCGCGACGACCGCCTGACCCGAGGACAGCTGCGCGACCGTCGTCACGACGAGGAACGCCCAGGCGATGAGGGCGAGCACCCCGAAGGCACCGGTCGCCGAGTCGCGCATCGCCTCGAGCCCGCGCGCGGGTCCGCCGTGCGCCCCGAGCCCGTCAGCGGCGTCGGCGAGCCCATCCTGGTGGAGCCCGCCGGTGAGCACGATGCCCACGATCAGTGCGACCACGGTCGCCGGACCCGGCCCCACAAGCGGGGCGACCCCGGCACGGACCCCGCCTGCCACCGCTCCGACGGCCGCGCCGACGAGTGGAAACCAGGCCGCCGCGGACCCGATCTCCTCCGATCGCGTGGAACGTGCCCGCACCGGCACGATGGTCAGGAACGACACGGCGAGTCGGCCGCTGGCCAGCGCATTGCGGACGTTCGCGAGCGTCACGGCCCGGTGACCTCTGCCTCCCGGAACGTCGCCATCTGCCGGAAGAGGAGGCCCGCGGCCTCGATGACGGGGAGCGCGAGCAGTCCGCCCGACGCCTCCCCCAGCCGCAACCGGAGATCGAGCACCGGTTCCAGACCGAGCTCGGCGAGGACCAGTTCATGACCCGGCTCAGCGGAGCGATGGCCTGCGATGAGCACCTCGGCGTTCACGGGGTCGAGCCGCACGGCCGAAAGGGCCGCGACGGCCACGGCGAAGCCGTCGAGGATGACCGGGGTCGATCTGATCGCCGCCTCGGCGATCGCCCCGGCGAGCGCCGCGAGCTCGAGTCCCCCAACGGCGCACAGCGCCGCCCGCACCGGAAGCGGGGAGCCGTGCGCAGCGAGCGCCGCCGCGACGATGTTCCGCTTGCGCTCGGTGCCCTGGGCGTCGAGCCCGGTGCCGCGCCCGACCGTCAACATCGGCGGCGCGCCCGTCAACGCGGACATGAGCGCCGAGGACGTGGCGGTGTTACCGATCCCGATCTCGCCGAGGATCAGGCAGTCGACCCCCATGTCGATGATCTCCCCCGCAAGCCGCGCCCCGACCGCCAACGCCGCGTCGAGCGCCTGCGCGCTCAGCGCGTCGGCGACGGTCATGTCGGCGGTACCCTGCGCGATCTTCGCGTCATGGACGCCGGCCGGGGTGGGCCCGAGCAGCCCGACGTCGGCGACGAGCAGCGGGTGACCGCCGTGGCGCGCGAGCACGCCCACTGCGGTCTCGCCCCGGGCCGCGGCCGCCGCCACCTGCGCCGAGACCGTGGCCGGGAAGAGGCTCGTACCGTGCCGCACGTGTCCGTGATCGGCGGCGCAGACGAGCACACCGGCCCGGGCCTTCGCCGGGGGCGGTTGGCCGGTGATGCCGGCCCATCGCTCGATGAGCGGCTCGAGCGTCCCGAGGCTTCCGGCGGGCTTGACCAACCGGTCGAGCCGGTCGCGGGCCGCGATCACCGCGGCGCGATCAGGTTCACCGGGTCGGCGCGCCTCGACGGACACGCCGATCCCCTTATCGCCCCATCGCTCCTCCATGACGACCGCTTCGATCGGCAGCCGCGACGACCCACCGGCCGCCCCCGGCCCTGGGCGAACCGGCCGCTCGTCGGGCCAGCCGACGCACAGGTACGCGATCGGGTCGACAGACGCGGGGATCGAGAGGAGCTGTCGCATGTCGTCCGGCTGGTAGAAGCTGACCCAGCCGACACCGAGGCCCTCCGCCCGCGCCGCGAGCCAGAGGTTCTCGACAGCACATGCCGTGCTGTACACGTCCGTGTCGGGGATCGTGCCCCTGCCCAGGATCTCGTCGTCCTCGTCGCCGTGGTCGCAGCACACGCAGATGCCGAGCGGGGCCTCGACGATGCCCTCGATCTTGAGGTCGAGAAAGCCTCGCGAGCGCTCGTCGAAACGCGTGGCCTGGCGGAGCCGTTCCGCGTGCGCCAGGTTTCGCACCGCGAGTCGGGCCGCCATGTCGCGGACGACGATCAGTCGCCACGGCTGCATCAGCCCGACCGACGGCGCGCTGTGAGCGGCCTCGAGGACCCGGAGGAGCAGCTCCTCCGGCACCGGATCCGTCCGGAAGCGGCGGATGTCGCGACGCTCCGCGATCACGCGATAGACCGCTGCCCGCTCGGCGGCGGGGAACCGCCAACCCGACGGATCCGCCGCGCGTTCGCCGGCCCGTGAGGCGTCGAACCCTGCCGGAGTCGGTGGGCGGGTGAGACGCTCCTCGATCGACACGCGCGGCACTCTAGCCCCATCGCATCGGTCATCGTGGACAGGTGGCATCGAGCCTCCCCACATCGGTCAGCGCCGACAGGTAGGGTTGCACGACGTTTGTGGCGGTGCGAGGAACCCGGTGGGAATCCGGGACGGTCGCGCCACTGTGACCGGGGAGCGAGTCCCACGACGCCACGGCCCTCAGGGGTGGGAAGGCGGGACGAGCCGGGATCCGGGAGTCAGGAGACTCGTCCGCCACGCCTTGATCCACGCAGCCGGGACGCGCAATCCCGAGGAGGTCACCAGTGCTGGTCGCGCACGAACTCGCCCCACGCCCGTCCCCCGAGGTGTGCCCGACCTCCTCGGAATCACGGTGAGACGACGCCTCCTGCTCGTGCGCCATGCCGCCACCGACGCCACCCGTGCGGCGGCGTTCCCCCGCGACGACGACTCGCTGGATGCGCGGTCGCTCACCGCCGCGGCGGCGCTCGCGGCGGCGCTTCCGAGCCGCTGCGAGGCCATGTCGAGCCCGGCGATCCGGTGCCGGGAGACCGTCGCCGCAGCAGGCCTTGACGCCGCCACCGACGCCGCGATCGCAGAGTGCGACTTCGGCGCCTGGTCGGGACGGACGCTCGCCGAGATCGATGCCGAGGATCACGAAGGCGTGGCCCAGTGGATGTGCGATCCGCACGCCGCCCCGCACGGGGGCGAGACGCTCGCGGCGTTCACCGGCCGCGTCGGCAGGTGGCTCGACGGGCAGGCCCTGCGCCACGGACCGGCTGTCGCCATCACGCACGCCGGGGTCGTGAAGGCGGCGGTCGTGCATGCCCTCGAGGCCCCGACCGAGGCGTTCTGGAGGATCGACGTCGCCCCGCTCGCCATCACGGAGCTCCACGCCCACGACGGCCGCTGGACGATCATGAGGATCAACTGCCCGGCCGGCGGGCTGGCGTCGTGAGCGCGGATGCCGGCTTGCTTGCGGGGTACATCGCGGACGTCGTGCTCGGCGACCCGCCCCGCTGGCATCCGGTCGCGGGGCTCGGCAGGACCGCGGCGGCCGTGGAGCGCGTCGTCTACGCGCCCACACGGACGCGCGGCGTCCTCCACACCGCGGGCCTCGTGACCCTTTCGGCGCTCGCCGCGGAGGTCGCCGCGCGGCGCTGCGGTCGCACGCCCGTGCTGGCGCTCGTGACATGGGCCGCGCTCGGAGGGCGTTCGCTCACCCGGGTCGCGCAGACGATCGCGGAGTGCCTTGAACGGGGTGACCTGGAGGGCGCACGCGCCGAACTCCCCACGCTCGTGGGTCGCGATCCGGCTGCGCTTGACGAGGCCGACATCTGTCGGGCCGTCATCGAGTCGGTCGCGGAGAACACCGGCGACGCGGTCGTCGGGGCGCTCCTGTGGGGGGCGCTCGCCGGGCCCGCAGGGGTCGTGGCATACCGGGCGGCCAACACGCTCGACGCGATGGTCGGCCACCGGACCGAGCGCTACGAGCGCTTCGGGTGGGCCGCAGCCCGCCTTGACGATCTCCTGGGGTGGCCGTCCGCGCGAGTCGCCGCGACACTCGCCGCCCTGTGCGCGCCGGTGGTGGGCGGATCGCCGCGCCAGGCCTGGAGGACGCTGCGCCGGGACGGCGCGGCCCATCCGAGCCCCAACGCCGGGCGTCTGGAGGCGGCGTTCGCGGGCGCGCTCGGCGTGCGCCTCGGCGGCACGCTCGCCTATTCGGGCCGCGTCGAGCACCGCCCGGTCATCGGTGACGGGCCGGCCCCGACTCCCCGGGACGTGCGCCGGGCCGCTCGCCTGTCACGCGCGATCGCCGCCCTCGCCGCCGTCGGGCTTGCCGCCGCCCGCCGGGCGCATTCCCTCGACGGAGCGCGATGAAGGGCGCCCTCCTCGTGTGCGGCACCCACTCCGACGCCGGCAAGTCCGTCGTCACCGCGGGGATCTGCCGGTGGCTCATGCGTGCCGGCGTCAGGGTTGCTCCGTTCAAGGCGCAGAACATGTCGCTCAACTCCGTCGTCACGGCGGACGGGAGCGAGATCGGACGCGCCCAGGCGGTACAGGCCGCTGCGGCCGGGATCGAGCCCGAGGCCGCGATGAACCCCGTGCTGATCAAGCCGTCGGGGGAGCGGCACAGCCAGGTCATCGTGATGGGCCGCCCGTACGCGGACGTCGACGCACGCTCATATCAGGAGCTCAAGCGCACATTGCGACCGATCGTGAACGGCGCGCTGGAGGACCTGCGCGCTCGCTTCGACGTCGTCGTCTGCGAGGGAGCGGGCAGCCCGTCCGAGATCAACCTGCGCGCCGGAGACCTCACGAACATGGGCCTGGCCCGCGCGGCGGGGCTGCCCGTGCTCATCGTGGGCGACATCGACCGCGGCGGGGTCTTCGCGTCGCTCTACGGGACGCTCGCCCTGCTCGACCCGGCCGATCAGGCACACGTCGCGGGATTCGCGATCAACAAGTTCCGGGGCGACCACCAGATCCTGGCGCCGGGCCTCGTGCAGTTGGAGGCCCTGACCGGCCGCCCGACGGTGGGCGTGCTCCCGTGGATCGAGGGCCTGTGGATGGATGCCGAGGACTCGCTGGCACTCGACGCGCCGCGGCCCGAGCACCCGACCGGCGGGACCTCGCTCGACATCGCGGTGCTGCGGATGCGCTGGATGAGCAACTTCACGGACCTCGACGCGCTCGCGCTCGAGCCCGGCGTGCGCGTGCGGTTCACCCGCTCCGCCGCGGACGTCGAGCGTGCCGACCTGCTCGTGCTGCCCGGCACCAAGGCGACGGTCGACGACCTCGGCCGCATCCGCGCCGCCGGCCTCGACGTGGCGATCGCCGCCCGCGCGGCGGCCGGGGACCCGATCCTCGGCGTGTGCGGCGGATACCAGATGCTGGGGGAGCGGATCGTCGACGAGGTGGAGTCCCACCACGGGGAGGTCCCCGGCCTGGGGCTCCTGCCGGTGACCACCCGATTCACGCCGGACAAACTGCTGCGGCGGCGCTCGGGTGCCTGTCCGTGGCTCGGGACCTCCGCCAGCGGCTACGAGATCCGCCATGGGCGCGTGGAGCGCGCCGGTGGCGAGCCGCTTCTCGTCGGCGATGACCAGGAGACGGACGGATGCCGCGTGGGCGCGGTGCTCGGGACCTCGTGGCACGGGATCCTGGAGCGGGACGACCTGCGCCGCGAGCTCCTGCGATGGGTCGCCGGGGTGCGTGGACGTCCATACGTGACCGGGACGACGTCGTTCGCGGCGGCGCGCGAAGCCCGCCTCGACGCGCTCGGCGACCTCGTCGAGGAGCCCCTCGACACCGCGCACCTGCGAGCGATGATCACGGCGGGCGCGCCCCTGGACCTTCCCACGGTCAGGACGGAGGTGCGCGCGTGCTTCGCCTCGTGACCACCGCCGACACCGAGATCCTCGCTGCGGCGGCGGCCGTCGAGCGCCTTCCGGCGGGATTCCCGGAGGTGCGGTGCGTGAACCCCGGAGTCGGCGTCGACCACGCCGCGATGGTCGAGGACGTGCTGGACGGGGCCCGCGTGGTGCTGTGCCGGATCCTCGGGGGACGGCGCGGCTGGGAGGGCTTCGACGCGTTGCGGGCGAGATGCCTCGACCTGGGAATCCCGCTCCTCGCGCTCGGCGGCGAGCGGGAGCCCGACGCGGAGATGACGGGCCTCTCGCTCGCGCCCGTCGGGGCGGTCGCCCAGGCCGGCGAGTACCTGCGCCACGGCGACGTCGACAACGTCGAGCAGCTTCTTCGATTCCTCGCCGACACCTTCCTGTTCGAGGGATATGGCTTCGCGCCGCCTCACGAGGTCTCCGACCTGGGCTGGTATGTGCCGGGAGAGGGCGACGTGTCCCTCGAGCACGCCCTCGCGAGGAGGGTCCCCGGTCAGCCGACCGTCGGGATCTGCTTCTACCGATCGCACCGCCTCACGGGCAACACCGCGTTCATCGACGTGCTCTGCGACGAGATCGAGGCCGCCGGAGGCAACGCCGTCGCCCAGTGGAGCTACAGCCTGCGGCGGGGCATGGACGGCCGCGTGCCGGCGCTCGAGCTCCTTCGCGGCCACGTCGACGCCCTCGTCACCACAATGCTCGCGACCGGCGGCTCCGGGGCCGCCGACAGCATGGCCACTGCAGGGGATGGCGCGGGCGAGCACTGGCAGCAATGGGATGCGTCGGCGCTGGTTGAGCTTGACGTCCCGGTGATCCAGGCGGTGTGTGCGACGGCCTCGCGCGCGACCTGGGAGGAGTCCGGCTCCGGTCTCTCCCCTCTCGACGCCGCGACGCAGGTCGCGATCCCGGAGTTCGATGGGCGCCTTCTCGGGGGCGTGATCTCGTTCAAGGAGCGCGATGCGGCGAGCTCCCCGGTCGGCACCTCGGTTGCCCGCTATGTCCCCGACCGCGAGCGCTGCGGCCGCGTGGCCCGCGTGGCCGTCCGCAGCGCCCGGCTGCAGTCGACCCCGAGCGCCGAACGGCGGGTCGCGGTCATGCTGACGAACTTTCCCACGCGGCACGCGCGAGTGGGAATGGCCGTCGGGCTCGACACCCCGGCGAGCGCGCTTCGCCTGCTGGACGCCTTCGCCCGTGACGGGATGCACGTCGAGCGGCCGTTCGCGGACGGGGACGAGCTCATGCACGCCCTGATCGGCGGCGGCGGCCACGATTCCGAGTTCCTCACCGACGACCAGCTGGCGGGCTCCGCCCTGCGGATGCCCGTTGCGGAGTACCTCGCGATCTACCGGACGCTGCCGGAGCGGCTGCGCGAGGCGATCGAGTCCCGCTGGGGGCCGCCGCCCGGTGACCGCTACGTCGATGGCGACGACCTCGTGTTCGCCGGGCTCGATCTGGGAAACGTCCTCGTGGCGATTCAGCCGCCCCGCGGCTACGGCGAGGACCTCGTCGGGATCTACCACGACCCCGAGCTGCCCCCCGCGCACCACTACCTCGCCTGCTACTGGTGGCTCGATCGCGTGTGGGGCGCGGACGGCGTCGTCCACCTCGGCAAGCACGGGACCCTCGAGTGGCTTCCGGGGAAGATGCTCGCGCTGTCCGACGCGTGTGCCCCGGACGCCGCCCTCGGGGACATGCCGCTCGTGTACCCGTTCATCGTGAACGACCCGGGCGAGGGAGTGCAGGCGAAGCGTCGGGCCCACGCCGTCATCGTCGACCACCTCGTGCCCCCGATGATGCGCGCGGAGACCTACGACGAGCTCGCCGAGCTCGAGGCCCTGCTCGACGAGTACGCCCGCCTCGAGGTGCTCGACCCGCCGAAGCTCCCGGCGCTCGCCGCCCGGATCTGGTCGGCGATCGAGCGGGCGAACCTCCAGAGCGACCTGGGCGTCCACGAACGACCCGATGACGTGACCGAGCTCGTGCAGCACATCGACGGGTACCTGTGCGAGATCAAGGACATCCAGGTCAAGGACGGCCTCCACGTGCTCGGCGTCGCCCCCGACGGGGAGCGGCTCCGCGGTCTCGTCGCAGCGGTCATGCGCCTCGGTTCCGGCGACGTGACCGGGCTCCGCCGCGCGATCGGCGCCGCGTTCGGGCTCGACGAGCCGCACCTCGTGGCGACGCCCGGGGCCACCGCGCCCTCCCTCCCGGCGGAGCTGCTCGAACGGTTCCGGGGACCGTCCACGAGCGCCGGCGACCTGATCGACCGGCTCGAGGACGCCCAGACCGCGCTCCTGGAACGTCTCGACCGGTGCGGGTGGGATCCGAGGTCGGCCCGCGCCGTGTGCGAGGAGGTCCTCGGCCGTCTCGATCCGGGGGTCGAGCGGGCGCTCGCGTTCGCCGCCGCCGAGGTGGTGCCGCGCATCCGCGGCGCGCACGCGGAGATCGACGGCGTGCTCGCCGCGCTGCACGGTCGCCACGTGCCCGCCGGGCCCTCCGGCAGCCCGACCCGTGGCCGCCTCGATGTGCTCCCGACCGGACGCAACTTCTATTCCGTCGACCCGCGGGCCCTGCCGTCGGAGCTCTCATGGGAGGTCGGGAGGCGGCTCGCCGATGCGCTCCTCGACCGCCACCTGGCCGAGACGGGGGAACTGCCGAGGATGATCGGACTCGTTGCCTGGGGCACGTCGGCGATGCGCACGCAGGGCGACGACGTCGCGGAGATCCTCGCCCTCCTCGGCGTCCGCCCGACCTGGCACCGTGAGTCGCGCCGCGTGACCGGCCTGCAGGTGGTGCCGCTGGCGGAACTCGGCCGACCCCGCATCGACGTCACGGTGCGCATCTCGGGGTTCTTCCGCGACGCCTTCCCGGGGCTGATCCACCTGATCGACGACGCCGTCACCACCGTCGCCGCCCTCGACGAGCCGCCCGAGGACAACTATGTCGCCGCCCACGCCCGGGCGGACGCGGAGCGCCTTGCGGCCGAACTCGGCGACGCCGCCTGGCGGCAGGCGACGACCCGCGTGTTCGGCTCCAAGCCCGGGACATACGGCGCCGGTTTGCTCCAGCTCATCGACGCCCGCGACTGGCGAGGCGAGGTGGACATCGCCGAGCTGTATGAGGCCTGGGGCGGCTACGCATACGGCCGGGGTCTCGACGGCGCGCCTGCGCGCCAGGTGATGCGCGACTGCTTCGGCCGGATCGATATCGCCGTCAAGAACGTCGACTCGCAGGAGCACGACGTCCTCGACTCCGACGACTACTTCCAATACCACGGCGGGATGGTGGCCACCGTCCGGGCCCTGACCGGCCGTGAGCCGGCGGCCTACCTCGGCGACAGCTCGGACCCCTCACGGGTCGTCACACGCACACTCGCGGAGGAGACGCGCCGGGTCTTCCGCGCACGCGTCGCGAACCCGCGCTGGATCGCCTCGATGATCCGTCACGGCTACAAGGGCGCCGCCGAGCTGTCGGCCACCGTCGACTACCTGTTCGGGTACGACGCCACGACCGGCGTCGCGGAGGACTGGATGTACGAACAGGTCGCGGTGCGGTACCTCCTCGACCCGGACATGGCCGAGTTCATGTCCCAATCGAACCCGTGGGCGGCCCGGGCGATCGCGGAACGGCTGCTCGAGGCCGCCGATCGTGGCATGTGGTCCGCACCGCGCGATCAGACGATCACCGACATCCGTCACCGGTACCTGCAGCTCGAAGGCGAACTCGAGGAGGCCGGGGCGTGACGGGACGGCTCTCTTCCGCCGACGTCATCGTGCGCGACCGCCCGGTCGGGCCCGGGGCGCTCGACCCCTGCCAAAATCGCACGGAGTGCGTGGTGAGCGCATGAGCGTGACCCCGTATCCCCTCAGCGCGATCGTCGGTCAGGACGACCTCGTCCGCGCCCTGCTGGTGAACGCCGTCGCCCCGAACGTCGGCGGGCTGCTGGTCCGCGGTGAGCGCGGGACCGCCAAGTCGACCGCGGTCCGTGCCCTGGCGCCCCTGCTGCCCCCGGTGACGGCCGCCACCGGCCAGGCGCTCGCGTTCGCCCCCGGCGAGCGATCGCCATCGGGACGTGTCCCGGTGGACGCCCCGGCGGAGCTGCGCCCCGCGGCGCTCGTCGAACTGCCGCTGGGCGCCACCCTCGACCGGCTCGTCGGGTCATTGGACCTGGGCCGAGCACTCGAGGGAACCCACGCGTTCGAGCCGGGCCTCCTCGCGCGTGCCCACCAGGGCATCCTCTATGTCGACGAGGTCAACCTGCTGTCCGACCACCTCGTCGACGCCCTGCTCGACGCGGCCGCGTCCGGCGTCGCCCGTGTCGAGCGCGAGGCGATCTCCGCAGCGCACGACGCGAGGTTCCAGCTCGTCGGCACGATGAACGTGGAGGAGGGCGAGCTGCGCCCGCAGCTGCTCGACCGCTTCGGGCTCGGGGTCGAGGTGTCTGCCGCCGCGGACCCGTCCGACCGCGCCGAGATCGTCCGGCGGCGGCTTGCCTTCGAGCGCGACCCGCAGGCGTTCGCACGGTCGTGGAACGATGCCGAGGACGAGCTGCGGCGGCGGATCGCCACGGCCCGCGATCGCCTGCCCCGGGTGAGCCTGCCGGAACGGGAGCTTCACCGCATCACCGTCGCCTGCGTGCAGCTGGGCATCGACGGCGTCCGGGGGGACATCGCCTGCGCGCGGGCCGCGCGGGCGCTCGCGGCCCTCGACGGGCTCGACGCGGTCGAGGAGGATCACGTCCGCGAAGCCGCGAGGCTCGCCCTGGTCCATCGGCGTCGACGCGACCCCCTTGACGGGCAGGAGGCCGACGGCGCGGACATCGACCGAGCGCTCGACCAGCCGCCACCCGAGGACGAGCCCCCGGAGGGTCCGGGAGGCGGCGAGCGGTCGCCCGCGAGCGGCGAGAGCGACGGCGGGAGCGGGAGCGGAGCCCCTGGGCACCGAGGCGATCCCGGCGGGACCCGCTTCGATCCACATGCGCCGGCGTCGCGCGGCGCGGTCGCGCCGATCGCGGCTGCGCTGCCGTCCTCGGCGCTCCCCCCCCCTGGTGCCGGGCGGGGCCCCTCGGGCCGCCGGGCCCGATCGCACGGCCCGTCCGCCGGCGCGATCGACAGCCGTCCCGCCCAGTCCGGCAGCGACGACCTCGCGATCGTCGCGACCCTGCACGACCGGCTGCTGCACCACGATCACGGCGTCCTGCGCGAGCATGTGCGGTCGGGCCGGGAGAGCGTGCTGCTGTGCCTCGTGGTCGACGCCAGCGGCTCGATGGGCGCCCGCCGCCGCCTCGCACGCGTGAAGGGCGCGCTCCTGGAGCTCCTGCGCGACGCATACGCCCGTCGGGATCGCGTCGCGATCATCGCGTTTCGCGACGGCGACGCCCATGTGCTCGCGCCGCCCGGCGCCCCCTTTGAACGGGCCGCCGCGGTGGTCCGGGAGCTGCCGGCCGGCGGCCGCACGCCGCTCGCCGGCGGACTCCGCCGGGCCGAGCAGCTGATACGCGACGAGCGCGTCCGCAGCCCCCACCGGCGGGCCGTCGTCGTCGTCCTGACCGACGCCCGCTCGTCGGACGATCCCCGGGTGACCGCCCGGATGGCGCGGCGGCTCGGTCGGGAGGCAGCCGCGGTGCACGTCATCGACGTGGAGGAGGGGCCCGTCCGGCTGGGCCTGGCGGGCGCCCTCGCGGCCGCGGCCGGCGGCCACGTCCACCCCCTCACCACCATCAGGAGCGCCGCATGACCGACGATCTCCGTCCAACCCCCGATGACCCGTTGCACCGTCATGGCGACGACGAGGTCGACGTCCCGCACCGTCCCGGCGACCGCGGCAGTGCCGAGCCGAAGCGCCGCAAACCGCGCGACCGGCCGCTGGTGATCGTCGTCACCGGCGAGGGAAAGGGCAAGAGCACGTCCGCCTTCGGGATGCTCATGCGCTCGTGGGCGCGGGGCTACCGCTGCGGGGTCTTCCAGTTCGTGAAATCCGGGAAGTGGAAGGTTGGGGAGGCGAAGGCGGCTCAGGCACTCGGGGGTATCGACTGGGAGAAGATGGGCGACGGCTGGTCGTGGCTCTCGCGCGATCTGGACGAGTCCGCTGACCTGGCACGGGAGGGATGGAACGGCGTCAAGCGGGCAATCGCCGCGGAGCGCTACGAGTTCATCCTGCTCGACGAGATCACCTACCCGATCAACTGGGGGTGGATCGATCTCGACGACGTCATCACGACGCTTCGTGAGCGACCGGGCTTCCAGCACGTCGTCCTGACCGGCCGCAAGGCGCCCGCCGCCCTCATCGACGCCGCCGACCTCGTCTCGGAGATCACCAGCGTCAAACACCCGATGGCGTCCGGGATCCGCGCGCAGCAGGGAATCGAGTGGTAGCCGCCCTCGTCATCCTGGACGGCGCGAGCGAGCCGCTACGCGACGGCCAGCCGACGAGCCTCGAACGTGCCCACACGCCGGTCCTCGACGCGCTGGCGGCCACCGCGTTCCTGACCCGGCTGCGCACCATCCCCGCGGGTCTCCCGGCCGGATCGGAGACCGCCATCCCCGTGCTCCTGGGCTGGGTTCCGGAGGCACCGGTCGATCGCGGCCTGCTGGAAGCGGCCGCTCGGGGCATCACCGTCCCGGATCACCACCACGCCTGGCGGATCGACGCGATCGCTGGTGGTGGTGGCCGGGCGGCGCCCGCGGCGACCCGGCGGCTCGCCGAGGAGATCCGCCTGGTCGCGCGCGACCACACCGTCCGGCTGATCGGCGGTCACCGCCTGCTCGTCGTCGGACCGCCCCCGCTCCCGGTCCCCGCAGGCGACGGGCGTCGCATCTGGCCCGCCGGAGCCGTGCCCCCGCATCGCCTCGATGCGGACACGATCGTCGTGTCCGGCGCCGGCGCCAGCGCCGGCGCCGGGCGCCTGATGGGGGCCGGCGTCATCGTGCCGGACGGGGCGACCGGGGGACTCGACACCGACCTGGACGCGAAGGGTGCGTGTGCGGCGGACGCGATCCGCTCCGGTGCCCGTCGCGTCGTGGTGCACGTCGGCGCCCCGGACGAGGCCGCCCATCTGCTCGACGCGAAGGCGAAGGTCGCCGTGATCGAGCGAATCGACCGCGAGCTCATTCCCCTGATCGTCGCCGCGATCGGCGAGGTCGACGGGGTCCTCCGGATCTGTGCCGACCACGGCTGCGACCCGGCCACCGGGATGCACGACGCCGCACCGGTTCCCGCGCTCACCTGGACGCCCGGCATGGCGCGGGGCCGGGGACGTGCGCGGCTCACCGAGCGAGCCGTCGCAGGACTCCCGGTCACGAACCCCGTGTGGCCCGCGGTGGCGGTGACGGCGTGACGATGCCGCGCGTGGTCATCGCCGGCACCGCCTCCGGTGCCGGTAAGACGAGTGTCGCGTGCGGGCTGATCGGGGCGCTCCGCGCACGCGGGATGCGGGTGCAGGGGTTCAAGGTCGGCCCGGACTACATCGACCCGACCTACCACCGGATCGCCTCGGGCCGGGCCGGTCGCAACCTCGACGCCTTCCTCAGCGGACCCGATCTGATCGCCCCCCTGGTCCGCCATGGCGCCGCCGGCGCCGACCTCGCCGTGATCGAGGGCGTCATGGGCCTCTTCGACGGCGCAACCGGCCGCGGGGAGCTCGCGTCGACGGCGCACGTCGCCAAGCTCCTCGGCGCCCCGGTCCTGCTCGTCGTCGACGCATCGTCGATCGCGCGCTCGGTCGCGGCCATCGTTCACGGCTACCGCACGTTCGACCCCGACGTCGACGTCGCAGGCGTGATCCTGAACCACCTCGGATCGGAACACCACGAGAAGATCCTTCGCGACGCGATCGCGCCCTTGGGCGTGCCGGTCGTCGGCGCCCTGCATCGCGACGTGCAGCTTCGTGCCCCAGAGCGACACCTCGGGCTGATTCCCGCCGACGAGCACGCGGCACGTTCCCGGTCGGTTCTCGACGCGCTCACCGGTGCGGTCACGCGCCACGCCGACCTGGACGCGATCGTCGCGCTGGCCCGCCGCGCCGCACCGTTGCCCGGGCCTGCATGGAGCCCGCAGCCCCGGGACGCGACGGCAGGGGCACGCATCGCGGTCGCGATGGGCCCGGCCTTCTCGTTTCACTACGAGGAGAACCTGGAACTGCTCGCCGCGGCCGGCGCCGAGTTGGTGCCGGTCGACCCGCTACGGGACGAGCGCCTGCCCAGCGGCGTCGGCGCCCTGATCCTCGCCGGCGGTTTCCCCGAGGTGTTCGCCGCGGAACTCGCCGCGAACGCACCGCTGCGCGCCGACATCGCCGCCTTCGCGGGGTCCGGGCGGCCGGTGATCGCCGAGTGCGGCGGGCTGCTCTATCTGTGCGACGAATTCGACGGCCACGCGATGTGCGGGGTGATCCCGGCGCGGGGTCGAATGGCCGGGCGCCTCACGCTCGGCTACCGCGACGCGCAAGCGCTGGTGACGACCCCCTATCTCCACGCCGGCGAGCGACTGCGCGGACACGAATTCCACCACTCGACGATCGACCCGTCCCACGGGTGGGACGGCACGGCGGCGTGGACGCTCTCCGCCCGGGGCGCCGACCGCCCCGAGGGCTTCGCGTTCGCGGGCGTCCATGCCAGCTACCTGCACGTGCACTGGGCAGCCCATCCAGATGTCGCCCTCCGCCTCGTCCGCGCCGCCTCCACCACCGCGGTGGCTCCGGCATGAGCCTGACCCTCGTCATCGGCGGGACGCGCTCGGGGAAGAGCCGCCGGGCGGAGGACCTCGCGCGGGCGACCGGGAGGCCGGTCCGGTACGTGGCGACCGCCGACGGGCGCGATCCGCTGATGGCCGACCGGATCCGCGCGCACGCGGCGCGGCGCCCTCCTGACTGGGAGGTCGTCGAGATCGACGGATCGCTGGGCGACGCGATCGCGAACGCCGGGACGGCCTGCATCCTGCTCGACGGGCTGGGACTGTGGATCGCCGGGACGCTGCACCGCGCGGGCCTGTTCGAGACGCGTCGTCCCGACGAGCTCGAGCCCGTCCGAGGGGCGATCCTCGACGAGGTCGTCCGGATGGCGACCATGGCGGCTGCGGGCCCCTCTCCCGTCATCATCGTCGCCGAGGAGGCCGGCCAGGGCGTACTGCCCGGCGACGCCGGCTCTCGGGCCTGGCTCGACCTGCTCGGCGACGCGACGCAGCGCATCGCCTCGATGGCCGACCGGGTCGAGCTGGTCGTCGCCGGCCGGACGATGGCGCTCGCCGGGGGGACCTTTGCGGACGACACGATTCGTGAGTTGCGCCACCATGGCGACCGGGACGTTCGCCCGGGTGACGCCGATCACGCCGTGAACGTGCTCTCCGGAGGCCCGCCCGACTGGCT
>ORJL010434193.1_pt1 | contig 16776 bp, 17 predicted proteins | sample 1779941 | NCBI WGS metagenome assembly ORJL01 (sample SAMEA104232317, study PRJEB22302) | groundwater metagenome | biome: forest; feature: aquifer; material: groundwater | place: USA | collected 2011-08-07 | depth 5.8 m | reverse complement strand
TAGTATTAGCTAAAATAACCTGGCGAGCCCGGCCAGTATCTTTGGTTTCGCCTTTGGACAGCATCAAAAAATCATTGATGCCTAAATCAGCGCCTACTTGCGCCAGATTTTGATAGTTGACTAAAGCGGCGCGCCAGTTGGTAAGATCGCCTTCGGGATTATTGTAATTGCCATAGAGATACTCGGTCACAACCAATTCTAAAACGGCATCGCCTAAAAATTCTAAGCGTTCATTATGCTCTAACTTGCTTTCCGTATTTTCATTCTGCCAAGAGCGATGGATTAGGGCTTGTTTTAAAAGATTTTTGTCTTTAAAAACAACCCCCAACGCGTCCTCCAGTTTTGATAAATTATTCATTCTTAAAATTTATAACTGCTATCCGTTTGCATCGCTCGTTTTATCGCCATTGTTTTCGGATGTTTGTTGAAAATCATTTCTCTGTTTTGAAATATCATCTTTAAGCGGCTCGCCTATTTCGCGGTAAATTGTTCCTAAAACGCCATTCACAAACTTGCCCGAAGATTCTCCGCCAAAAGTTTTAGCCAGTTCAATGGCTTCGTTGATAGCCACTTTAGGCGGAACTTCTTTATAGTCGCCAAATAATAATTCATAAATACCCAGCCTCAAAACATTTCTATCCACCATAGTTATTTGTTCAATAGGCCACTCCGGCGCGGCTTTCATTATTATCTGATCTATTTTAGGAATATGAACCCTTACGCCCTCAACTAGTTTGCGAATAAAAGCATCGTCCTCCATACCTGGTCCAAACTCCTTAATATTTTGAGCGATTAACTCGGGCAATTTGGAGTCTTCCTTGCCTCTGAAATCCCACTCATAGAGGCTTTGCATTGCAATAGAACGAGATAAATGGCGATTGGCCATATTTTATTATTTTATTTATTTTTTTGAAGAACTTTTTGATTCCGCCAGTTGTTTTTGTTTTTCTTTTTTATCTTTTTTGGAAAGTTTCGCCAAAACATCCACCACCTGCCGGCCGGCGTAAACTCCGCAATTATCGCAAACAGTGTGAGGCATATTTTTTGCGTCACACTTAGGACAGGCTGTTAGGCTTATTTTTTTTAAACCCAAATGGCTTCTTCGCCCGCCTTGTTTAGATTTTGTCCGTCTACCTCTAGGAACTCCCATATTTTTCTATGAACGGTGAATAGCTGAAAATATGCGCCCAGCCGTAGCTCCGAAGGAGCGAGGGAAGGCCATAGCAACTATCCCCATTTTTATATTCTATACTAAAACTAAGCTACGACACAATAACATGTATGTGGCCTTATGCATAACACGGGAAATTAAATCAAGCAACAAAAACCACTTGTCCACTTTTCCAGGCGATCACATTAAAAATGGATAAGTGGTTATTACTTCAAACTTCAATCAAAACCCAACGGCTAAATTTAGCAAGCCCAGCCGGATAATTGACAGCGGTTTTTGAAAGTATACAATTAACTCATAAATCCATGACTGAAAAAATAGAACAAAAAAATAAAAAGATCGATGAGAGGCTGTTAAACAAACAGACCAAAGTTATATTGTCGGCTGTAGATATTAGGTTTATTACGTTCAAAAAAGATATCGAGAAGCTTCTGGTTGAGCAAACGAATACAATTCTCACAGCCGTTGACCACAAGATTTCTAAGCTTGAAGAGAAACTAATAGAATCAGAAACCAGGCTGAACGCTAAACTAGATAGACTAACAACTACTTTAGATGGATTTTTAAAACGCCTAACTGATCTGGATGATGAATTTATCGCCATGCGCCATGACATTGACCGCATTAAAAAAACTATCAAAGAGAAGCTGGGAGTAAATCTGACTTAAAATCTAAACTATCCGCCCCGCATTTTGCGGGGCGGGGCTGTTTTTTGTTTTTGAAAAATAATCCAGGTGATATACTTGTTTTGATATGCCTCGCTTTACCCATTTACACACCCACTCCCATTATTCTCTTTTAGACGGGCTCGCCAAGATAGACGACCTTGTTAAAGCGGCCTCTAGTTTAGGTATGGAAGCTTTGGCGTTAACCGATCATGGCTCTATGTATGGCGCTCTGGAATTTTATAAAAAAGCCAAGAAAGCCGGCATAAAACCGATTTTAGGCTGTGAATTTTATGTGGCCTACGACGGCCTCGCCAACAAGCGCCCCAACATTGATCACAAGCGCTATCACTTAACGGTGTTGGCTGAAAATAATGCTGGTTATCAAAATTTAATAAAAATAGTCACCGAGGCCAACTTAAAAGGTTTTTATTACAAGCCTAGAGTTGATAAAGAACTGCTTCGGCAACACGCCGAAGGCCTGATCTGCCTTTCTGGTTGCGCCAATAGCGAGCTTGTAAAAATCATCCAACAAAAAAAAGTGGACGATGCTGAAAAGTTAATTCACGAATACCAAGAAATTTTTGGGCGCGAAAATTTCTATTTGGAAATAATGCCTCATAAAATTTTTCCGGAACAAGAATCTATCAACCAAACCCTTGCCTATCTTTCCGAAAAAACCGGAGCCAAGCTGGTGGCTACCAACGACGTCCATTATATAAAAAAAGAAGATGCCGAGGCCCAGGATATTTTAATTTCAGTTCAAACCGGTTCGCATGTGGGCGACGCTGATCGTATGACTATGAAAGACGTAAACCTATCTTTGCGCTCTCAAGAAGAAATGGCCCAAGAACTGCCGGAATATTTGGAAGCCATTGAAAGAACTTCGGAAATCGCCGCGCGAGTTTCTATCAATCTTGATTTAGGCCGGTGGACTTTTCCTAATTTTAAACTGCCGGAGGGTTCAACCCCGGATCAAGAATTGCGGAAAATCGCCCTGGCCGGCTTCTCTAAAAAAAACTTGGAACAAACCAAAGAATATAGCGATCGATTAAACTACGAACTGGAAATTATAGAAAACAAAGGCTACGCTCCTTATTTTTTAGTGGTGGCCGATCTTATAAAATACGCCGATGAGCGCGGTATCCTTCACAATATTAGAGGCTCGGTGGCAGGGTCATTGACCACCCACCTTATCGGCATCACTAAAATAGACCCCATAAAATATAGGACTCCCTTTGAAAGATTTTTAAATCCAGAACGGCCTTCCGCGCCCGATATTGATATGGATTTTGCCGACAATCGCCGAGACGAAATGATTGAATACGCCCGCCAAAAATATGGTGAAGAGCATGTGGCTCAAGTCGGCACTTTTGGAACGATGATGGCTCGCGCCGCCGTGCGCGATGTAGCTCGGGCTTTGGGCCACCCTTATCTTATTGGCGATAGAATTGCCAAAGCCATCCCTTTAGGCTCGCAGGGCTTCCCGATGACCATTGACCAAGCTATGAAAATAAATCCGGAGCTGGCTCAAATGTATCTGGACGAGCCTGACATCAAACAAGTTATTGATCAGGCTAAAAAAATGGAAGGCTGCGCCCGCCATATTTCGGTTCATGCCGCCGGCGTGGTTATCGGCCCCAAACCGTTAACCGAATACGTGCCTCTACAGTTTGATCCCAAAGGCGGCCGCGTCATAACCCAATACGATATGCATTCGGTTGAAGACGCCGGCCTGTTAAAATTTGATTTTTTGGGAATCAGAAATTTGGCTATCTTGGAAAATTCCGTTCAGTTGATAAAACACCACCGCAATATTGAAATTGATATTGAAAATATTCCTCTGGATGATAAAAAAACTTTTAATCTTCTGGCTAAAGGCGAGACCGCCGGCTTATTCCAATTAAACGGCGACGGCATGACCAAATATTTAAAAGAGCTTAAGCCCACCACCATTCACGACATCAACGCTATGGTGGCGCTCTATCGCCCCGGGCCGATTGAATCTATTCCGGAATACATAAAACGCAAGCATAATCCCCGGCTGATTTCTTTTTTTGATCCCCGAATGGGAGATATTTTGGATCAATCCTATGGCTTGCTGGTTTACCAAGACGATGTTCTGCTCACAGCCATAAAATTGGCCGGCTACTCCTGGCTGGAAGCCGATAAACTGCGCAAAGCCATGGGCAAAAAAATTCCCAAAGAGATGGCCGAACAAAAATCAAAATTTACCGAGGGCTGTGTTAAAAATGGCTTGACCGAAAGCAAAGCGGAACAGCTTTGGAAACTAATAGAACCTTTCGCCGCTTACGGTTTTAATAAAGCCCACGCGGCCAGCTATGGCCGGGTCGCTTATCAAACCGCCTACGCTAAAGCCAATTTCTCCCACGAATATATGACCGCGATATTGTCGGCTGAATCGGGCGACATTGAAAAAATCGCGGAGATGATCAACGAATGCAATCGTATGGGCATAAAAGTTTTGCCGCCGGAAATTAACGAAAGTTTTAAAGATTTTACATTGAACGGCGATGTAATTAGATTCGGGCTTGAAACAATCAAAAATGTCGGCACAAATGTGGTGGAAGCCATAATTGCCGAGCGCCAAAAAAATGGCCCATTTAAAACCATTGCCGATTTGTTAAGCCGAGTCGATTCCAAAGATCTCAACAAAAAATCTTTAGAAGCTCTCACTAAAACTGGCGCGCTGGATAACTTGGGCGAGAGAAATCAGTTCATAGTTAATATGGAAACTCTGCTGCAATTTTCCAAAGAAGCCAAGCAAGCTAAAATCGCCAACCAGTTTAGTATATTTGACGCCATCGGCGAAGTTGCCACCCTTAGCTTAAAATCAGCTCCTCCGGCCCAGCCCCGCGAAAAATTAGCTTGGGAAAAAGAACTGCTGGGATTATATGTAAGTTCTCATCCGTTAAATGAATTTCGAGAAGCGTTAGAACAAAAAGCTAAACCCATAAAAGACCTCTTGGCTTCCAGTTTGACTGTTACCGTCGGCGGCCTGCTTACTAATTTTAGAAAAATAGTAACAAAAAACGGCAAGCCTATGGCTTTCGGCCTGTTAAAAGATTTCAGCGGAGAAATAGAGGTGGTTGTTTTTCCCGACACATTTGAAAAAAAACAAAACACTTTAAAAGAAGATAGCGTCGTTTTAATTCGCGGCACTGTTCAAATCAGAGATGACAACTTAAAATTAATATGTAATGATGCTAAAATATTGAGTAATCACTAATATACGAATCAAAGATAAATATACAAATTCGTATATTGGTATATTAAGTAAGATTTGTATATTCGCGATTATTATTTAATATGAAACCTGATCACAAACAATTAGGAACGCAGCTAGATCTCTTTTGTTTTTCCGATTTAGTCGGCAGTGGTTTGCCGTTGTGGACGCCCAAAGGCACTGTCGTTAGAAACTTGCTGGATAATTTTGTTTGGGAGCTTCGCAAAAAACACGGCTATCAGCTAGTGGATATTCCCCATCTTGCCAAAAAAGATTTGTACGAAAAAAGCGGCCACTGGGAAAAATTCAAGGACGAGCTTTTTCAAATAAAAACCCGCGAAGGTCATATGCTGGCGTTAAAGCCGATGAACTGCCCGCATCATATTGAAATTTTCCGCCGGCGGCCCGTGAGTTGGCGCGAAATGCCCCAGCGCTACGCGTCCACCACTAAAATGTACCGCGACGAACAGACCGGCGAGCTGAATGGTTTAGTAAGAGTACGCGCCATAACCATTGATGACGCTCATGTTTTTTGTCGCCGCGAACAAATTAAAAAAGAATCCACGACTGTTTGGGATATTATAGACGCTTTTTACAAAACCATCGGCTTTAAGCTTACCGTCCGACTTTCTTTGCGCGACCCCAAACAAAAAGAAAAATACCTGGGCACTTCGGAAATGTGGGAGTTTGCCGAAAATCAATTGCGCGAGATAACTCAAGAAAAAAAAGCCGCCGCCGAAGAAGTTCTGGGTGAAGCTGCTTTTTACGGGCCCAAAATAGACTTTACGGCTAAAGATTCTTTAGGTCGTGAATGGCAAGTAGCCACTATTCAGTTGGATATAAATATGCCGGAAAGGTTTGACCTTGACTGCATCAATGAAAAAGGAGAAAAAGAAAGATTGGTTATGGTCCACAGCGCCATACTGGGTTCTATTGAACGCTCACTCGCCGTTTTATTGGAACATTTTAACGGCGCTTTGCCATTGTGGCTTTCGCCGGTGCAGGTGGCTGTTTTACCTATCAGCGACAAATCAAACGGCTATGCTCAAAAAATTACCGGCGAACTGGCGGCCGAAAATATTAGAACCGAAGTCTACGATCGCAACGACACCATCGGCAAAAAAATCCGCGAAGCCGAAACTCAAAAAATTCCTTATTTGTTGGTTGTCGGCGAAAAAGAAGAAAAAAATGAAACTGTGGCTTTGCGCCAGCGCGGTCAAGGCGACCTCGGCGAAATAAAAATTTCTGAACTTGTTTCTCGGCTTAAAAAAGAAATTGAATCCAAAACTCTCTAACCAATTAGACTTGGACATTGGATGTCCAAGTCTAAGAAAAGTCGTAGTTATTTTAGGCGTTACTGCTTCGGGAAAAACCCAGCTGGGCATAGACTTGGCTAAAAAATTCAATGGTGAAATAATTTCAGCCGACTCTCGTCAAATATATAAAGAATTTGACATCGGCACAGCCAAACCCGAAGGACATTGGATGTTGGCCGACGGACAAAGGACTTTTGTATCCGGCGGCATTCCGCATCATTTGATAGACATCATTGATCCCAAAGAAGATTTTAATCTATCCGATTACAAAAAACTGGCGACGGAAAAAATAAACGAGCTGGCTCAAAAAGGCAAACTGCCTTTTTTGGCGGGCGGCACGGCTTTGTATCTTAAAACTGTCTGCGAGAACTGGGAAATTCCCGAAGTCAAACCCAACCCAGCGCTAAGGCATAAATTAGAAAATAAAAAAATAGAAGATTTATACGCCGAACTTAAAAAACTGGATCCCGAAGCGGCCGTTGTTACTGGCCCCAACAAACGGCGCATTATTAGAGCTCTTGAAGTGATTTACGCCACTGGCCATAAGTTTTCGGAACAGCGTAAAAAAGGCCAACCGCTTTTTGATTGTTTAAAACTCGGCCTAAAAATTTCTAAAGAAGAATATCCGCAAAGAGTAGCCGAGCGAACCCGCCAAATGATTAAAGCCGGACTGGTGGAAGAAGTTAAAAAACTCCATAAAAAATATCCGTGGCAACTGGCGCCGATGCAAAGCATAGATTATCAAGAGTTTAAAGAATATTTTGCGGGGGAAAAAACATTAGAGGAAACTATAACTTTGATCAATCAGCATCACTTGGCCTACGCCAAACGGCAAATGACTTGGTTCAAAAAAGATAAAGATATAAACTGGATAACTTCTCCAAAAGAAGCCGAAGAAAAAATAAAAAACTTTCTATAAAAACTTGTGCAAAACTGGATTTTGCACAATAACTTTAAACAACTATCGAGGTTCAACCTCGATAGTTTACAAGCTTGCCCGTTATCATTCCGATTTTAATAGTCCCGAATTTCGGTCGCCCATAAAGGAAGTCAAGATGTCTGAAATCCAATAAAATAGCGGTGTTTTGAAGATGTAGCTTAAAACTTCCGGTGAAGACGCTTATAGACTTTATCACGTCTGTCAGCCACGAGCAGCTGGATAGTATGAGAAGAATTAAATTTAAACCCCACCCGATAATCTCTGGTGATACGAAAAGAAAACAACCCCTGAAGCGGAGCGCTCAAGGATTTGGTATGAAGCAGAGAGTCAAATGGATCTCTCTTTAGGATTAAAAGGAGATCGGCTAGCTTGTTTTGTAATTCAACAGGCAACCGGCGAACATCTTTTATAAAATCACTGTCATAGATAATCTCATTTACCGGAACGGACATGTTTTAGGAAAGATTCTTTGTCCTTAAAATTGCGAAAAGGACCTCGGCTACCGGCGCGAGTTAATATTTTTTTTACAAAAGAATCCGTATACTCTCCTTCTGAATCTTTGAGAGGTGAAAAAAGATATTCTTTAATTTCATGCATTTCTTCTTTAATCTTTCCTAATTCCTTATTCAATTTTTTGGCCAATGTCTGTGTAGGCATAATTATAAAATATCACACGCTATAACTTACCGCAATAACTCCCTTAATATCTCCTCCCCCGCTTGCGGGTTAGCGCGGCCTTTAGTAGCGCGCATAAGTTGGCCCACTAAAAACTTTAATGATTCCAGTTTGCCTTTTTTATAATCTTCTACCGGCTGGGGGTTTTGCGCGATGATCTCTTGGGCGGCTTTAATCAACTCATCGCGATCGCTCACCTGCCCAAGATTTTTATCCAATAAAATTTGGTGCGGGTCTTCGCCAGTGTTAAACATTTCGGCCAGTATCGTCTGCGCGGCCGAAGAAGAGATTTTATCTTGATGGATTAAAATAATAAGTTCGGCAAAATTTTCAGCCGAAATTTTAAGGCCGGACACATTAGACTTTGATTCGGAAAACAATTTTTGCAGCTCGGTAATCAGATAATTGGCCGAGAGCTTCACCAACTTTGAATAAACATTTTCATCAGCCGGACCTTGGGATTCCAACCACTCTTTCAATTCGCTCGCCATTTTTTCAAAATAATCCCCCAATTCTTTTTGAACCGTAAAAACCTCGCTGTCTTTAGGCGTGATTCCATATTCGCGAACAAACCTTTCACGCCGATTCGCTGGCAATTCCGGCAGTTCTGATTTAATGTAATCTATCTGCGATTTTTCTAAACGCACCGGCGGCAAATCGGGTTCGGGAAAATAGCGGTAATCGTGCGATTCCTCTTTGGCGCGCTGGGAAAATGTTTCGGCTTTGTTTTCGTCCCAGCCCCGAGTTTCGTGAACAACTTTTTCACCGGAATTTAAAACTTCGGTTTGGCGTTTTATTTCGTAATCAATCGCCCGCTCCGCCGATCTAAACGAGTTTAAGTTTTTGATTTCTACCTTCGTTCCCAAAGACGCGGATTTACGCTGACTAAACGCGGAACTCGCTGAAGATTTTTCCGCGTCAATCCGCGTATGCTCCGCGCCTTCCGCGAGAGATATATTGGCTTCCACTCTCATCTGGCCTTTTTCCATATCGGCATCAGAAACGCCCAAATACCTAAACAGTAATTGCAACTCCTCGCCGAATATTCTGGCTTCGGCCCCACTTTCTATATCTGGATCCGTAACCAATTCCATTAGTGGTATACCAGCTCGATTATAATCCACCAGACTGTTTCGGATTTCGGATTTAGGATTTCGCTCGCCTCGCTGAAGCTTTGGCGAAGCGGGTGCTTCCGGCTCGTGTACGAGCCGACCAGTATCTTCTTCCAAATGCACCCGTCTGATTTTCACCTCCCGACCTCCAGACAATTTCATAATACCGCCCTCGCAAAAAGGTTTTTCGTATTGAGAAATCTGGTAGCCCTTGGGCAGATCGGGATAAAAATAATTTTTGCGTTCAAACCACGAATATTCGTTGATGCGCGCGCCCAACGCCAAACCGACCTTAACAACTTTATGAACCGCTTCAATGTTTATAACCGGCAGAGTACCCGGATGCGCCAAGCAGATCGGGCAGACGTTTATATTCGGCCTCGCCTCGTTGGGATCATTGGCCGAATCGCAAAACATCTTAGTTTTAGTGTTAAGCTCGGCATGGATTTCTAAACCGATAACCGGAGAATATTTCATGATTAATTACAATTTAACAGATTTGACCCGCGATTCAAAGGTGATAACATACATCCAAGCGAATTTGTTCTTTGAACAATATAACAATTGAAAGGAAATAAGATGCGCCAGTATATGGATGTCCTGCATGATGTTTTGGCAAACGGACAAAAGAAATCTGATCCGCAAGGTTTGGGTAACATCGCTGTCTGCGGCCGCGAGATGAGATTTAGGGTCAGTGAAACAGAGTTTCCCATCATCACCACCAAACAGGTGTCTATAAGAAATATCGCCGGGGAACTTCTTTGGTTTTTGCAGGGACGCAGTGATGTTAAGTGGCTGCAAGATCGCAAAATCAAAATCTGGGACGAATGGGCTACCGCCGAGGCTTGCGCCCAATACGGCCTGGCGCCCGGGGAACTGGGCATGATCTACGGTCCGCTCTGGCGGCGTTGGCCGACCACTAATGGGAAATTCATCGATCAAATTCCAGAAGGTGTGGATACCTTGAAAAACAGTCCTGATTCCCGCCGGCTGATTGTGACATCCTGGCATCCGGAGTTCACCGATAGGGTCTTTGTGGCGCCTTGTCATTGTTTTTTCAAATTCTTCCACGCCCAAGGCGAGCTTTCACTGCATCTGTTTCAACGGAGCGCCGACCTGTTTTTGGGCGTGCCTTACAATATCAGCAGTTATTCACTGCTTCTTTTGATGATGGCCAGGGTTACCGGTCTAAAGCCCAGAGAATTTGTGCATAGTATGTCTGACGTTCATCTTTATTCCAATTCCCTTGCCGCCGCCAGAATCCAAACAAGTCGTTGGCCTCTTGAACTTCCCGGCATCCGACTACCGGATATCACAGACCTCTCTGTGGAAACGGTCAGCCAGTTGGAACCGGAAGACTTCAAACTGATAAACTACCGGCATCACTCCAAGATTAAAGTAGAGGTGGGAGTCTAGATTATGAAAAAAGTAGTAAATCCAAAATACGCTAAATCGGGTGAATATCAAGGCGTGATTGAAAAAATTGCCAGAAGCGGCCAATGCCCCTTCTGTCCCGATAATTTTCGCCACCATAAACATCCCATCTTAAAAAAGCAAGGCGGCTGGTTCGTAACCAAAAACAGCTGGCCTTACGCCAACGCCAAAAACCACTTTGTGATTATCAGCGCCGCCCACAAAGAAAACTTGAACGAGCTCACGCCCGAAGATCTAAAAACCGTAAAGTCCCTCGCTGATTGGATGGTAAAAAAATTCAAGATCAAAGGCGGAGCATTAGCGCTTAGATTTGGCGACACTGACTATACCGGCGCCACAGTGTGCCACTTGCACTTTCATCTGATAGTCCCCAAAAAAAACCGGACTGTAAATTTTCCGGTGGGATAACAACAGGCCCAGACGCTTTGCGTCTGGGCCTTTTACTTTACATAAATCAAATCAACCTCAAAGAACTTAAGAACATCCTCGCCGTTGAAATTAGCATGCCCGGATCCAAAGTAACATTCTTTGACTCCGGAGTACGCAAGTTCGCTGGCGCAGCTGGAACAAGGAAAAACGGTAACGTAAATGCTAGCGCCTTCCAAAGCGATACCTTGCCTGGCCGCTTGGGTCACAATCACCCTCTCGGCATGCATCGCCGACGATATTTCGCTTTTCTGGCCTGGAGGTATAAAATCTCGGATATCGCCCAAGACATAGGGAGTATGTTCCGAGGGCAGATGCTGGTTATAAGCCGCCAAAACAACCTTGCCTTCTTTTACCAATACCGCCCCGACATGCCGCCACCAATCCGAGCTTTTTTCACTTTCGGCCCGGGCCAACTGCATCATCTGCCTGTTGAAAGAGTCGGATGAAAAACGGAAACTTTGAACCGGACTCTGGCTGGCCACATGTTTTTCGTCCCAGCGCAAAAAAACATTATCAAATACCACTCTATGACCCGGAAAATATTTTCCAACCAGCCGACGGGAAATACTTTCGTCGGCGGTAACAATCACCCGACCTTCAAGTTGCGACAGATCCGACCGCCTAAGGATTCTCACCTCCTTAAAAAAACCCGTGGCCAAAATAAGGGCGGCCATGGTATCAGGATTGATGGCTCTGATTTCTTTTTCAACATGAACCAATTCCGTCGCCATCTCTAAACCAAAAATGTAGATCGTTTCCACATCGTAACGCCACTTTTGAAAAAAGTTGAGGTAGCCCTGATGGAGCACCGGCACGTAAAGTACCAGAAATTTCTTAACCATCGCCTTCCTCTTTCAAAACCAACTGACTGATGATATCGGGATTGGCCTTGACCACCCGCCGAATAATCTCGGTGGAAGAAATATTTTCGGCCTGTCTTGGCAGAAGTTTCAACTTCCCGCAAAAACGCTGTATCTGCGCCTGTTGCTCTTCGGGATAACTGTCCTCAACCGCTATGTAAACGTCGGGCCGTAGCATGGTGATTAGCCCGCAATACCAGTAACCCCGGTTATCCACATCCTCAACCAAAGCAACGAGATCAACGCAGTTTTGGTAAGTGAGCATTTCAATGCGCTCATCTTGGAGTGTAATGGGACGATGCTCGCCCTTGCACCTTTTAACCGCCTCGTCGCTGTCCACGCCCACCACCAAAATATCGCCGAAACTTCTGGCCTTATTCAAATAGCGCAGATGACCGATGTGAAGCATATCCCAAGTGCCAATGGTAACCACAATCTTTTTTCCCAATACCCGCCAGGCTTCAACAATCTTGACCAGTTTGTTGTAGTCAGGGACGAATTTGCTTTCCGGCGCGCGAGTATTTTTTCTGCTTCTGTTGGTAGCCATATTGGTCTCCTTATTCTTGATTTTAATTTTGGAAAAGAACTCCTCCTTCGCTTAAGCTCCGAAGGATAAGCAAAAACACGAGCCATTTTGACTCATGTTCAGGTTAGCAACTCGGACAGATTATTTCAAATTATCCATTAACCACATTTTTATGCTATAGCATTTTTTTGCGACAACCATTCCATTTTATTTTAAATTTATTTACAAACTTCCAATGTTAACAAATTTATACGATCGTATGTTTTTGTTAACATACCAACATTTTCCAATTTTGTTTGAGTGAAACGAAACTACAAAATTGAGAATCCTGATGAGCGAAGCGAAGAAGGAATACTTCACCTCAATCCCCATTGACCTTGCTGTAATAGCAAGTTACGAAGTCCGACTTCGTAAAGATGTTATTTTACCTCTATACCCATTGATCTTGCCGTCCCTTCCACAATTTTCATAGCGGCCTCAATGTCGTTAGCGCTCAAGTCTGCCATTTTTATTTCGGCTATTTCGCGGACTTGATCGCGAGTTACTTTGCCCACTTTGCCGGTAACAGGATTACCGGCGCCTTTTTCCACTTTAGCGGCTTTTTTTAACAGATCCGAAGCTGGCGGAGTTTTATATTTTAAATCAAAAGTCCGATCCTCGTAGATGGTAATTTCCACCGGAATAACATTATCGCCTTTATCGGCCGTGGCGGCGTTAAAGCGAGAACAAAAGTCCTGCAAGTTTAAACCGTGCGGACCCAAAGCCGTGCCTACCGGCGGGGCGGGGTTGGCCTTGCCGGCTTGCAACTGAAGTTTTATGATTGTTTTTATATTTTTAGCCATATAAGTCTTATAGGACCAATTGGACCTATATTTTTTTAATCTGCAAAAAGTCCAATTCCACCGGAGTCTCGCGTCCGAACATTGAAACTAAAACTTTAATCTTACCTTTCTCTTCATCCACGTTTGACACTCGGCCATCGAAATCCTTAAACGGACCATCGGTTATTTTTACCGCATCGCCCACCGCTACGTCAATCTTGTACTTAGGTTCGTCTATGCCCATCCGACGTTGGAGCTCGCTAATCTCTTCGGGGGAAACTGGAATGGGCGTGGTGCCGGAACCAACAAAACCGGTTACTCTGGGGGTGTTTCTGGCCACATACCAAGAGTCATCCGTCACCATCATTTCCACAAACACATAGCCCGGATAAATCTTTTCTTCCACCACTCTTCTTTTGCCATTTTTAATTTTTATCTTTTTTTCCGTCGGCACCAGCACATTAAATATCTTATCGCCCATGCCTAAAGATTCTATTCTCTGTTTTAAATTGCGAGCCACGGTGTCCTCGTAGCCCGAATGGGTATGAAGCACATACCAGTTCCTTCCAAATTTTGCAGTTTGCTTCGGCATAAGTCCAATAGGACCTATAGGACCAATCGGTCTTATAGGATAAATTTATTTAACAACCACGAAAACACATAATCCAACCCGCCTAAATACACAGCCACCACCAAAGAAACCCCGATAACAACCAAGGTATACCTAATGGTTTCCTTTCGGCTAAGCCAGTTAACCTTGCCTAATTCCAATTTTACTTCTTTTAGATAGCCGATCAGCTTGTTAAACATTTTATATTTACGAAATACCAATAAATACGAATATACGAATCAAAAAAATTTAATACAAGATTTGATGTTAGCATAGCACATTAGTATATTCGTAAACATTCGTATTTCGTAAAGCTACTAAAAAACGGCCCCACGGCCATCTGCAGACAGTATAATAGTTTGACTTTGAACTGTCAACCCCGTATGACAACTTTGGCTAATTAAATTGATTTTTGCGCCCTGTGCGTATATATTTTTTGAGTTAATAGTACAAATATCATTCATACTTCACTGCCTTCAATTTAATGGCCAAGCAAAGCCAAAGTTGCTCTACGGGGTCAATACTGGTATAAAGATACTCTAAAGTCAGCTCTTTAAAAACCGAAAGGACGGCGCTATATGAACTGGCTTACAAGACTGTTTATAAAAGATCCCGAAACAAAAAAGAGAAGGCAAGAAGAAAAACTACGCGAATTATTGGCAGAAACCGAACAACTTACCAAAAAAATTCTAGATCAACAAGATGAACAAGTATTTGAACCTGAGAGAGATAGATTTGAGTTTGATGAGATACCTCTCCCGAATGATCGCCTGCCCACAAAAAACATCCACCACATACAGATAGTCTATGCCAAACGGTTTGGTTTAGAATTATCACAGCTTGAAAGCGGCCATAGAGATAGAGTTGTAAGATCCATACGACATTATGCCGGACGCAACGATCGTGGTATAACGCTAAAAAAGAAAACTGCGGGAATAAAACCGCACCAGGGTTATTTTATAAAATCCGGCAACTTCATAGTTATCTACCAAGTCCTTGACGGTAAAATAAAATTCCTGTCTATTGTGAAGCGTTGACAGCGCACCCCGCCTCGGCGGGGTGTTTTTATTTGATTGAAGTCCGACTTCAATCAGAAAAAAAGAGCCGACCCAGGTAGATGTGGATTGGCTCATACTCTCCATAGCGACGCTTATGATTTTCCCAAGAATCCATGCCACCCCCTGAGATAGCATGCCTACCGCGCTCATCAGTGACCTCCATCACCCAGCTATGGACAAAAGAACATTAGTCCCGCACCGGCTTCGGGCCGTAGCGGAACTCTCTGGTGTCGTCCTCTGACGCCTTGATTCTGTTGTACCACTCGCACATGAGGTACTGTAGCCACGGGCCGAACTTCCTTAGGCCTTTAGTGCGTGTACGCATCTCGGGCGCAAACATGAATCCCAGCCCGGCGTGTCTTACGCCCTCGGCCCCAGGGGACAGATATAACAGACAACGATGAACCGCAACCACGCCAAGTGATCGAATAGCCTCCAGTTCAGGGTTGTCGTACGCAAACCGCTTAGACTCTGGAGTAAGGCTGCAATCCACAAAGTTGCAAAACCGCATGTCCGGGACCATCTGCTTGAGCATTAGGTAGAACATGATGTTCCGGAGATTCTTGAAATCAGACCCGATGAAACTGAATGCGGTATTACACGCATCACATACGATAGTATCGCCGTCCAGCCGAGCCGGTCCGCCGCACGGGACAAATTCGAGCGGCTCTCCCTGGCTTTGGACCATACTGGTCGCGCCACTACATGTAAGCATGCCCCAGTGAACCATCTTTGTGAAGTTGCGCACGTCTGATGCGATATGCGAAAACTCTCCCCCTTGCATCATCGCCTCAAGAATGAACTCGTTTATCCCCCTCGGAAGCGGCGAGAACACGGCAATGTCCAGCGACACCCCGCTGAAGGACAAATCCGAGTACACGGTTCTTTCCTGTGCCACGTCTACTTCCTCCTGACCCACGCATCCGCCTTTTGGCACGCGTCCGGGTCTGTTGAGAGTGAAACAGAAACTGCCACGCAACCACCTCGTACTGGACTTGCGTCCGGCAGGAAATAAAAGAACTAAGTTCTAGGTTAAAATATAAAACTAAATAAGTAAAGGAATACCCTACCCGAACCCGACTAGATTTAGCATGAGCCAGCGATCGCTGACTCATGCTAAACATGGATATTTTTATATATCCAGATTCTCAACCGTTTTAGCATGAGCTTACGATCGTAAGCTCATGCTAACTACGAAACCAGACCTCGGAACCTATAAATAAAAAAGAGACGATCCAGGTAGATGCCCTTACGAAGTCCGACTTCGTAAGGATTAGATATCTAGATTTTTAACTGTCTTGGCGTGGGTTTGGATAAAACGTTTGCGGGGGCCGACTTCGGAACCCATTAAAATATCAAAAATTCGGTGGGCTTCGGCGCCATCAGCCACGGCTACCTGTCTTAGAACTCTGGTGGCGGGATCCATAGTTGTATCCCATAACTGTTCTGGGTTCATTTCGCCCAAACCTTTATAACGTTGAATGGAAACTCCTCCAGCTTTTTCATTGGCAGAATCAGCAGGCGCTTCCTCCGACTCCAAAATTTCTTCGCCAAGCTCTTTGCCCATCACTTTTATTTTTAATTTTTTATCTTTGATCACAGCAACCTTGCCCGAAGACAATTCTTTAATAATCATATCTCGTTCGGTATCGGAAAAAGCATATTTAATTTCTTTGCCTTTTTGCAAGCGGAAAAGCGGCGGCTGGGCAATATACAAATAACCCTTGTTGATAATTTCGGGAAAGTAGCGATAAAAAAGAGTCAAAAGTAATGTCCGAATATGCGCGCCGTCCACGTCGGCATCGGTCATCAGCACAATTTTGTGATAACGAACCTTTTCAATATCAAATTCCTCGGCAATGGCCGCGCCCAAAGCAATCACCAGCGCTTTTATTTCTTTGTTTAAAAGCAT
>ORJL011549055.1_pt1 | contig 16779 bp, 9 predicted proteins | sample 1779941 | NCBI WGS metagenome assembly ORJL01 (sample SAMEA104232317, study PRJEB22302) | groundwater metagenome | biome: forest; feature: aquifer; material: groundwater | place: USA | collected 2011-08-07 | depth 5.8 m | reverse complement strand
ATCGATGGCGGCCAGTTGCAGGTCTCGATCGAGGACATCGATCCTGGCAAATTCGAGATTCAGGTCTCGCCCGACCTGTCTGCCTGGTCCACCTGGACCGACGTGACGGCCATCGCGAACCGGGTGCTGGTGAACGATCCCGACTTCACCCAGATCGGCCACCGGTTCTATCGGGCTGTGGTGAAATGACGGTCGAGTTAACCGCAAAGGCCGCGGAGGACCGCAAAGAAGAGACCAAGACTCTCAGATTCCTCTCGGCTTCCTGATTTCATGAGTTCCAGATTAATCATCCCTAATGATCCTCTTTCCGGAGACAATCTGGAAATCACGAACTCACGAAAGGGGAATGGATCAGCATCGTGTCCAGCCGATTCCTGCAAATCCCTGTCGTGTCAGCCGTCAAACACGCCAAGCGCACTCCGCAACCCGTTCTCAGTGATCTCTGCACCCTCTGTGGTTAACACAGATGCCTCTTTGAGGTCGCCGAGGGATCACCACAGAGGAACGGAGGCAAAGAAATGAGGGAGTCCATTTTCCCCTCTGCGTCTCTGCTTGGCGTCTTGGCGTTAAAGCGGGGGCGCCTTCTTGTAGATATCCTGGAAAGGGTATCTCGCTGTCCCCAGCGGGCCGCATACGCGGGCGGACGTCCAAGGCGGCGCGGTAGGGACACCGCGCCCTACCCACGGACAGCGGGCCCTGGTTCGCGGGCAACGCCTCAGTTAGCTTGACAAACTCGATCGGTGTCTATTTTGTACACTAATGACACAAAAGAAAACCTGCCCGTCGCCAGTGGAGTTCAACCGGCGCGATTTCTTGAAACGTGCCGCGACCGCTTCGGCGGTGGGCGCCGGGGTTGCCGCGAGTTTCGAGGAGCTGGCCCTGCAGGCGGCTGAGCCCGGCAAACCGACCCCTCCGGTTCCAACTCGCAAGCTGCCCACCGGCAAGATCCGGAACATCGAGCTGAGCCGCCTGATTTGCGGCGGCAACCTGATCACCGGCTACGCGCATTCCCGCGACCTGATCTACGTCTCGACGCTTCTGAAAGAGTATTTCACGGACACCAAGGTTCTCGACACGTGGCAGATCTGCGAAACCAACGGCATCAACGCCATGATCGTCCACCCGAACGACGAGCGAGCGGTGGCGCTCTATAAGCGGTATCGAAAGGAGCGCGGCGGACGCTTGCAGTGGCTGGCGCAGGCGGCACCGGGCGAGAACGACATGGAGACCGTTATTAAACGCGCGATCGATGACGGAGCCGTCGGCGTTTTCCTGGTCGGCAACCAGGGAGACCGGTGGACATTCGACCGGCAGGTGTCTCTGATTGCCCGATTTGTCGAACTGGTGAACAAGCAAGGCGTGATCTCCGGCGTGGGCGGTCACTCGCTCGAGATGGTGCAAGCGGTGGAGGCCGCCGGCATCAAGAATGACTTTTACATGAAGACCCTCCACCACACGAAGTACTTCTCCGCCCGCCGTCCGGACCAGACCAAACCGGTGATCGAGAATTACGCGGACGACAATTACTTCGACATGGAGCCGGACAAGACGATCGCTTTCATGCAAACCGTGAAGAAGCCTTGGATCGCCTACAAAGTGCTCGCGGCCGGCGCGATTCGACCGCAGGTTGGTTTGGACTACGCCTTTTCCAACGGCGCGGACTTTGCCTGTGTGGGGATGTTCGATTTCCAGGTGGCTGAGAACGCAACCATCGCCGACCAGGTCGTTGCGAAGTACGAGGAGCGTCGTCGGGAATGGTATGCGTGAGATGGCGGTCGTGGAGGGTCTGCTTGAGAAACGCCGACGCAGGATTGGCGGCAATTCTCATATGAGAACTACTGCACTGTTGGCGAAGTTGCTCGCGGTGGTGACGGCGCTGTCGCTGACAGCGGTCCACGCGGCGTTGCCTGGCTTCGATTTCACGGCGAGCACCGGGTCCGAGGCCTGGGTGGCGCAACACGATATCTCGAGCCTGACGCCCACGGCCGAAGGGCTCCGCGTCCAGATCAACGGAAGCGACCCGTATTTGGCCGGTCCGGCGAGGGATTACCCGGCCGATACACCGCTATGGCTCCGCATACGGCTGAAATCGGAGCAGGGCGGGATGGCGCAGGTGTTCTATTTCAAGGATGGGAGTGTGCCCACCGAAGGGGACTCGGTTCGGTTTGTGGTACCCGCTGGCGACTGGTTTGAGGCGAAGGTGCGAACTTCTGCAATGGGGCCGGGCTATCGTTTGCGGATCGATCCACCCGGCAGCGGCGGAGTTTGCACACTGGGAACTCTTCGGTTCGAACCGCGCCTCACTCTCTCGGCCCCGGCCTGGCCCAAACCGACGACTCCCGACATCGAACCCGACGCCGCCAGTCTGAAGTCGGGTGATTTGAAACTCATCCATGGTCGTCGCGGGTTGGGCGAGTTCGAGGTGCAAGTGGCGGGGCGGCGGGTGGCCCGCGGGAACAACCGCGCCCTGATCGGTTATGTCGAGAAAGGTCAGGTCCGCTGGCTGCCGTTTGGGTACGGCACGAACGCAATCGTTACGGTCCATTACCAGCCTGTAACTCAATTGGCCGACCGTTTCATCGGTGGCTTGATTCGCGCAAAGGCGGTGTGTTCGGACGTGGATGGGGGCCAGTGGGAGATCGAGCAGACCTTTTCGATGAGCTGGGCCGGGACGCTCGAAGTCTCAAGTCGGGTGGTGGTGGACCGCGCCCGTGATGTCCTTTATCTGCCCATGCTGACGTTGATGCCTGGGTTGGGGTCATACGGCACTAACAAGACCCAGGCCTTGTTCGCCGGCGTCGAGTACCTCGATAACGAACCGAGCAGTTCCGCCGCCGATCTTAATCCGCCAGCCTCGAATCGACAGGTGCCGGACGTGCTTAAACTGACCTTTCCGCTGATGGTCGTTGCCGTGGAGGGAGACTACGTTGGACTGGCTTGGAACCGCGACCAACCGAACCTCTGTGCCGTGTTTGACACGCCCGATCGCCTCTTCGGTTCGGGGGCGCAGGTGATGGGCTTGCTGTTTCCGGGGTCAGACGGGATGAATCGTGAGGAGAGCAGTCTTATTCCCTATGACACGGTGCGGTTGGAGGCCAATCGCAGTGTCACAGCAGTCGCGCTGATGCTCGGCGGCAGGGGAAAGACGGTGGTTCCGGCGGTCCAGCAGTTTGTGAGCATCTTCGGGTTGCCACCCGTGCCGAACATCGGGATGGAACCTAAGGACTACTACGCCCTCGCGGCCCATGGCTGGCTGGATTCCAAGATCCGGGATGGCGACCGTTACCGTCACGCAGCCGACGTGAATTTCGGGTCGATGCCCTCGGCGGATGCCGCGCTTTACATGGACTGGTTGGCGGCGAAGGTGGACAACCCGGCGTTGGCGGCGCGTTTGACCGAGGGCGCGCGGGCGGCGCTTGCTCAGGTGCGCCCGCCCAACTACAACAGCGCTCAGGTAGGTCATGAGCGCTACCCTCTTCCGGCGCTCATCTACGGTGGCGTGGCCGAGAATGCTGCTGTTTCGCTTCAACACGGTCGCGCGTTGCTGGGCCGGTTCCAGCCGGACGGCACGGTCCTCTACCAGAAACCGGCGACGGGACCCGACTACGGAGGAACTCACTGGGCGTCCGAGGCCAACGGTCTTACAGCACAGTTGGTCGAAGCGCTCCTGGGAGAGGCCTTGTTTTCGGGGGATCGCGGACTGAGGGAATCCGGGCTGCGTTACCTCCGGGCGATGGACAAGTTCCGTGACACGGTGCCGCGCGGCGCGCAGACGTGGGAGATTCCGTTGCATACACCGGACATTCTGGCGTCGGCTCATCTCGTCAAAGCCTATTCCATAGGCTACGAACTTACTCGCGATCCCGAACTCCTGGAGCAAGCGCGGTATTGGGCGTGGACGGGCGTGCCGTTCACCTATCTCACCCCGCCCACTCGCCAACCTGTGGGAGTCTATAGCACCATCGCGGTACTGGGAGCGACAGGTTGGGTGGCCCCAAACTGGATTGGGATGCCTGTGCAATGGTGCGGGCTGGTCTATGCCGACGCGCTCAACCGTCTTGCCAAGCACGACCCGAAGGGACCCTGGAAACAAATCGCGGACGGCATTGCCGCAGCCGGCGTCCAGCACACCTATCCGGCCAGTGACCGGGACTATGGCGGGCTTTTGCCGGATAGCTACAACCTCGCTCCCCAAACCCGCAACGGACCCGCCATCAACCCCGCCACAGTGCTCGCGCCCGCCGTGCCGATGCTCGGCCATCTGCCGCTCTACGATTTCGCCGCTCTGAGCCGCCAACGCCTCCTGGTCCATGCGCCCGGAGGTATTACTGACGTGGAGGAGCGGACCGACGGCGTGAAGTTTACCGTCAGGGGTTGGTCAACGAAGCCGTATCAAGTCCTCCTCAATGGCTGCGCCCAGCCGCCTGCGGTGAGAATCAATGGCCGCGACGTGTCCTTGGTTGCGCCGCACCAGCACCAAGCTGACGCTGGACGGTTGATCCTCGAACTTGCCGGCACCGCTGTGGTTGAGGTTAACGGATCGTTCCAGTGACGTTGGAGTTGTCGGCCTCCGGTGGCATAGAGCCTGTTCGAAGACCCGCCCGGTCAGGGGATCCGGCACCGACGCCATGGAGATCGTACCTGCCTCCGTTTTCAAACAACCCTACGGCCACTTCAGATGCCGGTGCAGGAAATCGAACGTTCCCTTTCCGTTGATCGTGTGTGGGCCGACGAACCACTCGAGTTCGCAACGGTCCCGCAAGCCGAGTTTGGCCTCGTACAGGAATCGGACTTTCGCGAACTCGCTGGCCACTGTTTCGTCCGGCGCAACGCCGTCGAAATGGCCGCGCTCGACCATAAACGGGCGCGGCGCTATCAAGGCCGCCATTTCGGCATAATTGAACGTACTGCCCAGATCGAACTCGAAGATCTCGTATTCCGCCGTCCAGACGTAGCTATAAGGGCTGCGCGTGGAGGCGTTTTTCCAGACCCAATCGTTGAAATCTCCCGAGCAGATCGACAGACAGTAGTTGGTGACCAAGGGCGGCACCCGCATCGCCGTCTTGCCGCCGTAACTCAGCCCGTAAAACGCGATGCGCGCCGGATCGACGAAAGGGAGGCTCTTCATCCAGTCTGTGATCTGCTGGTGCTGGGGCACAATGATTGAAAAGAGTGTCTTGCCAATCACGTTCGCCTTTCGCTGAAGCGTCCGGAAGCGATCGCCAAACAGGTAAAGGTTTTGCGGCGCAAAGGTGACGAATCCGCCGTCCGCCAGCTTCGCCGCAAAGTCATGGTAGGCCCAGTGGTCTCCTTTGATTACATCCTGCGGGCGTCCCTCCAGGCCGTGTTGACAGACCACGACGGGCCGTTTCTCGCCCGGTTTCAGGTCCTTCGGAACCAGCAGCAGCCCATAGGCGATCACGTCAGGGAACACATCCAGAACCACCTCGTAGCCTGTCCACTTCGGTTCATCGTACACGGCCCGTGACCGCGCATGTGGCGGCAGAAGCGGCTCGCGGAACCGCCCGATGGCGTCCCGATAAAACAGCTCGCGCAGTTCACCCGAGGTTCGCGCGTACCCCTCGGGTGTGGAGGTGTCGAGTTTGGCCATGAACTGCTGGCGGACGTAGGGGCTCTCGGTCAACAGCCATTGGGTGTGCCGATCTAGCTCGTGCAACTGACGCTGATGACGCGATTCCGTGGCGGCGGATGGCCGCAGGCCTGGGGGAATGTCGTCCAGCGGAGCCAACGCGCCGTCTGCTGACGAACAGGCCAGGAACCGGCGCAGCATCTCGGCTGAGCCACAAGGCCCAGTTCCATCCCCGCTGACGACCAACTCGCATGTAGGCCGCGGTTGTAGGCCGTCGAGCAGCTTCCGAACACGCGCGAATTCAGAACGAACATCGTCCACCTTCGGTGTGGTTAGTCGTCCGGGCGCCGCATCGGTACCGGGAGGCACTACGACCTCCGGCCCGCGAGCGGCTTCGATAATTAGCGACCGCGGGGCGATAAGGCTGGCCACTTCCGCATCGCCGAACTGTTCGAGCAGGCCGAACGCATTGCGGTCCGCTGGTTCCTGCCATACATCCTCCCTCCGGCCGAAGTAGCCGCTGACGCACACCACGCCGATGCGCTCGTCCAGGGCACCCGCATGAAGGGCCAGCATTCCCCCTTCACCCCGGCCCATTACGCCAATCTGCCGGCCCGTGGCGGGCGCCGTTTGGCTGGCGGCTTCCCGTTCGTGAACAAAACAATCCACCGCCGCCAGGACCTTTTGCACTTCATAGCCAATCACGTGCCGCCCCATTTCGAACGCAGGCCGATAAATAAACTCACGGTTGCTCAAACTCGCGCCGCGCTTCCCGTCGGGGGATTTGGGTTCGCCGACATGCCGGTTGATCAATGCGGGCACCACCACCATGCACCCACTCTCGGCCAACCGTCGTGCGAACTGTTGTTCAGGCGGCACGCCGGCCTCCAAGCCCACGAGTTGCTCGGGCGTTTGGTCAGCGTCTGGAATCGCCACGACATATGCTGGCGGTTCGGCCACGCGCTCCCCGACCCGACTGCTCTTGGCTGAGCTGGGCACGTCGCCAGACGCTACGGGCTTAAGCAGCAACCCCTCGCCGTGAACATCTCCAAAAGCCGCCCAGCGGACCGCGAACACGTCGTAGCGGGCGCGCCGGGCCAAAGGCGTGACGAAGCTGAGTTCGCCAGCGGCCAAAAAGGTGTTGGTCGCGGGCCGAAGATCTCGCACGCCAAGAATCTGAGCCAGCCGCCGACGGTTGGGCGCCACCGAGGCGGCGTAGGCGTCTCCAGAGGAGACGTCCCGTTTCCAGAACTGACCTCGGCGCTCGACCGACTGATCGATCTCGCGTAACAGGAAACGATCGACACCAGCCACAAGGTTCGAGGCGATATCGCCAGAGATCGTGAGAGGCTCCGTGAGCGGAAGCGGGGCGAGATCGGCCGCTCCGAAGGCGACACGGAGACTTAGCCAAGCGAGCAAGGCCGCGTTCCGCGTTCCAGCGGCGATGAACCGGCGGCGAGTGATGGAATTCATGGCTTCGTCTTTTGTATGCCACACACGCCGCCGGAAGCCAACCGGAATCCCTACAGCTCCCGGACGACGAATCGGCGAGCAATCTGGACTGGACCGCGAAGCTCCGTAGGAGCGCCATGTCTTTAGCCACGACGTTGTCGAACGCCGACAAGCTCCGTTAGACGGCAGGTTTCTGCGCCGGGCTGGGCAGGCCGGCGGGAGAATGCCTCCGGATGAATGCCCAATTCCATGCCGCTCCTACGGAGCTTGAACTAAAACGCAGGGGTATTGGCTTCCTATAAACATGGCGCTCCTACCGGAGCTACTCCTCCTGCAGCGGCTCGGCGATTCCGAATTCGCCAATTTCTTCACACGTTCTGAGGTCCGCCCCACGCGGGCACCGCTCTGAAAGGGTGGGCCACGGCGCCCTGGGGACAGACGCAAGTCGCATCTGGCTAGAAGATCTGCGGATAGATCTGGAGCACCTGGTCGAGGTTCTCCTCTGTGAGGAGCAGGAATCGCCTGGCGAACTCGGCCGGGTAGTTGCGCTCAGGAGGGGCGTCCTCGGGCGGGGCGCCGGGGCGGTTCAACACCACGGCCATCAGTTTGCCCTGGCGGAATGCCTGCTTTATCGCCGCCGCGTCACCGATCATGCGTAGGTCGGGCAGGAGCAAGGCCAATCGCGGTTTTGGATTCCGCCAGCACTCCAGGCTCGGGACGCTGAGGGGCAGTCCGATGAGGCTGATCAGGACGTCCACGGTCGAGTGCTTACGGCAAAGGGCGTCCCACGCCCCTTCGGCGGTGAGGAAGCTTAACGGGGTTGTGGTATGTGGGTCGAGCACCAGCGCGCCCGGATTCTCCAAGGCCGCGGGTTTCAAATCCGGATAGGCGATGGCCAGCAGGTGGACTTTCTCGCCCCAGCCTTTCTTGAGCCCGGCGATGCCCGCCTCCTCGAAGGCGCGGACTTGCGGGGGCGGGCTGGACCGCTGGACGAAAGGGTTCGAGAGGATCAATGCGTTGGCGCCAGGCAGTGCGGCGGCCAGGTGCTCGGCGAGGACGCGAGTGGCCAGTTCGCGATGGCCCAGCGCATTCTGACGCGTGACGTGCTCCGCAGGGGTGAGAACGCGCCAGGCGACGACGCCAGCGACGGCTAGGAAAAGCAGCGCGGCGATGACTTTGACGTTGGATTGCATGAGGAGGTTGCTCGGGGTTACGGCGAGAGCCCGCGATTTGTTACCAGTAACCCGGGATCGTGTCGGCCTCGAAGAGCGCGGTGACGCCGAGGCTCTCGAGCCGTTTGCGGAAAGCGTTTTCGACGTGGCCATCGATGAACAGCCCGTTTGCCTTCTGGGCGTGGCGGGCGTGGACCTCGCTCTCGTGATCCGCGCGCCAGTAGAAGAATTGTTCGGCGCCGATGCCCTGGCGGCCCCGGCTGGTGGTGTCGGCCACGTGCAGATACTCGAGCGGGTTTTGGATGCTGTCCACGCGGAGAAACAAATCCAGGGAAGCAGTCTTGGTATAGTTGGTGGGGGGATCCAGACGGACGCCGTAGGTGCGCCACCAATCGGCCCAGCGTTTGGGGTTGTAGGAGGGGCAAACGAACAAATCGAAAGGTTGGAGGTGTTGGTTGGTCGCGAGGAGGCTTGCCCACGTGACGCCATCGGCTTGGCGGAGGGGGGAGCTGATCAGGACCAGGTTGGCGTTATCCTGGGCGTAGAGGATGGTGGCCACACCGATCTGTTTGAGGTTGTTGACGCACTGGAGTTGCCGCGCTCGGGCCTTAGCGCCGCTGAGAGCGGGAGCCAGGAGGCTGGTAAGGATGGCGATGATGGCGATGACCACCAGTAACTCGATGAGGGTGAACCCTCGATAAAAACGGCTATTCACTGAATTTGCCTCGCCACTGGCAGCTTCTCAGTTTTAACGTCCGGCTTGGCTGCCAGGTTGCCGGACCGCGCGTCCACGCCGGCCGCCTTTACATTACCGTATGTCCGGACCGGGTCAACTATAGGTGTGGCGCCATGCTGTTCAACTCAGGCGTCTTTCTGAAGTTCTTTGGGGCGTTTCTGCTGCTCTACTACCTGTCGCGCCCGAGCGTGCGGGCGCGAAACGTGCTGGTCGTGGCGGCGAGCTACCTGTTCTACGGCTGGTGGGATTACCGGTTGCTGTCGCTCCTCTTTCTCTCGAGCTTGCTGGACTACGCGGTGGGACTGGGCCTGGAGCGAAACCAGAATGCAGAACGGCGGCGGCTCTGGCTTTCATGCAGCATCGCGGGGAATCTTGGCATGCTCGGGTTCTTCAAGTACTGGGACTTCTTTGCGGATTCCCTTGCCACCCTGCTGACGCAACTTGGTGTCGCCGCGCACCCGCCCATCCTTCACGTCATCCTCCCTGTTGGCATTTCCTTCTACACATTCCAGACCATGAGTTACGCACTGGACGTTTACCGGCGCCAGATGCCTGCCACGCCTAGCTTCGTCAACTTCCTGGCGTACGTCTCTTTCTTTCCCCAGTTGGTGGCTGGGCCGATCGAACGCGCGAGCCACCTGCTACCCCAATTCGAGCGCACTCTCACCATCACGCCCGCTATGCTTTCCGAAGGGGTCTGGCTGATGATCTGGGGGATGTTCAAGAAGGTGGTGGTGGCGGACAACCTGGCTCCGTTGGTGGACATGGCCTATCAACATCCTGTCGGGTCCGGCCCGCTGGTGGTCCTGGGGACGGTTGCCTTCGGGCTGCAGATCTACGGCGATTTTTCAGGATATTCGGACATCGCCCGCGGCCTGGCCAAGGTGCTGGGATTTGATATCATGCTCAACTTCAACCTCCCCTATGCGGCGACGAACGTGCGCGAGTTCTGGCGGCGTTGGCACATCAGTCTCTCGACCTGGTTGCGCGACTATCTCTACCTCTGCCTGGGGGGGAACCGGCGGGGCGCCTTCCGCACCCGGGTGAATTTGTTACTGACGATGCTTCTGGGCGGCCTTTGGCACGGCGCGGCCTGGAACTTCGTGCTTTGGGGCGCGTGGCACGGAGTGGGGTTGTTGGTCCATCGTTGGTGGAGCGAGCGGGACGGCGACGGAAAACGCAGTGGCGCACGAGGAGCGTCCGACGCCGTTCCACTACGGCAGGCGGTGGGGCCGGTTTCGCGCCTGGTGGCGTGGAGCGCGACAATGGCCTTCGTCTGCTACGGATGGCTCCTGTTTCGCGCGGGCTCGTTCGATCAGATCGTTACGCTGACCAAGGCCTTGGGGAACCCGGTGTGTCCTGCCTGGGTTGGGAGCTACCTGTTGAACCTAACTCTTTTCGCCGCGCCGCTTGTCGCGATGCAAGTCTGGCAGTCAGGGAAGGGCGGACTGCTGGCACCTCTCGCTCTTCCCATGTGGGCCAGACAGATGCTCCAGGGTGCGCTGCTGGTGTGCATTCTGGTCTTCTGGGGCAAAGAGGCCACGCCGTTCATCTATTTCCAATTCTGAGCCGCACGAGCCATGACCAGCCATCATTATCAATTCACCTGTGCGGACGCGTGCCGGTTTGCCGGGCTTCCTCTGGTTCCCGTGGCGCTGCTAGCCGGGATTCTGCAAGTGGCGGCGGCCTTCGGGTGGCTCCCCGCGCCGAGGCCAGCGCTCGATATGGACCGCACCATCCTCGTTCACCAGGCCCAAGCCTGCCGTCTGCCGCAGTCGGCGGAAGTCTTGTTCATGGGCGATTCTTCCTGTCTGATCGACGTCTCCGCACCGCAATTGGAAAAGGGGCTTGGGCTGAAGGTCCTGAACCTGGGCGCGCTCAGTTATCTGGACCTGCCCGCCCACGCCTCGATGCTGCGGGAGTTCGTTCTCGCCAATCCCGGGCGTCCGCGCGTTGTCGTTCTCCTGCTCCATCCCGAGGCCCTGCGCCTCCAGGAAACACCCCGCTATTACAACGAGAGCCTGCGACGCCTCTTCGATGGACGCGAGCAGTGTCAGACCTCGGACCTCAACGGACGGCTCGATTGTTGGCTGGGCATCGAATCCCTTCGCGAGCGGCTCCTGCCGCGCCTGGTGCCTCTTCCGCTGCCCGGCGCTTATGGGGTCCGTTACGGTTTCACATGGGACTTATGGCGTTTCCTAACAGAGAGCCAGGGCGGCGCGGTGGACCCGAACCGCTTCGACCGCCAGGCGGCGAGCGGCAACGCCGAGTACCGGCTCGCCAAGCGGTTCGAGCTGGAGTCCCGCCAGTTTCGCGCCGCTCTGCCTCCAGGTGTGCGCCTGGTTGCGGGGTTGACTCCGGCACCGGCCTCGTTCGTGGGGCCCGACCACCCCGCAACTGTCCAACGGCTTCTGCAGCAGTGGGGTGGATGGCTGCAAGCCGACCTCCTGCTGACCAACCTGCCCGCCTCGCTGCCGGACGATCGTTTCGCGAGCGTGACCCACCTGAACAACCTCGGCGCGGCGGAGTTCTCGACCCGTCTCACCGAGGAGCTGCGGGCTGTTTGCGGTGCGCCGCCCAAGTAGCCGGAGCGGGACGGGCGGAATCGTGGCGAACGGAACTACGTGAACATCCGACTTACTTGCTCCCGTCGGCTGGCGAGATGGGTTTGAATTTGAATTTCTGGCCGCCGATGCTCGCTTCATACATCAAGCCGCCTTTCGCCAGGGTGAAGACCGCTACGCGGTTCTGATATCGCGCATTGGCGGACGCGCCCTCCGCCGCCGCCACGGCGCTGACCTGCGCGCTGAACGTAAACTGGTTGTCCTTGAGGTCTTCCAAGGCGCTCTGCCTCTCGAAGAAGATCACCTCGGCATACACCTGGCCGCCAAGCTGGAATCCGATTGTGGCCTGGGTGAGCGAGGCATCGCCGATCAGCTTTCCTTTCTCGAAGACCTGGCCTTTGCCATGGGCGCCGCCAATGCCAATCGCCCCTTTGGCGACATTCGGAAAAACGGCGTAGCCGTACGATTTCTTGAAGAACTCCTTGAGGCCCGAGTCGTGGCTCTTGAAAAGATCGATGGCGTCTTTAACCCGCTCATCCATGGAGTCCTCTTTCTCGCCGGCTGAGGCGAGCGTGGCGGAGGCAAGCATGGCAACCGCGAGCAGAATGGGGCAGAGCAGTCGCTTCATATGTCGAACCGATACACGCCGGCGGACAGAAAGTCAAACCGCCTCCTCGGGCGTTCGACTGCTGGCCCGGACGGCTCACGGCCCGCGCCGAACCGGGTAGTCGGGGCGCAGGTTTGGAGTTTCGCCTTCAGGCGGTAGGACGCCCGAACTTATGAATGAGACATCTCGCGCGGAGGCGCTGAGACGCTGAGAAGAGAAGGATGTATTACTCGGGTTGCCTTCTTCCTTCGCGCGTCCGCGTCTTCGCGTGAGACAGAACTACTGGGCAAGGGAGGAAGGAAATGAAGAACTCACGCGAAGTCGCGAAGTCGCGAAGGGAGGGAATTCTGAACTCTCAATTCCGCCTTTTCTCCAGGCGCCTTTGTGAGGCAGGAGCCGGTTTTCACAGAGAGTGGGGCGGCGTGATCGACTACTGCGCGGACGTCGGGTTCGTGCCCAGCATCGCCGCGTCCAGCACCTCGAACTCGACGGCCTGATGCTTGCGGGACAGATTCGATGCCCGCCAATTCTCTTTCAAGTGCTCCTCAACCCGGGCCTTCTCCACCCGCGACAACCGCCGCCACTTGACCTCAGTCACGATCAACCGTCCGGGTTCCTCCTGGCGCACAAAATCGAATTCCAGGGTTCCTTCCCAGTGGCGCGCGGCCTCGGGATGACGACTGCGGCAAAAATCCTCGAACACGGTCGCGGTGTGCTTGTGGAGCAACCCGGCTTTCTCCGCCTGATCATACCTGTGCCACCGGGTGCGATGGGGCGAAAACACCCGGAACCAGAATCGCAGCGTCGGGTCATGAATGCGATAGAGCGTCTTCTTGGTAGATCTGGCGCTTTCGCCGAAGGGAAACTCCCGCTCCAGGATTGAGGCATCCAGCAGTTGCTGCAACAGTCGCGAGAGGTTCGTCTGTCGCGTGGCCATCCTGGCCGCCATTTCTGAGGGCTTCTCGGCTCCCCGGCCAATTGTCTCCAGAAGCGAGATCGCATTCATTCCCGCAACGCCCTCATCCCTCAAGATCCGGGCTGGCTCCTGATCCAGATAGGGCGCAAAACCGAAAAACAACTCTTCGGCCAGCTCGATCGCCGACTGCCTCGGCTCGATGAATTCCCAATACTTCGGAATTCCACCCACCATTGCAAAGCGAGTGAACGACTCCATATCGGCGGGATCCAGGTGACAGGCCTGACAAAACGGGGCGTAGTCCATTGGCTTGACCTGGAGAAGTTTCCGGGCGCGGTTATTGAGGGGGGCGGCGCGGTTCAAGAACAGGTCGTTCATCATCCGGGTGCTGGAGCCGGCCAGGATGAGCAGGCAATGCTCAGGCCGCTTGTGATCGAGCCACCGTTGAAGCACGCTGGGTAAGGACGGATCCGAGGCGACCAGGTAGGGAAACTCGTCCAGACAGAGAACGGACGGCTTTTTCCGAAGGCCAACCAACTCGAGGAACTCCGCCCACGTCTTCGGTACCAGAGCGGTCTCCAGCCGGTCTTTTACGTCCTGATAAACCTGGTCCAGTTGGATCTCCTTTGCCCCCTCGATGGCCTGGCTGTAGAGGCCTCCCCTCGGCTCGAGCCAGTGGGCCAACAGGCGCGTCTTTCCCACTCGTCGGCGACCAAACACCACCAACAGGCCACCCGCTCTCGCCGCAGCATCGAGTTCGTTCAGTTCCGCCGTCCGGTTAGCAAATGCCAGGTTCATACTTGATGTACGGTGAACATTATGTCTCATAGGCATAATGTTTGGCAATCAGAAAAGCATACTGAGGCTGGTCTGCTGGGCTGTGCGGGCCCCTTCGGTTGGTCGAACGTGGTGGAGTGGGTCCGACAACCGTTGACAAAGGTCAGTCAGTGATCCGCTTGGACTCGAGCAGCGGAGGAAACGAGGGGCCACGAGGCAACACTTCAGAGGTGCGGAGGAGAGGGAGGGAAGAAAGATGCCTCCTGTACCGAACTCTGTGTCTCCGCGCCTCCGCGCGAGCTGGCGAGGTATGTCCTCATCGCTTCAGCCAGATCGGCGGTGGGTTCGGAACCATTGGAGGCTGACGAGCAGGAAGGTCGCGATCGAGATACCGAGACCGATGCGAGTGCGGGTGTCCTCATAGACCCATCGGACATGGCTTCGGCCCGCAGGAACCTCGACCGCCTGAAAGGCGACGTTCGCCCGCCAGAGGGCCGCGGCGTGTCCGCCCACATAGGCGCGCCAGCAGGGGTAGAAGGACTGCGCCACCACCACCCAGGCGGGCTGCGCCGCCTCGATCTCAGCCTCGACCACGTGCTCGGTCCAACGGCTGGAAATTACGCGCGCCTGCGCGCGGTTCGTGGCGATGACGCTCGATCTGGCCTCCAGAGGCAGAAAGAGGGTTTCTTGCGAGTCGAAATTCGGAGATGTCATGGCCTTGAACGAATCGTTTCCGGACGCGAAAATCGGATGCTGGCCCGCGGTGATGAGGGGGAGGTTGTTCGTCTGTTCGGACCAGAACACCATGCGGTTCTCAGCGGTGAGTTGGGAGACGCCGAGGAATGCGTTCAAGCTTGGGTAGCTGGCATTGGTGGCGCCGTAGAGCGTGCGCACGAAGAGCGCGGTGCGGTCCAGGTAGAGCGAGTAGAAGCCGTCCACTTTCGGGATCTGGTCCAGCAGGTTGCAGTCGCAGAACAGGCCGAGGCGACTCGCGGTGTAGTCGCGGACGGGGTCGGCTGGCATCCAGTGGTTGAGTTGGTCCTCGGAGGCCGGGCTTATCATTGCCCGGGAGACTCCCAGCGTCGGGCGCGGTACCACCTCGGCGATCCCCGGCTCGGTAGTCCAGAGCGGCACTGTGGGGTTCTGCCAGGGCGCGTGCGTCAGAACATCTACAGCCATGAGCGTCAGCAACGCCAGCCTCATGAGGGCTTGCTTCCGGGGGAGGGCGGTCCGTTCGCTTGCCCACAGGCATGCGCCCATGAGGAGCAGGAACACTCCGCGCCACGTCGCAGTTATCCATGTGGCCGACCAGTCATCCGCCGGCCCCGGGTAGAAGCGTTCGATCACGAGAAGAGCTGCGATCGCCAGGAGGGCTAGGACGCAGAGAGCCATCAATTGCTTCGAGGCGCGAGGTTTGGCGTCGGCGGGCAGGCTTTCCAAATAGGCAACGGCGAAGGCCCCCAACAGGGGGAGTAGGAAGATGACGAGCGTGACAAACTTGATCGGGAAGCGCATGAACCCGAGCGGCGGGATCATCCAGTGGAGCAAACGATAGACGCCGCCCGTCTCGCCCAAGGCGAGGAGGAGGAAGAAGAGAGCCAGGCCCGCGAGCAGCCAGACCCGGGGTCGGTGCACCTGCCACACTCCCCAAAGAGCCACGACCAGGAGTCCGACTCCCGCGTAGTACGAGGATATCCAGTATTGATCATACTGGGTGAACACACTCTGGTAGGAGCGGATGCAGCGGAAGAGCGGCACCAGAAAATTGGCGGGCCCCCACCAAGGCATTGACCAGGTGACAGCGCCAAACTGGCTGCCCCGCTGAGATTCGGAGAGAAGCTGAAGGAAGGGCAGGAGTTGGGCCGAACACAGCAGGGCCACGATCAGGATCAGGCCAAGGAACCGTGCCACCATGGCCTTGCGCGGTATGACTCCCCCCAGGCATTGCCCAAGCCACAGCGCGGCCAGCAGGAACCACGTCATCAGGATGAGTTCGGGCGTGCCTGCCAGCATTTGGGTGGCGCCGGCCAGGGCGGCGGGCCAGATCCGACCCCGCTCGCGCCAGGCTCGTTCCACCAGCCAAACAACCCAGGGCATCCAGCCTAGCACAGCGATGTTATTGGGCCATTTCAGGCTGGAGAGCATCAGTCCGTTCAGGGCGAACGCCATCCCCGCCACGCAGGCGGCGAATGGGCTTCCCGTCCAACGGCGGGCGAGCATGTACATCCCCAGGCCGCCGAGAAAGAGGTGTGCCAGACAGAAGAAATTCAGCGACCACGGCAGGGGAAGCAGCAGATAGAGGAGGGAACCGGGATAGAGAACCAGCGTGTTCCACTGGGCAAGGAAGGGCAGTCCGCAGTTGTTGTAGGGGTTCCAGAGCGGGAGTTCACCCCGCCAAAAGCTCACGGCGTGATGCCAGGCCAGAGGGTAGCCGAAGATGCCGAAGTCACGGAAAAAGAAGCTCTCCGCGCCGGAAAGCACGCGGCCAAAGGCGGCAACCAGGATCAAGGCTAGCAGCGCGGCAAAGGGGACTGGCCCGAACCACGCATCCATTCTTGCTTCGGCATCGGCATCGGTTTGCCGCCCTGGGTCGGTCATCGCGGGTTGGTCCACAGGTTTTCTATTACGATTGAGGTTCACCAGGCGCCTAATCCGGGGTAGGGCGCGGTATCTCCACCGTGCCGCTTTGGACGTTCGATTGCCTGTGTCGGAGCAATTAGAACTGCACGTCCAAGCATCCAGCCAGGAATCCCAACGGGATTCTGCACCAAAGCCCCAAAGGGTTGGCGCGCCGCGCCTACCCTGGGGACGCCGCCCTCGTACCTGGCCCAACCCCAACGGGGTTGTGTCTGAGCGGTTCTGCGCTGCCGCAACCCCGTTGGGGTTGAAGCCCGTTTTCCCCTTCTTACCCAGGGTAGCTCGTGCCTCGCAACCCTGGGCTTTGGGGCGAAATCCCTTTGGGATT
>ORJL010571158.1_pt1 | contig 16799 bp, 13 predicted proteins | sample 1779941 | NCBI WGS metagenome assembly ORJL01 (sample SAMEA104232317, study PRJEB22302) | groundwater metagenome | biome: forest; feature: aquifer; material: groundwater | place: USA | collected 2011-08-07 | depth 5.8 m | reverse complement strand
GTCATTCAATGATGTTTGAGGAAAAGCTCTTAATGGAATTACGGGAGTATGTTGAAAAACACTTGAACCTGCTTGTTTTTTCCGTTTGTGAAGCAGCAAGATGTGCAGAAAAGCCTATTTACGAAGATTTTTGTATCCGCCTAGACCGCCATTCTTCAATTCACGAATTTCACGAAATACTTGTGACCTTTTTTGATCCATATGCCTGTCTTTAAAATAATAACTGTATCTTTCATAATCGCCATATGGGGAATGTTTTGACTCTAGCCCAAATTCATTCTTTAGTATTTTATCAAGTGACTTAAAATCCATAAGTAAGCATACCCTCCTATCCAAATACTTTTTTAAGTCAAACTTTTTCTAATGACCTTCAAACGAAACGAAATTATTTAATTCCTGTATTTGATGAGGTGTCGAACGAAACATCCTCGTGGTGGCCCCCGTGACGACAAAAAAATTACAAGCTTATCGTCCACTGTGTTGCAAGCCGTATTCTACTGGTTTATACCGCAACATTTTTTATATTTTTTACCACTTCCACAAGGACAAGGATCATTGCGTCCCACTTTATGTTCACTCCTATATAATTCTGTCCTCACTTTTTGAATACTTTCTTGCTCAAGATTGGAGTTTTCCAGATGATACAGTTCTGGCTCTCCCTTATTTCCCTCTTGCTCAAAACATGCCCAGTACTCCAATTCCCGAATGGTATCATCAATGAGCTGATATCTTTGATCTTCGAGTAATTCATCAAGCACACTTTGTTTGCTTTTACCCAGTTGCTCCTTAATCTCGCCAAAACTTATGGATAATGGATCAACAAGATCGTCATCGTAAGCAAGCTCAATATCCTTGATGGTTTCTTCTGGATAAATATGATAATTACACCCCACTAAAGCATCCCATACATATGAGTATTCACGTTTTAACCCACCATGAAATAGATTTTGTAAGTATGACACTACTTCATCACGAGTTATTATCCCCTGCGCTACGAGTGTAACTAAAGACTCCAATGCCGAGCTTCGAATAAACTCATCGATTTCTTCATTTTCAATAATGCTTTTCAGAAGTTTTACATCACCATTAAAAACAGATGCCAAAATACTTGGCATCCCTTCAGTAATCATGTCACCTAGTAACTTATCCAATATTTCATATGGCATATTGAGTAGTGAACAAATGATAGGAAATGCACTCTGTTCCCTGAACTGGGCCAACAAATACAAGGCGTAGATATGACCAATGTAGTCTTCTTCCTCAGCTAGGTTTTCAGCATTTTTAAGTGTATACTCTAATATTTCCAACAGTTCTGGAATTATTTCATCCATTTTCTCAATGGCTTTGAGAAGAATTTCTCTCGGGAATTTCCCATTATTATTCTTAACTTCATGTAAGAAATTGGTTGCCATCACAATCTCCTTTAAACTTCCACATTGTTTGTCCTAATTCAATTCTATACTTCATATTACATCTCTCTACTTCTCCAGGTTTCTTTGGTGAACTTTACACCTCACCTATCTTCAATTGATCAGGAACCCTTGAGATATATACTTTACCGAAGCAATTAAGCACCTTGTATAAGTCTTTGTTTATTAGGTCTTTTGGGCTTTTTGTGTTTATTTCTTGATGCAATTAAAGCTTTCCTTGCCCATTCCGCTAACAGGTCTCTGTGTTCCAAAATATCAACTGGAACCTCATAATATGGCATTACCATAGGTTTGTCATCAAAGGGTTGGAATGGTTCCATACCTGCCCTTTCGTAGTCTAACTTGTTGGAGTCATCTACTTTAAAATAAAGGACGTCATCCGCTAGTAATCCGAAAATCAAACCGTCATAGTAAAGACCAGTACCGCCAAACATCTTTTTGACCGTAACAAAACCCAGCTCTCCTAGTTGGTCTACTACATATTCTTTGTAACTTTCGCCAATCGCCATGTTGATCCTCCAGTTTATAGCTCGGGGAGTACCTGTGCCCTAGGTGAATTTTATAATTCAAAAATTCGATCCGACATTTCATATCCATTTTCAGTAAACAAATAATCAATTACTCTGCCTTCATCTTTGAGGGATACCCGACAACGTCCAAGCAGGCAGTTCGCTTTCTTTTTGAACATCATCTCCCTTTCACCAAAATATTGGGCATCTAATCGAGCAAAGTAGAAATCCTGCTTATTCAAATGAATAGTACGAATAAAATTAAGGATGTCGATAGAAATCAGTTCATCCACTGTCAAATTATCTAATCCTTTTTTCATCATTTTTTTGAGTTCTAGCTCATTATATTTCATTTCATATCTTCCCTTTGCAAACGGTTCACTATTAAATTCGTTTTCGACCAATGTTTTTCAATAGCTTGGGAAAATTCAGATCTTACAACTTTAGCTCTACGAACTAAATAACCATCATCATCATCAATACGTAAATATAGACCTTCTACCGGTCCATTGTATAGGGCCGATCGATGATTAATAAGATAATTGATATCATCTTTAGAAATTAATGTTTCACAAATCAAGGGAACTTCCGCAATTCCCGTGCCCTCTAATATGCTGGATCTCTTTTTTCTACTGAGAAATTTCCCTTCTTTGTGATCATAAATATCAAAAGCTAAAAACCAAGCCGGCAAAGAGTCATACTCAATAGAATGTTTTGCATAACACCATTCTCCATACAGGATATTCTCATCCATTAAAACATTCACTAGAGCATGATAATGATCCGCAATCCACAAATCTAATTTTTTATACTGTTGATGATGATCCGAGCTAATATAACTCCCTCGGTTTTGAACTAATATTTTACCATTTTCGGAAATTGAAAACCCTAAGTTTGTTCCATCGACTTTTTCCTCAATGATTACAGGTTTGTTAAAGAAGATTTGTGCTTCATGAAATGGCAAAACTTTATCATCTCTTGATAAGTTGGAACTCGTCTGAACTAAATAAGGTGTCTTTGGAAATTTTATAAATTCATCATTCACGGAATGTCTCTCCCAGTACACAATTGTTTAACCTTGATATTATTACTAGTTAAATCGCATCTTGCCTTTTCCCAATCACTATCGACCGCATTATGTATCATAGGATTATTTGGGTGTTTTATGTGTAGTGCAATCCATTTACGATCGTTTGGTTCAAAAGGACACGAAGCTCCATTATCTTGTTGTGTAATTACTATTCCATTTGGAAGGATCGCCCCAGATGCATCATAGTCTAATTCAATCAAATCAATCCGCCAATGTGTATACAATTCTCGCCAAAATAAGTCATGTCCATAATCTCCTTCAACCAAATTATTTTTCAGCTCTTCAAGTACTGAATTTCCGGGTGGGTTACTCATAAAACTTGCTTCATCCATTACCAATGAAGCCCCTACTTCTCGTAATGACTTTAATATTTCAAGACAAGCCTCTTGACACTCCGGAGTACTTTGAGGGTACTTTCCAGAAGCCACTGCCCAGACGTTCGTATCGATAATAAATTCACTCATGATTCTGCCTCATAACTGAAGACTCTTTTTTCTTTTTTATATACGCCTTCATAATCGCTTCACGATCAGATACAGTATCACCAAAAAAATTGGGCGGCCAATTTTCGATTCGACCATATTGATCTAACTTTAATGGTTCAACGATGGTTTTGGTTTCCATTCTCTTACATACATTTAACTTGATATCTTTTTCGGTTATTTCTCCGTCTGTTCTCTCTGCTAATCGTCGTTGTAGCCTAGTTAGTAAATATTCACTATGCGTTTCTACAATAAATTGAATGTTTCTTCGGGTGGCTAACTCAAAAAACATGTCCGCCAGCAGAGCTTGAACAGATGGATGCAAGTGTAATTCAGGCTGTTCTAATACAATGATTGAACCTTCGGGTGCAAAATGAGAAAGAATGACTACCGGCAAAACTTGAGAAACTCCAACTCCAACATCTGACACATTTGCTTCATACTTATAGTCTGGAACTTGCAATACTACCTTGTATTGTCTTGTTCCTTTAATCCGTTTGACCTCAAAAGAAGTTGCTAAATTCATCTTTTTAAGCCATTTCTCAGCAGATAATACTAGATCAGGAATCTCTTCTTTCTCGGCTTTTTTTGCTGCTGCTCGCTCCAAAACATTTGCCAATATTGCCTGAATAGCCGTTTCTCCTCTTCTACCAACACCTTCTGGTGCAGAACCAGACCATAAATATTCACGATCTGCCCGCACTCGTAATGGTCCTAAATAATAGATTCGGGAGGCAAATTCTTCTACTGCTAAACTCAAATCGTTGAGTTCAGGATCATTTTGACTAGCAAGAGGGGGAAACCCATAACATTTAATTGGAGTTAAATCTTTCGTAATTCCTAGTTTTTCGACTTTATCTCCATTCTTAAATAACTCAAAAGCACCTTTTTCACCATTACGTTGAAGTTCACCAGTTACTTTACCTAAAGAAATATGCATTTTCTTGACTCGGATAGTATTGGAAGTATTGATAAATGTTAAAACAATACTTGCCTTTTTAGAATCGGTATTTTTCTTAAATGTTTCCCATTCAAATGAAAATTCTAAGGGGAAGGTTTCGACATGTCCATGGATTATATCTTCATAAAGTCCCAACTCAACTAATGATTCCTTCCCTCCAAGATTAAGCGGTTGAGCCCTATCAAAACTATCCACTGTTTGCTTTAGTAAAAGAAGCAATTGAATAATAGAAGTTTTACCTGAACTATTTTCTCCAAAAAGCAAGGTCACCTTACCAAGCGATAAATCTTTTAAACACTTCCACGATTTAAAGTTAGTAGCCGAAATATGCTCTAACATGATTCATCCTCCAAATCAACTTACTAATATAAAACGTTTTATTTAAACTATCTAAGTTTAATATCTAAATCTTCGCATCTTTCATTGATATTCGAGAACTATTCTTCCAAATCCTGCATGTTTTGCGTGTCAATTAAATTTGTTGATTTTAATTTTCTAATCACAGAAGCCTACCAACCCTTCATCAATTCCTTCAACTTTTCATCTTTATCTAGGACAAATGTACATGACTGCCAATCTTCTGTCTTTGGAACGTTTTGCTCATATTTTAGTTCAAAAGGATGCCTCTTCGGCACTTTATTTATGGCCTCCTCAGCGCGTTTTTCATCGTTTTGGGCAAGGGCAATCCAAACATCCTCAAGCACCTCTGGTATCTGTCCAAAAATTTCATGAATGCTCTTTAATCTCTCGGATAATTTAATATGTACTTTATCTTCAACAGAATTTTTATAGCGCATGTTATAAATCAATATTTCGCTGCTAATCTGACCAATTCGCTGGATGCGTCCTTTTCTTTGTTCTAGTCGAGTTGGGTTCCAGGGCAAGTCGAGATTGATGAGTGTTGAAAGTGTTTGAAGGTTTAACCCTTCCGATGCAGCATCTGTACCCACGAGGATTTTTATCTCATGGTTTTTAACTGCCTTTTTGATGTTTTCCTTGGACTCCTTGCGGAAACGGCCCTTTTCATATATTCCTGATTTATCACCACCAGCATACAAGCCAATCCTCATATCCTTAAGGTCGTTAGATAACAGCCCCGCGACATACCTAGCACTATCGAAGTATTGGGAGAAAATGATGCACCCTTTATCTTTCCATGCCCCTTCATTATTAACACCATTTTGGAGAATGTTGAGCACTTTTTCATATTTAGGATCTGTATCCTTATTGTTTTTTAGTACCTTAACCAACTTTTCCAAACAGCGCACTTCTTCAAGTGTGAGCTCCTTGATCTCACTGCGGCGTTCTTCATCATCTTCATCGTCCTCGTCGAATATATCATCATACAAATCCTTAAGGCGTTCTTTGCCTTCTAATGTCCATGCGAGCATTTTCTTGGCCGTATTTTCTCCGGCAAGCATCGTGCTTCCAATTCGTTTGAGCATCAAGGTCGACATAAACCCGCCACCTTTTACTCTCGAAGAAAGTAAGTTGCAAAATTCCTCAGCGGTTGAATATGCTTGATACAAATACCCCATAAGTTCCAGCGCTTCCTCACTATTCTCACCAAATAGTTTGACTTCGATCTTTTCAAGATAATATTCGCCTGTTTCTTGATTGATGGTCTCTTCTAAAAACTTCCTAGTTCTGCGGATAATTGACCGTATATACGGGTTATGAGTTTGAATGAAATTGTCATCAAAATATAATTCTTTAATTTTCTGTCGTTGCGATAACCGCAATTCCGAATATAGATTCTGCGGTAATACAAATGTATCGTCGGGGATATCTAATTGATTACGGATAATCTCAACTCTTCGGTTGTTCTCGCTTTTTTGTGGGAAAGGATTCCTAACTATTTCCCATAATTCTGACTCCATCGTTGGTATGTCAGCATTTCCAGAGACATAATCCAGCGCCGTTTGCGGTCTTTTTCGCCAAATGCTATGCTTATCTCCCATGACTTTGGTGGCTTCATTGGGCAAGGCTAAAGCATGGACTAAATCAAAGGCCTCAATCGGATTGATTTGAACTGGTGTCGCCGTAGCGAGTAATAAGCTTTTTGTTTGAAACGTGATTTCGTTTAAAAAAGCCAGCAAATTATTAGGTTGTGCCTTATGCAAATCTGGGTCCTTCGCAGCATTGGTCCGCCTTGCCCTATGTGCTTCATCCAGTATGACACATTCATATTTTAGCTGTTTCAGTAAATCGGCGGCTTCAGATTTCCTGGTGATCAGCCCTTGGGAAACAATACCGACTCGGCGAGGGCATTTTAAAATACTCCGATTGCTATCCGCAGGGTATTCGTAGCCATTTTCATCGACCCACCCTTTGCCCGTCCATACTGCACTTGGCATATCCAGCAACGTTTTGAGTTCTTCCTGCCATTGATAGGTTAAGGTTTTAGGTACGATAATCAGGACAGGCTTATCTCCATATAAGGCCATCAGCTTGGCAGACATGGCCAGCTGAATTGTTTTCCCCAGCCCTACCATATCAGCCAACAAAAACCTAGCTCCGCCTTTTTGCTTATGTTCACGAAAAGCAAGCTCGACAAAATATTTTTGATGTTCCCAAAGGCCAAACTCTCGACGATACACCGGCTCCTCCACAGCCACAGCCGGAACAACATCCTCACTATCCTCGCGCCAATCTTTCAGAGGGATCACGACTCGCTTGGAGATCCTGTCAATATCGGAAATAATAAAATCACTGAGATTAACTGCATATCTACTGTTCCAGAAGAAATCAAATTCCTCCTGTACCCAGTCAATGGCTTCCGGGCTGTCATCCTCCCAAAGCATTTCATAGTTAACCGTATAGGCACTTTTGGTTTCATTGATACTACCTAAAAAGGAGGTTCTACTTCCATCCAGATAGGTTATAACGCCCGCTTTGCCGTGCATCAGGCCATAGACCTCATCGGGTATAACCTTGACCTCAAGCTTTCCTGTCGATAATAATTTATAAAGCTTGCGCAGTCTAAGTGCGGAGTTTTCATCAGCATATTTTTCCTCTGGTAAATACTCACACCATTCTTGTTTCATTTTAATTTTGGCATAGGCGGCAGTTTGAACATCTTCGGCATTAAGTGTTGAATTACAAATGATTCTGACATTGCCCAAAATATTTTCGATACTTTCTCCTGCGACCTCAAGGATGGATGAGCAGAAATATCCAGCTATCCTGTCATAACTGGCAGCATTTTTAAGTTTTTCATTCAAAAAGGCTTGGCTAAGCTTACTACGCCTTGAAGAATATCTGTTGATCATCGGCTCACCCGCCTCTTGCTTAAATATGATCGATAGCGACCAACACGTGTAAATGATCTACCATATCCGCACTTTCTGGATAATACGGCATGATTTCAATGTATTTTTATTTTTTAAAAACTTCATCAACTGTTTTCTTATATCCTTGAGTTACAAAACAAAATTTGATTTGCTTCTTATCTTGAAGCACTGATAGACAAATCATCTTAATTGTTGTATGCTGATATTAAGAGTCTATCTTGCATAGACTAATTAGAGCACTTTTAACTATGTGTTAATCTGATTAGCACTCCATTTGAATTGTGCTTGAACGGATCAAAGGAGCTTTGGAGCGGTGGATAGTTACTATTCACTTTAACCAAGGCTCCTTTACTTTTGCGCGAATTTAATATAATCATAGATTCGAATTAAGCGACGCAAATTTGTTTTTTCAGCAGATGTTGCCGTATCCAAAATATCTCTATTTTTAACAAATAGTGATTTTAAATAACATTCTAAGTCATGAACATCTATTTCATTTTGATTCAAATGTGCGATGAACCTTGTCGCTTTTTCAAATGAAAGCTGCTGGTTACCTAAAATTCCATTGACACTTCTTTGGGAGATAGCAACATTATAACGGTCTTTTTTAATGCTGTTACTAATAATTTTCTCAAAGTCATTCGCAGCTGCATCCGCCTGACATCTGGGAAATTCTTTAGTCGACTGAGATAAATACTTATTCAATGGGAGCTTATTGTTCTGCTTGATCATGTTTGGATAGGCATATTCTAATAATTCGTCAGCGGCAAACTCTAAGTCCCCCATTACAATATCGCGATGCCATTCATTGCTGCTTAGACCCTTCAACCCTTTAAGTCCAAAATCTGTGGCTTTACCTATGGCTAAGACTAACTCTTCATTCTCAACTCTTGTATCATCAATCCCTGCTACACGCAGATTTGCTGTTGGTTTATTTGTTAAGGTAAAATTATAAAATTCTTGTTTGAACATTCTTAACAGTTTAACAGGAAATTTTGTTTTCTTTTCTGCCATTGCATCATAGATCAGACCAAAATCCTCAAGCTTAATTTTAGTCATGGAAATGAGTTTATCACTAAAAGAGATCGTATAAGGAGCTATTTCAAAACCCTGAAATCCTTTTTCATATTCAATAAACACAAAGCGATTCTCTAATTTCTTGGCATTTTCAACAGAAAGACAATCTACAATCGCCTTTAGAATATTTTGTATATTGGGGTCCCCTATAGAATATCCAATGAAAATTATCGGATATTCCATAAAAATAGTCATTAATTTTGCTGCCAGATAAGCACTTCTCTTCTCAAACTCCAAATAGTCTGCTTCATTTATTATTATACTATCTGCCGGTATAATCGAGCCATGTATCTTATAGATTTCAGCAATTCCCTGAATAGCCGAAAACACTAACTGCTCCTGACCTATGTAACAGGTATATTCATCTGTTACGGACTCAAGGAAACTATCATAATTCGTAGTAATAATTCCGGAAATGCTCTTCTTCGAAATTGTTCGCAGTTTCTCAATTTCTCCAACATATTCAGCGACATATTCTGAATGAGCCTTTATATACATAGAAATTTCAGCCTTAAACGGAGAAACTCCACCTTTGACAGCTGCTAAATAGGCATCGTCTAAGCTTCGCATCGCTGGAGTTGAAAACCATTTCTCATTGAAATCATTTTCAATTAGTTCAGCGATCTTAGGATATATTCCTGCTTGCGGATTGCTTACCTTTGCTTTGTTTTCGTAGCTTGTATAGGCAAAATCATCATCATTAACCCTACGGGCAAAAATCTCAAGTAGACCTTTCCAATCCGGTAGATTGTAGTATCTGCGCGATAAGCCAGAACCAACAAACAGAAATGGAGTGGTAGTAAACTTTTTTACTACATCAGACAACTTGGCTTTCATACTCATCACCCGCCTCTTGCTTAAATATGATCGTTATCGACCAATACAAATAACTGATCTGCCATATCCGCACTTTCTGCCCAATGAGGCATGTTCTCGATGTCTTTCGTATCCTTCAAAACCAGCAGTAACTGCTTGATCATATCCCTGATTCCCCAATAATCAGCAACTTGTTGCTTGATATGAAACAACCCTTTTTCGGGCACTCCATCTTCTTTGATCGCGATGTGAATCGCCGCCAGGACAGTGCGCAATACCGATTTCTCAAAGTCCGGATTTTCATTTACGGTTCTCATAGCATATTCTGTGGCTGTTTTCAAGCGTGCTGTATTCGCTTTTTCACTGGCCATGAGCTGACCGTAGGAGCCGATCGAGAACCCTCTGGCATATTCTTGATAGGTTGAAATCTGGTAGTTATTATGCTTTTCAGCTTCTAAGCCTTTAATATAAAATCGTTCGGAATGAGAAAGATCTTTCCATAGATATGTGTCAAAATCTACAGGAATAATGCAGTCATACGCGATCCGCTTCGCATTCTCGATGATTTTTACAACCTTTGAATTTGTGGGGTTATGAATCGCCTGATCCAACTCATAATCAAGATCAAGCCCGCTGATCTTTTTATAGGATGTCAGTACTTTTAATGAGGCTGCATATGCAGCGAGAACATAATCAGGATCGGAGAAATTGGGTTCCTCCTTGTCGTCCAAAGCTTGCATCGACTCGATTTGTGCTTTGACTTCTGATTTGATGTCACCATTTATTTCATCTAAATAGGCAGTAATATCATCGGTTTGTTTTCTTAAAACTAGCAAAACCGTTCCCTTGACATAGTTGCCGTCCTTTAACCCGCCACTTTCGGTTTCCGTCGCAATATTCCAAGCAGCTGTAACTTTAAGTCCGGCTTTCCACATAATCAATGCTAACTGTGCCCAGACACTTGGATCAGAGTGGGTGAACATGACTACCTGCATGCCATCGTCATACATATGATTGGCCAGATTAGTATAGATATCAATCATGCTTTGGGAAAAATGCTCATCCCCTTTAACTGCAAGAATTCGCTTGCTGTCCGTATACCTTTCAGGGAACGTTTGCTGCATTAGTTTTTTATCCCAAGCAAGGAAAAACTCAGAAAGCTCATGGTAATTTATTGCATCAGCATAAGGTGGATCAGTTATCCAAATGTTACAAAATTCATTGATATCACGTGCATCTTCAATAAATACCTTCTTATTAATTGATTTTTGGATATTTGAAGTCTTTTGATCGATAGAAAAAGTTCCTTTCAAATCGTAGAACGCTCGAGTTGAATAATTAAATAAGGCATTTAATGCTTGATTATAAAATGTATCTTTTCCATGCTCAGTATCTGCGTTACTTAACCATCTGCATAATCTTGAATTAAAGTTAATACACCTATTAACTCCCAGTATCCCTGCTACTTTATCGCCTTTTGATTTCGATAAAGCGAAAATCATTTCCAACAAAAAGGCAAGAGATAACAATTGCCTTGCATTAAAAAGATGATGCCAATAAGTCCATCCTCGTGTTCGTGTTACTTCATCAGTTTTCATACCGCTCTCGATTTCCGTGCTCGGCACTAAGCCATTCTCCTGCCAATCAGCCATATTTTCGGCAACGATCTGTCTTACTTTGGCTTCGTTTTGTGAATCTCTATCATTGGGATGACGATAATACCGCTTTCCATTGGGCTTTTCATACTTTATTGCATAGAGCCTTTCACTATAGATATCATCTTCTCGAAAGTTAAACTCGGCTTTTTCCCATCTTCGGAGTCCATTGATCATATTGCCATCATCTCTTCGGTCTCGGCGCAACGAGGGAATTGGGGTGGTTTTCCCGCACGAAGGACATATCAGCCCAGTCTTCCCGATAGTCCCAGTGTTTTCTGCTTCCTTCATTTCAGCGGGACTTGCACCCATCTTAACTACCAGATCGAATCCATTGCCCTTTTCGACAAGTTTTGCTACAGTTTTGGTTCCTTTACCGATTACCCAGCTTGGGGCGAGAGGCACTTTCTTCCCACATTCAGGACAATTTGCTTCTACGCAGTACAAATATGCAAATGCTCTGTCACCTTGTTCATTATGCTCAATGCCAAGTGCCGAAATTCTCTTATCGACCTTTTCAAAAACATCTTGCTGAAATTTCTTGATTCCTTCCAGTTCCTTTTCACTTGCCCCCAAAATGTTTATACTTGCCCATGTAAGCAGTCCGGCTACAGGATTTAGATCACTCGCATACGTATCACAACCCATTCTCGCTGCTTCAAAGGGGATACTTCCGCCACCGCAGAAGCAATCACCCACAACTACATTTTGGCCATACCTTTTTAGCGATAATTGCTCGATTAACTCTTGAAGATTCTGGGCGGATGTGCCGAGATGGTGATTAATTTCATTCCACGTTTGCTCATCAAGATTCTTCAGCAGCTCGGGCCGGATACACTTAATCAGTTTTTCATCATAGCCAAGGGTATTAAAAATAATCAGCTCGACTGCCTTTTTGTTAACACTGCTATTTAACTTAACCTTATCCCCTGTTGTATCGAACCATTCATTGATCCGGCTTCGTAGCTTTTTATTCTTTTCAACGTTTTTAAACATTTCAGTCGCTGTGAAGGATTTTTCCTTGCGCAGTTCAAGCCCGGTCTGATCCATGCTCATGATCTTGAGGAAGATGTCCATATCCCGTTTAGGATTATCGCTGGCAGGCATCAGGCAACCAAGGATGGCTGCACGCACTAAAACCAGAGGTTTTCTGCCCCACCACTTGCCAAGCCCTGTCAGCGTTTGACTTGCTCCGGCTTTTCTTTCCTTATAACTTTCTTTGCTTACTTTCGAGACCGGAAACTGTTTTTCTATAAATGAGATCATACTAATGCTCCTTTATTCTTCCGTGAACATTTCAAGCAGGCACAGTTGCGGATTTTCATCGACGGGGTTTTCACATAGGGCATATCTAAGAGCTATACGCCACCCTTTCTTATCCTTAAGCTGTCCCGTGCTAGCATTTGTCATAGTGTAAAGCCACCAACGCTCCTCGGGCATTAGCCCCTTCCAGTTTCTAATCGCTGTCGGGATGACCGAAGGATCACAATCTTCGATCCCCCAGAGCAAGACCATTAATTCTTTGCCGAATAGTTTTTCAACAGGGGTTCCGCCGACGACAAACCTTCCAGCCTTCAACTTATCCTTCTTAAGACGAGCGTTAAATTCCGCTGTTAAGTCCGCACTGACTTTACTCCACTTGTACCTAGAAATTTCGATCCGTAGCCGGTCAGCTTTCTCCGGTTTTTGCTCCTCGCCATCTGTCCATTGAAACCGTTCATAGACTTGGACATTTAGTTCTTTAGTAACTGGCAAAACGACAAAAAAATGGTTCGCACTCAGCTTCGGATCGACTCCGAAGCCGTAGGTTTGTTCCCTGACAATCATTGTTTTATCTTTCCCTCTTTTTGAATTTCAGAAATATCATATTTATTAATTTCAATCCAATTTTTAAACTGCAGACCGGAGGTGAATAAAATCGTTTTGTAATCAAATTCGACCGTAACTTCCTTATTCTTAAAAGCAGTGTCTCTGATGAGATCTACTGTTGCCTGCAAGTTATCTGCATCATATGGGACTTTTGCCGTGGAAAGCTCCATATAGTTACTGTTATTTTCTTTTTCCGATAACACGACTGTAAAATGCCGAATAAAAGAGCCCTCGAGCTTTTTCAACTTTTCAAATTCCTCATACGTCGCTTCTGTATCCTTGCATTTTTTCTGGATATTCCACTCGAATTCTAGGGGAGCACTATCCTCGATCTTGAAGCCATCACCTGACTTTATCTCGGAAATGGTAATGTCTTTTTCCTCTATGGGTTTCCCTTTGTAGGTAACATAGGTTCTTACGTACTTGCAATTTTTGGGCAGTGGAATCTCCCCGATATAGAGACCACCATTTTCCTTAGGGTTGCTCCCATCCGTTGTATAGCGGATCTCAAAATCCTTATGGGTTTGAAGCTGCAGAATATTGCCGTTCACGCTTCTTCTTTGCTCATATCTCAGCGGAACGGAACAGAAAAATTCTTTAACTGGCCCTGTGGGATGCTCTTTGGAAGTATCCACGCAGATGAAGTAAATTAATGATTCTTTGGTCACAAGGATAGAAGGTGCTTCTACTGAGGCCGGGGTTGGCTCAGCCCCGATATCATAGTAAACTTTATCGCCGCTTACCCCACGCACCTTCAGGGTAAATTCTGCGGTCTTTGGGTCATAGTTGGTTTGTTCGATGATAACCGAGGTCGGCTCCTTAGGAAATGTCCCTTTGACCAAATACCCACCAATCTCCCGCCATTTGTCTTTCTTCAAGCAATCCTTTTTTAAACCGTCAAGCTGTGCAGGATGATACCATTGCCATTTGACTTCTGTCGCTGCCCGTTCTTTTATCTGATTGAAGGTCATTTCTTTTTGTGTAAACAGTCGATCCTCGCATTTATTGCGCATTTCTTCCATAAATCGGTCATCCGCTTGATAGTCTTCGAATTTCTGTTGGCTTTCTAATACTTTGACAATTTGTTCTTCGCCCTTGAAAGCATTCTCTTTAAATTCTAGCTTAAAGTCTTCTGAAACAATCCCGTTCTTAGTCGGGAAATACAAGGTGATAAACGTTTCGCGAATGCTTTGCAAAAGGGCTTGCATCACTTTATCCTGTTGGCTATCGGCTTCCTTATATTGCTGATCAGTCGTCGGAACATGTTCCGTTTTCATACCCGTTATAATCTGACGAATGGCTGTTAAGCGTTTGCTGTTGTGATAAAGTTTTTCCATTACATTACGCTGCCCGGATAAGAACATGACCCGGTTCTTAAATGGTGCGCTGTCATAAAATGACTGTAAATCAGGATGAAGCTTATTGCCCGCATAAGGTTCAAAAACTACTAGGGATATTCTATTCATATCCAGCTGAATCTCATCGATGGCTGGTAGAACATAAAGCTGTTCATAACAATTTTTAGTATCTGGTTTGAAATTTTCCTCTAAGAACTTTTTAAGATCTTTCTTGGCATTTTCATTACTAAAGGACTCCACGAGAGTATTCATTTCGGCAATCATATTTTTAGTATTTTGATAATACAACCGGCCACGGTTATCCATCTTCAAATACCAGCTCTGAGTCTTGATTTCTTCTAATGCTTTTTTATAATTGTTGAGTTCGATATTGGGTTCGCACAAATACCCTAAGATTTCCGAATCATTCAGCCCCATTAAACCATGCGTTGCTTCACTAAGGGATGACATCAAGAGTAATTTGGCAACATCCTGGGCATACGTGATTTTTCCTGATGCATCTTCTGTATCGATGCTTTCGGCAACCGATTTGCCTGCCTGGGCTATGTCATGACTGATAGCAGCTTCAAGCGAAGACTTGATTTGCTTGATATAGGATAACATGTTTCGATCGTTAAGATTGATATCAAAAACATTAATCAGATATTTGGATTGGGCACTTCCATTTTCATAAAACTGCCTGATAATTTGACGCATCAATTTGATGAGACCTCTTGTTTGTTGGAAGTTGGGATTTTCCTTAAACCGTGCGTAAAGTTCTTTTATGGAAGGATGAAATGGATAGGAATCCTTAATACCCATGAAGACTTTCTCGCCGGTATAATTCGTGAGCCCTGTTTTATTGGCTCGGGCAAGCGCCTCTTTAAACCCTACCGCCACTTCATTCACGGTCATTGAATTGCTAGAAGGATAGCTCTCGAACAATCTCTTCTTCAAAATATCATAGATCTCATCAGAGTTAAGAGCCACAGGTTCAATGTTGATCGCCGAACGATTAGCTTCATTTTCAAGTTCTTTAAAACTGGATTGCAGCATTTCACTGCCAGATTCATAGGTAGCTTTTAAATCCGAAAAAACTAAACAGACATTGGCAAGTTGCTCCTTGCCTAGCGCAGAGAACAAGTTTGACAAGGCCGTAATGGTAACCTTACACAAATCAGAATTTCCAACAGTGATAGCCTTTGCATTTTCTAGGTATGGCGGCAGTTCATCAAATAAAATCAATGTCTTTTGCCCTTGAAGCAGCTTAACCCAGGCACTTTCGCCCGGTGCTTTGATTGGGGTATACAGATCTTTAAAGACTTCTTTTTTGCCTAGCTGTTCGGCGATGCTGCCCCAGATACCATAGTCAGCATCACTTTCTCTGCCTGAAAAAGCAACCACCTGAATATCACCAATAGCATCGTATTCTTTACCTAGTATCTTTTTACGCCATTCTTTATTCTTTGCTAGCAAAGCAAGGGCAAGCATATTATGGGTTTTGCCACCTCCCATTGCCTGGGTTAATTTCACAACCCCTGTGCTCGATTCCCCTTTAAATCTCTTAAACGCGGTATTCAAGAGAATTTCCATGCCTTTAGTTTGGAAATTCTCATTAAAAAACTTGTCAACATCTATTTTATTTTCAATGAGATCACTGAGGTTTAAGACATCATCTCTTGTCGTATCAACAAATACGCTTGCTCTTGGTTTACAGAGTTCAAATACTGTTTTCATAGTTTCCCTCCCTATACGCTATTTATCTGCCTTAGTTTCCGCAACTATATTTCTTCTGTCCTTTAATATGGACTCCTTATCATCAATCGGTAAGATGTCAATAATATCCCCGACGTTACAATCAAGAGAATGGCAAATACGTGTTAAAACATCCATGCTTACTTGTTGGTCTTTACCCATTTTAGCAAGCGTCGAAGTGCTAATCTCAGCTAAATTCATCAAATCTTTCTTTTTCATTTTTTTGTCAATTAAAAGTTTCCAAAGTTTATTGTAGTTTACTGCCATCGTGCACCTCTACATAGCCATTTTATGTCAATAATAACATAACCATAGCAATTATGAAAGAAATACTCTAGTATTTCGAATAAAAGCTTTAAATTTATAAAAGATAATTGAAGAAGAGAGAACAACTCATCAAAGTGTTGTTCTCTTCATTTATTTCGAGTTATTATTCTTTTTCTTCGAGTTTTCCTTCGCTTGTAGCTAGAGTTGCAGCTCATTTTTTGTCGACGGGCTAGGGAGCGGAACGAATTCATCATTACG
>ORJL010449525.1_pt1 | contig 16802 bp, 15 predicted proteins | sample 1779941 | NCBI WGS metagenome assembly ORJL01 (sample SAMEA104232317, study PRJEB22302) | groundwater metagenome | biome: forest; feature: aquifer; material: groundwater | place: USA | collected 2011-08-07 | depth 5.8 m | reverse complement strand
ATAACTTATGTCCTCACTTAGAATTTCTTGCCATGGCGATAAGGACGGGTTTTATTATATTCTATTTTCTTAAACAGGGTCTTTTCTAAATCAATGCCCCTTGCTCCGCAATAATCAAAGATACGAATACAGCAATCCGCAAGCTCCTCCGCAATATTATCTTTTGTGCCGTGGCTGCGCAGCGCCTCTAAGGCTTCGGATAATTCCGAATGCATCAGCGCAATGAGTTCGCCGTCGTTGCGCTCGCTGTCCCACCAACCCTTTTTCTTGGCAATGCGGTGGCACTCTGCAATAAGTTTACTTATCTCCTGTTTTTTTCTGCGCATTGATTTTCGCCTCCAATTCTTCTAAGGTAACTTTTTTGTCCAAAACAGGGAATACCTTTCCCGAAATAAATTCTTTGGCAAAAGTGCTAAGAGAAGATACTTCAACTTGCGTATTATTCGCATCTATCTCTTTAAAAAACAAACCAACCGGCGTGGTATCCTGCTCAGAGATATAGATGGCAATCATATGTTTTTTTATGCTCTGCGTATAAATATATACCTGCATACGTTTTAAGATATCAACGGACTTCGCATAACAGGTAAGGTAATCATAATTAAACGCCTTAGTTACGGCGGTCTTACGGTTGTCTTCTAGAGCCCTGGTTGAGACACCGGCAAAGCCTTTTGCCCCTTCCCACGGTATCGCACAACCCAATAGAACAATAGAACAATAGAACAATACAAGAAAATCGCCTTTGGCGATAGCTTTAAGCGATTTTAGCAGTGGTATAGGAAAGTGTTTTATACTTTCCTGTACCAGAACAATAGAACAATAACGTTTTATTATCTGCATTTAGCCTCCCGTTCTATTCATTTATAACCCGCCAAATTTTATATGGATTCTTGCGTATCCCCGCTAGATAAACTGGCAAATAAAGGTATCTCTTGCAATATCGGCTCTTTCTTTATCAATTCCATTACTCAAGTCTTCCGGTTTTACAAACCAAAGAATATTTCTTCGCACTTTCCCGGAGAGTCCGCTTATAAGTATTGTAATCTACTTCGATGAGGCCAAAACGCGGCATGAAACCCTTATCCCATTCATAATTATCTATTAGCGACCAATAAATATAACCTAAAAGTTTTAGGCCTTGGTTCATTGCCAGATGAATATTCTTTAAATGCCCGCTGATAAAATCCCATCTTAAGTTGTCGTCCTGCGTACATATGCCATTTTCTAAAATAAATATAGGGAGGCTGTATTTCTTTAGCTTCAAGAGTAAGCTAAATAATCCTTCTGGGTATATATCCCAACCCAAAGAATTTTTATTGAGCTTGCTATGATTTTTACTGCAAACATCCAGCGTCAAATTCCTAAAGCCCCAACCTCGCGTCTCCACTAAACTTCGAGAATAGTAATTTATGCCTATAAAATCAAGGGCCTTAGCACGCGTTAACCTTTCAATAAATTCAAAATTAAAACACCAATCCCTTAAATAAACAGCGATACTGTTTCTTAAGGTAACGATACAAGGTACAAATGCCTGCATATTTTTGGCAATACTTATTAAAGGAGGATTCAAGTTATTGTCTCTATAAATTTTATGGATGAGTTTATAGCTTTTAATATGGGAAAGGATCAGGTTTTCTTTAACTTTATTAGCTTTTAAAAAGGATTTTTCCTGAGGCGGCCAAAAACCTAAGATATAGGCATGATAAACATAGACCATTGGCTCATTTATAGTTACCCAGTATTTTACATTTTCACATAGAGCTCCAACAGTTTTCTCTACATAGCGTAAAAAATAACCAGGGGCTTTCTTATTCTGCCAGCCCCCTTTCTTCGCAAACCATAATGGATTGGTAAAATGGTGCAAAGTAACTATGGGCTCAAGGCCATGCTCTTTCAAAGAAAGGATAACATCTTTATAATGTTCTAATTCCGGCTCAGAAAATTTACCTTCCTGGGGCTCGATGCGGCTCCACTCAATAGATAAACGATGGGCATTGTGATTAAGGAGTTTGGCTAAATCAAAATCTTCTCTATAAAGCTCGTAATGCCGGCTGGCGAGACCCGAAGTCTCTTTTAAACCAACTCTTTTCTCCCACTCCCACCAATCAGTATTGATATTGTTGCCTTCCACCTGATAGGCAGAAGTAGCTGCACCCCAAAGGAAATCTTTAGGAAATTCTGTCATATTGGTTAATATTATAGCATTACAAAATAAAAAATCCCAACAAAAATATATGTTGGGATTCGAAATCTAAATAGCCGATAAAGGTGCTTTACTTCCTCACCTCTACCTTTTGGCAACCCAGCTACCATCTCCGCTAAAACACCATAGCGGGCTTAGGCCTGTGGCTTTGCGTCTTTCGCCTTTCGGCGAATTTACCTTTATCGGTCAATATTAAGTATACAACAGAATTATCTGCTTTTCAAGGCGTGGAGCATAAGTTATCTAATTATATTTTCCTTTTTGAACTTTTTCACAATTCTGAACGCTAAGAAATAACCATAAATATTTACGTTTCTATTAAACAGAATATCTAAAACCATATGCTGTGTTATGCCAACCGCAAAAGCAACCCAGAATAAGTTTAATTTAAATAAGGAAATAATAACCCAGAGCAGAAATACTAATTCTAGGGAGTGAAGAAAAAGAAACATGAATTCAAATTGTCTTTCTAAAAACCAAAAATATATATTTTTTATTTTTAGTGTTATACCCCGTTGTAAGTAATAATCCAGAATATGGTCTACGTCTATTAATACGCCTGCGGCTAAAGATGTAAAAAATGATATGCCGGATTTAAAAAAAAGATAGACGAACCCACTTATGGTTAATGTGCAGATAATGTGCCCAGTAATTTTGATAATAAACCTCTTTTAAGGCCGCTTACCTCTTCTTTTTACCGGGCTTAGAAGGAACGGGTGCAGGATTAAGATGCTGACTCAACAGAGCCCAAGTCTTAAATCCTACTTTACCGTCAACTCCTAGATTATTTGCTCTCTGGAAATCCTCAATCGCCTTCTTAGTCATAGGTCCTTTTTTACCATCAACTAATCCAGTATAATAACCTGCGTTCTTTAAAGCGGCCTGAATCTCGCGAGTTGTAGGCTTATACGGCCCCGATGGCGGCAATTCTTCTAATTTAATCTCAGCCGCTTTGGCCTGTGCTGGCGGAACTTCCGAAGCCGGTGTCACCGTTACTGCCGGTGCGGCCTTAGCCGCTACTTCAGGAACTGTTTGGGTTGAGATATTAAGCCTGCTTAATTCTTCTATTGAAATTGGCTCCTGTGTTTCTGAAATAGGCTGCTGCTTTTTCCCGCAACCAGCCAGGTAAACAATTGATATTAACGCAAGAATTATAAATATAAATTTTTTCATAACTGTTTTTCACCTCCATATTAAATGAGCCCCATTAGAAATATTTTTTCTAATGGGGTGAGCACATAACTTATGGTGCAAATATCTTGAATTTGCTGCGGCATAAGTTATTTGTGCAAGATCCTTCACTTTGTCCTTCGTCATTTTATTCCTCAGGACAATCCTGAGTGAAGCGAAGGATCTAGTTTCATGATCGTCCAATCGAGTCCTAGAGCGAAGCGAAAGACGAATTTATCCCCGCCTTTGGCAAGAATCACTTATTTTAATACTTCTTTAAAAAAAATCAAATGAAATTTAATGAGCACATCACTTATATATTTCTTATCTCGGGATACAATAAATTTATAATTATAAAAAAAACAGCGCAGATAATACCACCAATCAATACCGTTAGCGAAACGCCCAAGATATGTGCAAGCATTCCCGCAAGCAAATTACCAAAAGGCATGAACCCCGCGAAAGTCAACATAAATGCGCTCATCGCCCTACCCCTGAATTCGTCGGGAACCAATGTCTGCAATAAAGTATTTATAAGGCCTGTGGCTGTAACCGAAGCCCAGCCTATAAATATTAATGTAATAAGCGAGAGTAAATATATTTTAGTTAGAGAAAATAGCATTAATGAAATAGAAAATATTATGGAGGAGGAAATTAGCAATTTGCCCTTATATTTAAAGTCGCCTAAACGCGCCAATACCAATGCCGCAATCAAAGCGCCAAATCCGATAGCGGACATAAGCAACCCTAAACCTTTTGCCCCCACATTTAATACATCTTTTGCAAAGACAGGCATAAGTATGACATAAGAAATGCCGAACAGGCTGGTTATGCCCACCATACAAATTAATATAAGTATGGTGCGATTATCCTTAATAAATCTTAAACCATCGCTTAAATCTTTTATCAAAAAGTTTCCGTTACCCCTCCTTGGCCCGTTGTTGATATTTATTAATAGAAGGGCTATAATTACAGCAAGAAAGCTTATCCCGTTTATATAAAAACAACCGCTCATTCCGATAACTGCTATAAGTATGCCTGCTAAGGCAGGCCCGATGAGACGAGCGGAATTAAAAGCAGCAGAATTTAAGGCAATGGCATTTAGCAGGTGCTCTTTTCCTACTAAGTCCGCTACTATTGCCTGGCGAGCCGGCGCATCAAAAGCCATCACTATGCCGTTCAATAAAGCAATCAGCATTATCTGTGAAGGCGTGATTAATTTCATCTGCGTTAATAAGGCAAGAAGAAAAGCTAAAAGCATAAAGGCATTTTGCGTAAACAGAAGAATCTTCTTTTTATTCATTCTATCTGCGGCTACGCCTCCAAATAAAGAAAAAAGAAATAAGGGAATCGAACTTAAAAATCCGACTAACCCCAACAAAAACGCAGAATTAGTCAATCGAAACATAAGCCAGCTCTGGGCCACGGTTTGAACCCAGGTGCCGATAAGCGAAATAAGCATACCCAGCCAAAAGAGCCTGAAATTCTTTACCTTTAATGAAGAAAACATATTCTTAAGATTTAATTACTGCTTCGCGCCTGCAGCGCGGACAGGAGATTTTTTATGCGGTCAGGACACCAAGCTACAATCCTTCCTTGCATGGGAATCAAGGAAAATTTAAGGAGCGGATTTAGATAACCTCTCTCTTACTAAATCGCTGACTAATTTAGAATCCGCCCTGCCTGCTATTCTTACGGCCATTTCTTTCATCACGCGGCCCATATCTTTCATGCCCGATGCAGTTATTGATAAAACAGCCTCTTCAATTGTTTTCTTAATCTCTTCTTCTGCAAGCTCTTCAGGTAAATACGCCTTTAGGATGCCTAATTCCTTGATTTCTTTATCTGCTAAATCCTGGCGGTTGCCTTTCTGAAACTGCTCAATAGAATCCTGGCGTTGTTTTACCTGTTTTTTTATCACCGCAATCGCATCGTTATCTTCAAGATTCTTCTTTTTCTTCTCAAATGCTGCGCTCATCATTGCCGCGCGCAAAAAACTTAACACCGAGCTCTTTAATGTGTCCCTGTTTTTCATCGCCTCTTTATAGTCGTTAAAGATTTTCTCCTCTAACATAAATCTGCCTCCGGTTAAAATAAAACAAACTTTCTGAATCTTGCGAGCCTAAGTTCTAAATCTTTTAACGTCAGTTGTGCCGTCCTGTTTAGCCCAAAATCTTCTACATTAAAAGATGCGGCAACGCTGCCTATGGCAATTGCTTTCTTGATGGTTTCTGCATTTATTTTTTTTGCCCGCGTTAAATAACCCATAAACCCGCCGGCAAAGGTATCCCCCGCGCCCGTCGGATCAATTACTTTATCCGTCGGATATGCAGGTATGGAAAAGATAAATTTATCACTATAAAAAATTACGCCGTGCTCACCCTTTTTAATCAGAATCATCCTCGGCCCATAGGAAGATAAACACTTAGCTGCTTTGATTAAATTATTCTCACCTGATAAACCCCTGGCTTCCTGATCATTAGCTACATAAATATCAACTCTCTTCAGCAGTCGTAGAAGCGCGCTGCGCTTATGATGTATCCAATAATTCATGCTGTCTAAACCCACAAGTGTTGGTGAATGCATCGTATCCAGAAGATGCCTCTGTATATCCGGGTCAACATTGGCTAAGAATATATGCTTTATCTTTCTTTGCGCTTCGCAAATGCTGGGCCTGAATGCCGAAAGCACACCTAATTCAGTATTTAAGGTACGGGCGGTATTAAGGTCTCCCTTATATTCGCCCTCCCATTTAAAGGTCCTGCCCCTTTCTTTGACGAGCGATGTCAGGATTACGCCTTTTTTATGCAGAAAATCGATATGTTTAGAAGGGAAATCTTCTCCGATTATTGCCACTAAATTTACATTGGTAAAGAGGCGGCAAGACATGGCAAAATGTGCGGCTGAGCCGCCTAACATATATTTTCTTCTACCGAACGGCGTCTTTACGGTATCCAGGGCTACAGTCCCTAAAACAATTATACTCACCCCGTTAGAAACCCCCTTTAAGCCCCATTAGAAAATTAGTTTCTAACGGGGCTCATCTGATAAATAATAATGTAACTACAGCAATAATTATACAGTAATACCCGAAATAGTAAAGCTTGGCTTTACCTAAAACTATCTTTAATATCCTAAGCGATAAGAGCCCGATTAATAGGCTGAATATAAAGCCGATAATCAGTGATGCCCTGAATTATGCCTAATATTATATATCTTAACATACGAGCCTTACGGCCTCCTCTCTTAAGTTTCTAGCAATAGTCTCATAATCATCCTGGCCGTGCTCCCTTCTTTCCAATAATTCTTTTGCAAGTAATGGACGGCCAAAAATAACTTTTAGCGGATAAAAACGCGGCAGGCGCCTGCCCCTGGGCCACGATTGGTGAGAACCTTTGATGTATACGGGAACAACGGGAATATTCAACTCCTTAATTAAAATGCCCACGCCTTTTTTAAACTCTCCTATATATTCATCTACAGAGCGCCTTCCTTCAGGAAATATGCAAACTATCTTTTTTTGCGAAAGCACAAAAGAGACAGCCTGCATTGCGTCAGTTAAATTCGTATTAGGATCAATGGGGATAAGACGGGCTGCCTTGATTGCCCATCTCACTAAAGGGTGTTCTAAGATATCGCTGTAACCTAAAAAGAATGCGTCTCTGGCAATACAAAAGGGCAAACTGCTAAAAACAGCAAATCCGTCTAAATAACTGGCATGATTAGGACAAAGCATATAAGGGCCTTGCGAAGGCAAATTATTTATTCCTTGTATCTTTAAGAGCCAACATGCCCTGAAAATAAATAAAAATATTCCTTTCAATATCCAGGCGGTTAATCTATCTAAAAAGTTCGGCTCTATACGGATTTTCTTAAGTATCGCCTCGCCTGGAACCTGAGCCAGAATTTGGTTCCAGCTCCCTTGTGTTTCCCCGGCTTCATACGTTGTGGTTGTAATCTTATCAACCAGAGCCGATATACTTTTAATAAGTTCTTTTACAGTAGAGACGCTGTAGAAAACATCATCGGGTATTTTAATCTTGAGAATATTCTCCAGCCCTAATTCCAACTCTACCCTGCTTAAGGAATCAATGCCCAAATCTATTTCCAAATGGCTGTCTAAATATACGGGCTTATTAAGCTGTCCAGAAAGGTAATTAATTATTTTTCCGGTAATATCCTTCTTTAATATCTCCAAGTCTTCCTCGAAAAAAACTGTTTCCTTAATATCCGGCTTAAGCGGCGCTCTAGAAGAATATTTTTCTCTGATTTGATATCTTTTAATCTTCCTTAAGGCGGTACGGGGAAGCTCTTCCTTGGTAACGGTAAAACCCATAATATGTTTATAGGAAGGTAACGGCCCCGCCAAACTCTCTAATTCCCAACGCATCTTTCCCCTGATATCGGTTTCATTTCTTTGCGTAAAATATTCTAAATTCGGCACCACTATTGCATGAAGCGTATCTGCCAGGCGGCCGAATTTTTCTTCCTGTTTAGCCAAAATACAAATTTCTTTTATATAAGCGCTCCTGCCGTAATATTCTTCGAGTTCCTCAGGATAAATATTCTTGCCTGAACTTAATACAATAACATCATTCTCTCTACCGATGAGGAAAAGATAACCTTCGCTATCTATATAACCCAGGTCTCCGGAATAAAACCAACCGTCTTTTATAACAGCTTCTGACCACTCGGGATGTTTAAAATATCCCTGCATCACATTTGGCCCCTTAATCAGGACTTCTCCCGCGCCTGATTTATCCGGATTAAGAATCTTTATCTGGACATCCGGTATGGGCATGCCTACTGAGCCAAACTTTATCTTTTGGGGCGGATTTAAAGTTACCACCGGTGAAGTCTCGGTTAGGCCGTAACCTTCGATTATTTTTAAACCCAATAATCGCGATAAATCCCGTGCAATTCCTGGGTCAAGCCTTGCTCCTCCGCTGACCAAGAGTCTTAATTTCTTCCCCCACTGACGGCGTACCTTAATTCTAATCAATAACAACACAAAAAACAAAAGATGAATTTTTTTTATCCGCTCAAATATTGTTTTGTGTAACATTGAGAGGAGCTGCGGCACACCTACCAGAATTGTAACCCCGCCCTCTTTAATTATCCGGCTTAAGTCCTGTGGCTTAAAGCTTAAGCAATAGGTAACCGTTGCGCCGGAAAAAAGAGGCAGGATTAAAGTTACCATAAAAGCATAGGTGTGATGTAATGGTAAAATGGATAGCATATTATCCATAGATGAGCAGATATTGAATTTTGCGATGCTCCTGAAATTAGAACAGATATTTGCATGACTCAATAAAACGCCTTTGGGCACGGCAGTGGTCCCTGAGGTATAAATCAGCGAGGCGATACCTTGAGGCAGGATACTCGGCATCACGTTTGTATCCGGGGGGCTGTGTTCTATATCGGAAAAATCAATCAGATTTTTACTATCCGATTCCGGCATATCCAGAACAACAATTTGAATCGGGACATTCTGTATATTCTCTTTGATTTTCTTTATAAAAATATCGTAAGAAGAAAATATGATTTTTACATCACTATCAATAATAAGATTTTTTATCTCCTCCTGATTTAACTGCGCGTCTAAAGGAACGCAAGTCAAACCCGCATACATTATGCCTAAATAAATAATCGCCCATTCAGGGCGGTTTTCCAAAATAATGGCAGCGGTATCGTTTTTTTTCAGTCTTTCTTTAATTAAAAATGCAGCTACTTTTAGGGCGCGTTCTTCTAATTCTTTATATGTAATCTTAAACCAATGATTATTGCGCGTAACCTGTAAGGCAACCTTATCGGGAAACTCAAAAACAGCCTTACTAAACAGTTCAGGAATAACCAAATTTTCTTCTTTCATCTAAAAATGTTATTTTAAAATAATTTTATTATTATTTCTTGATGATACATCGGGTATCCGTAAGAGAAAAATAAGTCCCAAAAGAACAAATAAATCCAAACTCAGAAGCGTGATACGGTATCCCCATTCGCCTAAATTGGAAAGAAGCAAAAGCATTCCTCCCCAAAAGAGAGCTCCTATTATGGCTGAAAGATACCCTACAAGAGTAAATAAGCCGAATATCTCACCCATTCTTTCAGCAGGTACGATACTTACAGCCATAGCCCGCGAAACTACCCAGGTTGAGCCCAAGGCTATCCCTGACAATGCACCGATAAGCCAATACAAATGAATATTTCTTACAAATGCCCCTGCTATAAAACAGACTCCCCATAAGAGAAATACCCCAACCAGACAGCGCTTATGCCCGATGTAATCACTGATAAAACCTGAAAACAAACTACCCGCCATGGCAAAGAATGTCGAGAAAGTAACAAGATTGATAACTTCGCTTTCATTTAACCCAAAGGCGCGCGTGGCATAAACTGACATAAAAAGGATTACCGCGTTAACTGCGCATAAACCAAAGAATAAGGATTTCAAAAAATTCAATAATCCGGGAAATTTATAAGTATCAAAGGCAGTTGTTTTTAATGTTTTAAAGATTTCTGATAATTTATCTTTTCTTAAGAAGTAACTCAAGCCAAATTCTTTTACGGGCTGTTTATCCTTTATAAAAAGCATGCAGGGCAAAGAAAAAATCAGGAAGAGTATACCGGTAGGTAAAAAAGCCGCCTGATAGCCGCTTTTTAAAACAACGGGCTTAACCAGATATAATGCTACAATCGCTCCGCTATAACTCATCATCTTTCCAAATCCAGAGACTAAACCGACTCTTCGTTCAGGCGTGATATTCACAATAAGGGTATTATAAAATACTGTGGCTGTCTGACAACCAAAATTTGCTATGACAAAAAATAATAACCCTAAAAATATACTTTTGTATAAGCCTAAAATCATGGTGAATATGACGGAGAGTACTGTGAGGTATATCAAGAAAATCCTGCGCCTTCCCGTTATATCGGAGATTGCACCCAGAATAGGTGCTAAGACAGCGATGAAAAATGTGGAAATACCAAAAGCTATGCTATAAAGGATTTCCGGTGCCTGCCTTTCCAAAGTCAGCCAGCGCACAAAATACAGCGATACTATATTTAAGGCAAAAAATTGATTAGCCAGGTCATATAAGGCCCACGCTAAGATCAAAAACCCGTTTTGAATTTTTTCGGGATTAAATTTCATCAATGTTTCTTTAGAAAATCTTCCATATCAGGCGACAATGGTGCAACCAGCGATATAACTTTTTTTGTTATGGGATGAATGAATTCCAACATTTTAGCATGCAGGAACAGCCGCTTTGCCTTAAGTTTAAAATCCCGGCGAAAAGCAAACTTTGTCTCCCCTACCAACGGGTGCCCAACTTGCTTAAAGTGTATCCGGATCTGATTGGTTCTGCCGGTTAAAGGCATAACCTCAATGACGCTAAAATCGTTCCTTTTCTCAATAACTCTGTATTCGGTAACAGCGCTTCTGCTTTCAATGGGATAACGGATACCGGCTTTATCTTTCGGCAATCTTCCCTGTATAAAAGCAATATATATTTTTTTTATTCTTTTTTGCCAAAATTCCTCCATCATTTTCCTCTGTACGGACTTTCCCCTAGCATAAACGATTAAACCCGAAGTTTCCCTATCCAGGCGGTGGCAGGGATACAAACGGTAAGATAAGCCTCTTTCATTTAAATCCTCATTGAGAATACTGGTTAGGGTGCGCGATTCTTTTTTAGGGGTGGGTATGGTAAGCAATCCGGAGGGTTTATTTAACACTAATAACCAATCATCTTCAAAAATTATAGGGATATTCATCGTAACGTTCGCAGGTTAGATTGGCAAAATTGGGAAGGATAGAATTGCCTAAATAATTTCTAACATGCGGTCTATTGCCTTTTTGGCACGCATGCGAATCTCATCGGGAACTCTGACTTCTTCCTTAAGTTCCTCTAGCGCCCAAAGAATTTTCTCCTCAGTTGTGCGTTTCATATTCGGGCATACTGCCCGTTCTGAAGCAGGATAAAATTCTTTTGTGGGATTATCGCATTTAAGGCGGTATATCAGCCCGACTTCTGTTGCGACGATGAATTCCTTTGCTTCAGTTTCTTTTGCATACTTGCACATCTTGCTCGTAGAAAGCACGGCATCCGCCATAGCTACAACCTGCGGGATGCACTCCGGATGCACTATAACCTTAGCCTGAGGGTGAAATTTCTTTTCCCTCTTTATATCTTCGGGTAATATCTTTACGTGTGTAGGGCAATAACCGTTCCATTTGATAAGTTTTTTCCCTGTGCTCTTTTCCACAAAATCTGCCAGATATTTATCAGGCACAAAGATAATCTCTTCTCTGTCTCTTAGGGCATTGACCACTGCCACTGCATTGGTTGAGGTACAGCATATATCTAACTCTGCTTTTACTTCAGCGGAAGTATTCACATAACCTACAACCGCTGCCCTGGGATGCTCCTTCTTTAATTTCACCAGTTGACCTGCAGTGATCATATTTGCCATAGGACAACCGGCGAACAAATCCGGCATAATCACTAATTTTTGCGGGCACAGAATTGATGCGGTTTCTGCCATAAAATGCACGCCGCAGAAAACAATTACCTTGGCATCGGTTTTGGCTGCCATGCGGCTTAACTCCAAAGAATCACCATGAAAATCAGCCACATCCTGAACCTCGGGAAGTTGATAGTTGTGTGCCAAGATTACGGCGTGACGCTTTTTCTTCAGCTCATTAATCTTTTTCTCTATGTCATCTGTATATTCTTTTCTTATCATCGCAGGATTTTGTCAATAATGCCGCCGCCCAAAACTATATCCTGAGCATAAAATACCGCGGATTGGCCCGGTGTTACGGCAAATTGTGGTTTATTAAACTTAACTTTTATCTTATTTCTTAAAAATATAACTCTAGCAAGCGCCTCGGCGTGATTATACCTTATCTTCACCCTAAGGGCAATCTTCTTTTTTATAGGCGTATGAATAAAGCGGGCATCTCTAAGCATAAACTCTTCTGCATAAACATCCTCTTTTTTACCCACCGTTATGCAATTATTTCTAGGGTTTATCTTTACCACGTATAGAGGGTAACCTCTGGCAATACCCAAACCCTCACGCTGCCCAATAGTATAAAAGGCAATACCTTTATGTTGGCCTAATATATTATTTTCTTTATCTATGACCGGGCCGGGCCTTATAGCTGTTTTTATCTGTGCCTTTAAAAATTCGCGGTAATCCGCATCCGGAAGGAAACATATCTCCTGACTGGCTAATTTATCCGCCACCGGCAAAGCAAATTCCCTGGCCATCTTTCTTACTTCGTCCTTTGTAAATTCTCCCAGAGGAAAGAGTATATGCTTGAGTTGATTCTGGCTTAAGCGATACAAAAAATAGGATTGGTCCTTATGTAAATCCTTAGCCTTTTGAAGTAAATATTTCTGTCCTCTGTGCTCTGTACTCTGTACTCTTTTAACACGGGCATAGTGGCCGGTAGCCAGATACTTTGCGTCCAAAGAAAGGCTCTTTTTTAATAACGCGCCAAACTTTAAATACTGGTTGCACCTTACGCAAGGATTGGGCGTTCTACCTTTAAGGTACTCTTGGCAGAAATCTTTGATTACCTTCTCCTGCAAAACCTTGTTAAAATTTAAAACATAGTGTTTAACCCCTAACTTATGCGCCACTCTTCTTGCATCTTCTATCGCCTCGATGCCGCAGCAAGTAGGCCTTTTGGCGGTGGAATCCGGAAAGTTGAAACAAAGAGTTATACCAATGACTTCACAACCCTGCTCCTTTAATAATGCCGCGGCTACGGAAGAATCTACGCCGCCGCTCATCGCTACTACTACACGTTCTTTCATGGTAATTATTTTAACCTTTAGGCAGGGATTTAACCACTGCGTATGCCCTATCCAGGATATCTTGAAGTTCAGTTCGTTTTATGCAAAGTGGGAGAAAAAAATAAATTATATTTCCCAATGGCCTTAATATAAGGTTTCTTTTGAGGGCTCTTTTGTAGACTTCAAAACCAATCCTCTCCCGGAAACTAAAATTCTCTTTTGTCAATTTATCCTTGACTAATTCTATCGCTCCGATCAGCCCAATATACCTTACATCCCCCACTAAAGGCAACTCTCTGAATTTTTCCAAACCAGCGTGGAATAAAAACATTATTTTTTCTATTCTCTTTAATGTTTTCTCTTCTCTAAAGACCTCTAAACTTGCCAGGGCAGCAGAACAACTCAGAGGATTTGCCGTATAGGTATGGCCATGATAAAAAGTCTTATTTTCTCTATAATCAGCATAAAATGCTTTATATATCTTCTCTGTTGTTAATGTTGCAGCCAGAGGTAAATATCCCGCAGTCAAGCCTTTAGAAAGACAGAGGAAGTCCGCAGGGGCATTATTTGCATATTCGCAGGCAAACATCTTTCCTGTTCTGCCGAAACCGGTAGCTACCTCATCCAGGATAAGATGTACATTAAATTTATTGGCTAAATTCGCTACCCTTGACAAATACTCCTTGGGGTAAACAATCATCCCTCCCGCTGCCATAACCATCGGTTCCAGGATTATTGCGGAGATAATCCCTGACTTCTCTTTCAAAAGTTCTTCAAGTGGAATTATACAATCACAATCGCAGGTAGCCTTATCTTTATGCATAGGGCAACGATAACAATAAGGTGAAGGCACCTTAAAGGAAGGAAAAAATAACGGTGAAAATACCTTACTAAATAGGCCTACCCCGCTTACGCTCATAGCCCCTATTGTATCGCCGTGGTAACCGTAGTCTAGTGCAACAAATTTTGTTTTTTTAACCTCCCCCGTATTCTGCCGGTATTGAAAGGACATTTTTAATGCTACCTCAACGGCGGTTGAACCGTTATCCGAGAAGAATACTTTAGTTAACCTCCCGGGCGATATAGAAATAAGTTTGCGCGCAAGGAGTATAGCGGGTTCGTGAGTAAAGCCGGCAAACAAAACGTGCTCCAGGGTATTTAATTGTTTTCTTATGGCAGCCTTTATCTTAGGATGATTATGGCCATGGACATTACACCACCAGCTGGAGATAGTATCATAGTAAAAATTCCCCTGGTTATCATAAAGCTTAATACCCCTTGCCCTCTTTATTAAAATGGGAGGAGACGAAATTGCATCTTTCGATTGTGTATAGGGATGCCAAATGAATTCCAAATCATCTTTAAGCCATTTATTCATATATCCAGCGCTTTATATATTTTTTTTCCTATGGGTATGAACTTTTTGTATAACTTATCATAACTTTCTATCCACGGTAAAATACCGAAGACTTTTTGGTGAGTTAATGCTTTTATAATAAGAGGATTATCCCTAACAATGATTTCATCTTCTTTCTGAAGGTTATTAAATACTATGCCTAAAATCTTGAGCTTTCTTTTCTCCAAAGCCTCGATGGTTAATAGGGTATGATTGATTGCGCCCAATTTGTTTTGCGCCACCACTAATACAGCTAAATCGAGCTGGCTGGCTAAATCTATCACCAAGCTTTTTTTATTAAAAGGGACTAACGCTCCGCCTGTGCCTTCGACAATTATAAAATCGAACCGACGGGATAATAATTTAAAACTTTTTATAATTTTATCCGGATAGATTATTTTGTTCTCGATTTTACTTGCCAGATGAGGAGAACATGGCGCTTTAAATATGTAAGGCGAAATGAGCCCGAAATAACCGTCTAGGTAATTTTTTCCGCGGCGCATAACCTTAAGATGTAATTTTATATCCGAGGCTAAACTATCCCGGCAACCGGTCTGTATCCATTTTTGAGTTATAACATTATACCCCTTAACTAATAAATATTTCCCCAGAAGGCCGGTAATTACAGTCTTACCTACTCCCGTATCTGTGCCGGTGATAAATAACCCTTTATTCATGCTAACCCCTGGCAAAAGAAAATCTGAAGATTTCTAAAGCAGGCATTTCTTGTGCAGCGGCATAACTATCGTAAGCACACCTTGAGAAATTCCTGGCTATAATTTCCTTATTCACGCAAGAACCTTTCTTTAAACTGCCGGCTAAAAAACGGGATATGTCCGACTCCCGAAAGAGAAATAAATTCAGCCTGGGGTAACTCAGATTTAATCTGTTGCGCTTCATTAAGTGATGCAACTTTATCTTCTTGCCCATGAAAAATTATTATTCTTTTTATCCCTGCTAAAGAAGCGGGATTTATCTGTGCCCCGCAAAGATAATCTAAGCCCAATAAAAGGTCTTCTAATCTTAATTCATCGATATAATTTATTAACAAATGCTTCTTAAACCAGATTAAACCTTCCCTGTCTTCTTCGGAAAAAGAATTTAAATAAAGTTTATAAAGAAACGCCTTCTTATTTTCTTTAAGCTTTATTTTTATATCCTCTAATAAACCCATGCTGAATTTCTTTTGCACGTTTAATAAAATAAGCTCATCTACTCTGCCGGGATTATTTGAGGCGAAATCCGACGCCAAAAATCCTCCCATTGACCAGCCGAACAGAGAAACTTTATCAATGGATTCTCTATTCAGAAACTCTCTTAATTCTTTTTCAAAATCAAAAGGATAATATTCAATGGGCAATAAATAATTATAATTTAGTTCTAATGCATTAAAAATCCTGTAATCAGTTGCCCATCCGGGTATTAAAACAAGATTCTTTTTAAAGCCCCTATTGATTAATTTAAGTTTTGATACCGGAGATATCATTTATGAGATTCTTTAAGATTTCTCTGTTATGATAAAAAGATAATGAAAACCTAAGACGCGCCTCACCCGGGGGAACAGTGGGTGTCCTGATAGGCAAAACCCAATAACCTTTCACCTTAAGCCTCTTGGCAAATTCTATTGTTTTCATGTTATCTCCGATAATCAAAGGAATTATCTGAGAATCTCCTCTTACCTCAAAGCCGCGCGCTTTCAGAGCATCGCGAAAGAATTGTGCGCACTCCAAAAGTTTAATTCTACGATACGGTTCTTCTTTTATTAATTGAAGACTTGCCAAATTACCGGCTATTACTGACGCGGGCAATGCCGTAGAATAAATGAAGCCCCTGGAAGTATTTATCAAATATTTAATTATCTTTCTTGAAGCAGCTATGTAAGCGCCAAAACCCCCCAATGCTTTGCTGAATGTCCCCATAATAAAATCTATTTTCTCGCCTAACCTCTCTTGTTCAACCACTCCGCTTCCATTTTTACCGAATATGCCCGTGGCATGGGCTTCATCAACTAAAATCTCGCAATTATATTCTTTTTTCAGGCGGGCTATATCCTTCAAGGGAGCCCTGTCCCCATCCATGCTAAATATAGTTTCAGTGACAATCAGGGCCTTATTAAATTTATCCCTTTTTTTTTCAAGCAAAGCCTTAAGGTGCCCGGCGTCGTTATGCTGAAAACGAAAAAGATGCGCACCCGACAATAGTATGCCGTCAATGATGCTGGCGT
>ORJL011366881.1_pt1 | contig 16803 bp, 21 predicted proteins | sample 1779941 | NCBI WGS metagenome assembly ORJL01 (sample SAMEA104232317, study PRJEB22302) | groundwater metagenome | biome: forest; feature: aquifer; material: groundwater | place: USA | collected 2011-08-07 | depth 5.8 m | reverse complement strand
TGTGCGATGATCGCATCGATCAGGTGCTCCTCTTGTCGGGTCGATGGGCTGTTCTCAACGCCATCTTCCCAGTTCAGATGGGCACCTGATTCGTCGTTTCCGCACCTCTCCGGCGAGGCGGACCGGTGGATCCGGGCTAAGAGGCGAGGGAGGCCAGGTCTCTGTTCGACGTCTCCACGTGACATCGACGGCCACCTCTACGCCCGCACTCGCCCAAAACGAATTGGCCGGACGCGGTGACTCCGACGTGCAGCGCCACAGAGTCGACCGCGAAGCGCTCATCTTCGCCGGCGTCTGCTGAGGCCTCGAGCTTGCCCGCGATCCGCTTCACTTGTTTGCGCAGACGCACGAGCTCCTCGTCGGTGATCTTCACCTTCCTCCTTGCCCAAGATTGGTCCCGTTGGCGTAGCACCGTAGGCGAATAGACCGCAAGGTCAACCAGGCACACGCTTCGGGCGGTGACGCGAACCTGCCAAACCCGGGGCTCTTCGCCCGTCTCCTGCCACGTTTGCCCACGGGTGCCACAGGGCGACGGAGGCAGGCGACGGTCGATCTGTTGGCCACACCCCCGCCTGGCCGAGCGTCACGCGCTTCGCAACGCCACTGCCAACGCGGCGCATCGGGCCGTGCCGACGGCCCACGCGACCGCTCGAGGCGGGCGTATGAAGCTCTGCACCGTTTGCGGTGTCGTCACGAGCCGATCCGGTAGTCGGTGCACCGTCCATGCCCGACTGTCGAACCGCAGCCGGCATAACGCCCTCTACGACACCCGCGAGTGGAAGCGCCTCAGCGCGCGAGTGCTCCGGGCGTGGCGTGGTCAGCACGGGAACTGGTGCCCGGGCTACCAGCGCGACGCCCATGCGGCGTGCGACTTGACCGTCGATCACGTCGTGCCGCTCGCGGCAGGTGGCGCGCCCCTCGATATCGCCAACTGCGCGGTGCTCTGTCGGTCGTGCAACTCGACCAAGGGTGACGGCTCACGGGACCGGGGGTACCCACAAGCAGGTTCTGCGCTCTTGGAAGACCGCGACGGCCTGAATCGCGGCGCGCTGGCTGGGAGGCTTGACGGCCCTCGATGCACGCGGCATCCGTCGAGTATCGCGTCCGGTTGCCTTCGTCGCCTAGTCGTCCCACGGGGTTGGTCCCGCAGGTGTAGCACCGCAGGCGGATAGACCCCGCCGTCAGCCAGGCTCAGGCTTCGGGCGATGAAGACAGGCTGCAGGGCGACGGTTCGAGGCACGCGGGGTCGGCGACCGCGGTGGCGCAACGATGGCAAGTCCCGCGGCAAGCGCGCCACGTGGGCCAACGTGGGCGCCCACGTGGCGATCGTGGGGGCATCCGTTGACTGACCGGTGGGGTGGCCTTGGAATGGCTGCCGATCAGCCCAGACCGCGAGGTCGTGTATCACTCGGTCAAGGAAGAGCTGAGCAAGCTCGGCGTCGTGTTCATGGGCACGGACCAGGCGCTCGTCGAGTACCCGGAGATCTTCCGCAAGCACTTCGGCACGGTGGTGCCGGCGGAGGACAACAAGTTCTCGGCGCTCAACGCGGCCGTGTGGTCCGGCGGTTCGTTCGTCTACATCCCCAAGGGCGTGGAGGTCCCGCTCCCGCTGCAGGCCTACTTCCGGATCAACGGTGAGAACACGGGCCAGTTCGAACGGACCCTCATCGTCGTCGACGAGGGCGCCAAGGTCCACTACATCGAGGGCTGCACGGCGCCCATCTACGCGACCGAGTCGCTCCACGTCGCGGTCGTGGAGGTTGTCGCGCTGCCGGGCAGCAAGGTCCGCTACACGACCATCCAGAACTGGTCGAACGACGTCTACAACCTCGTGACCAAGCGCGCCCACGCGTACGCGAACTCGACGGTCGAGTGGATCGACGCCAATACGGGCTCTCGCAAAACCGTCAAGTTCCCGGCCATCTACCTGCGCGGCGAGGGCGCCACGGCGGACATCATCAGCGTCGCAGTGGCAGGCAAGGGCCAGCATCAGGACACCGGTGCCAAGGCCGTCCACCTGGCGCCCAACACGCGCTCGCGGATCGTCAGCAAGTCGGTCAGCAAGGACGGCGGTCGGGCCACGTACCGCGGCCAGCTCAAGGTCGCGCCCGGGGCCACGAACGTGGTCGCCAGCGTGCGTTGTGACGCCCTGATGATGGACGACCTCAGCCGCAGCGACACGTACCCGTATATCGACATCCAGGAAGACGACACGACGATGAGCCATGAGGCGACCGTCGGCAAGGTCAGCGCGGACCAGGTCTTCTATCTGATGGCCCGCGGCCTGACGGAGAACGAGGCCACCAACCTGATCGTCCAGGGCTTTCTGGAGGTATTCACCAAGGAACTGCCGATGGAGTACGCCATCGAGTTCAACCGACTGGTCAAGATGGAGATGGAGGGGTCGCTCGGATGACGGCTCCGGCCGCCCGACCGCTGCCCAAGCGCGGCCGATCTCCCGTTCGTATACCCCGGATGTCGGCCCGGCCCGGGAGCTCGCTGCTGAACGGGAAGAGTCGAATTAACTCGCCGTCGTGCGGTTCGCGCCGAACGGCGCGCTGCCGGTCGGGGGCAACCGCCTGTATGAGCACCCACAAGACGCCCGACATCCAACGGTGACTCGCCCGGCACCTAGAGAGATGACTTGAATGACCTATGTCATTGCCGAGCCGTGCATCGACGTGCTCGACCAGTCGTGCGTCTCGGTCTGTCCGGTCGACTGCATCCATTTCGAGGAAGGGGTCGATCGCAAGCTGTTCATCGATCCGAACGAGTGCATCGACTGCGGCGCTTGCGAGCCGGAGTGCCCAGTGAACGCGATCTACCCCGAGGAGTCGCTCCCAGCAGAGTGGGCCGCCTTCACCCTGATTGACGCGCTCTGGTTCACGGACAAGGCGGCTGCCCGGGCCGAGGTCGACGCGCCCAAGCCGGCCTGACCGCCCGGCCCCGCCCGGCTAGAGCTAGACGGCGGGCATGCGGATCGTCTTAGGAGGGTGAAGTCGGATCCGCTCGTGAATGAACGGCGGCCCCTTCTGCTACCGCAGCCGGCTGACCGTCCGCGAGCTCGTCGAGGAACGGCGGAACTGGTGCGACCTCGGCCGGATCCTGACCGACCACCCCGAGCTCAAGGCACTACGCGTCGCGACGGCCTGGATGCCCGCCGCCGGGCGGCGTGGGCGGTACGCCGAGCTCGTCGGACCGGGAGATTGCCTTGGACGCCGAGCAGTTGGAAAGTCTTCTGCTGCGTGGTGATCGTGCCGTCCGGGTGGTGGGTCGTGAGGGTGAAGGGGATCGGCTTGGCGTCGAACCGCCGGACACATCGCTCGTCACGTCGGTCATCGTCTCACGCTCCCATCGATCGGCGGGCCTATGCGGGGGTTCCGGCTCCTCGATCGGCGGCAGCAGCGGATCCCCGGTGATCAGCCGGGTCACGCGCCCGTCGGTGAAAAAGCTCCAGGCGGAACGGATGATGACGACGAGGCGGTTCTGGAAGCCGACGAGGTTAAAAATGTGGACGAACAGCCAGAGGAGCCAGGCCGGGAAGCCCCCGAACCGGCGGAACCGGCCCAGGTCGGCGACGGCCTTCGCCCGGCCGATCGTCGCGAGGTTGCCCTTGTCGCGGTAGCGGAACGGCTCGCCCGGCTCGCCCCGCAGGCGCCGCCGGATCGAGCCCGCCGCGTAGCGGCCCATCTGGATCGCCGCCGGGGCGATCCCCGGGACCGGTCGACCGCCGGGTTCCCCGACCAGGGCGAGGTCGCCGATCACGAAAATCTCAGGGTAGCCGGGGATCGTGAGGTCGGGGCTCACCCGGATCCGGCCCGAGCGGTCCAGGTCCGCCCCGGTAGCTTCCGCGACCATCCGCCCGAACGAGCTCGCCTGGACACCGGCCGCCCACAGGACCGTCCTGGCCGGGATCCGTTCCTCTGGCGCCCCCGCCTCCCGGCCGAGCCGTATGGTCACCCCGTGCTCGTCGATGCCGATCACCGGCGTCCCGGTCCGGACCGTGACCCCGAGCCGCACGAGTGCCCGGGTGGCGCTGCCCGACAGCCCGGGCGGGAACGTCGTCAGGATCCGATCCAGGGCCTCGACCATGACGATCCTCGAATCCGGCGGGTGGATCGATCGAAAGTCGCGCCGGAGCGTGTTGTGGGCGATCTCGCCCAGTGCGCCAGCCAGCTCCACGCCGGTCGGGCCGCCGCCGACGATGACGAACGTCATCCACTCGGACCTTCGGACCGGGTCGGCTTCCCGCTCGGCCGCCTCGAACGCGATGAGGATCCGACGGCGCATCTCGGTCGCGTCCTCGATCGTCTTGAGGCCCGGGGCAAAGGGCGCCCACGCGTCGTGGCCGAAGTAGGCGTGGTGGGCACCGGTCGCGACGACCAGAGTGTCGTACTCGATCGGGCCGCCGTCCGACGCAAGTAGGCGGCGCCCGTTCGGGTCGAGCCCGGCCGCCGCGGCAAGGATGACGGTCGTGTTCCGCTGGCGTCGAAGGATCGCCCGGAGCGGCTGGGCGATCTCGCCCGGGGAGAGGGCACCGGTCGCGACCTGGTAGAGGAACGGCTGGAACAGGTGGAAGTTGCGGCGATCGACCAGGGTCAGGTCGATGGCCGGGTCGCCGCCCAGCTCGCGAGCGGCGTACAGCCCGGCGAATCCGCCCCCGACGATGACGACGCGGTGAGAAGCGGTCGCGCGGACCGGGTCCCGCCGGGGAGCAGTCATCGGTTACCTCCGCTCGGAAGGTCCGACGCCTGGCAGCGCGAGGTCAACCGGGCTCGACGGATCCCAGGTCCGCAGCGCCGCGCGTTTCTGAGCGCGGCAGAATCACGTGGGCGGCGAGGTCGAGGAAGATCCGGATCAGGGCGACGTCCCCGAGGACACACGGGAGCACAGAGCGGGCGAGAGCTAGCACGGGACGGCAGGGCACCGCTCGGTCGCCGACGCGACGAGTGACGGATCACTCGACGACCAGCGTGCCCGTCATCTCCGGGTGGACGTCGCAGCGGAACCGGTAGCGGCCGGTCGCCAATGCGGGGACGGCATAGGACTTCGTCGCTGGGCCGGAGAAGATATCACCGACGAAGACCGGATCGGCCCCTTCAGCGAAGATCGTGACGTTGTGAGGTTCGCCGTCCTGGTTCTCGAAGACAAGGCTGAACGCCTTGCCGGCGGGGACTGTCAGCTCCTTCGTGGTGAACGCGGTCCCCCTGGCCACGATGGTGGGAGCGTCCGTGTCAGCTGACGCCGCTGCCGAGGTGCCCGGCGCACCCGACCCGGAGCCGCAGGCTGCCAGCGCGACCGCGAGCAGGATCAACGCGGCGACGAGGGTCAGCCGGGAAGCGAAGCGGGTCAGGCGAGCGAGTTGTACGGCGACGAGCTGGGTGATCGCGACGAAGCCACCGTACTGGCGGTACGTGGCGATGGCGATAAGAGCAAGCAGCGCGATCTCAATGCCGGTGGCGAGGTAGCCGGTCGAGTAGCGGGCACCGAACAACACCCAGCTGCCGATGGTGGCCGCGCTGAAGGCGCCGAGGCCGACACGCACCAGGCCGCGGTAGCGCACGGCCAGGCCGATCGGCGCGGCCATCGCCACAGCGAGGACCGTGAACCCGGCCGCGTTGGCCAGGAACAGTACGCCGCCGAGCGTGGAGTGGATGTACGCCGTCAAGAGGGTCAGCGCGACGATCGCGACGTCGATTTCGCGCCGTGGAGTGAGCCAAACGGGATAAGCAGGATCGCGGGGACGCATGCGGAATCTCCGGCAATTCCGAGTAATTTACTCGGAATTCATGAGGCCATTGTTTCACGTCTGGGCCTGTCGCACAAACCCCCGCGACGACCGGCGCGCATCTACGATTCGGGCATCGGATGCCAGTGAACAGGGAGGCAGACGTGGGCTACAAGTCGCTCCGCGACTGGCTGCCCGAAGATGGTCTCGCCTGCTTCGTGCTCGACGCGGTCGAGCAGCTCGACCTCGGGCCGATCCGAGCCCGGCGGACAGGGTCCGGAAGCTGTGGACCGGCGTGCCGCCCGGGAGCCGTTGGGTGTGGGCCTTGCGGAGCGCGCCTTCCCTTTGTGTGCGCACGGACGAGTTTCCCGAAAAATCCAGGTGGGCGCCGACCCAGGACCCGACCACGTCCGCCCGTGGGCGCCGTGGACGGCCCACGTGCCGCGATGAGTGAGCGGATGGCAACTGGCGCCACCCCACGAGAGAGGGCCCCAGGCTTGCGCCCAGGGCCCGTCGTGCGGCTGCGGGGAGGGCTAGCCGAGGATGGGTTCCAGTTCCATCTCGGCTTCGGCGGCTGCCATCTCGGCGGCGCGCTCGGCACGCCGCTCCTCGATGTCGTTGGCCGCGAAGACGGCATCGACGATCTGCTCGCCCGCCGTCTTGCGCCCCCGCGCCGGCCGCGTCCGGATCGGCTCCGGCTTCTTGGCCGGCTTGGCGGCGGCCACCCGAGCCGCGCGGTTCGTCGCGACCCTGGCGGCTGCCTGCGACTGCACGGTCGGCTCGGTGCCACCCTGCGCCTTCGCCTTCCGGAGCGCCCGCGTGTAGTCGGTCCAGTGGGGCTTGCACATCCGACCCAGACCGTCCTTCTGGCTGGGCTGGGCCGGGAAGTCGCCCACGGGCGCCTCGTGCGCCTCGATCCCGAACTTCGCCGATCCGATGCACTTCCGCATGTCCGCCATGTCGATCCTCCGTTCGCTCGCGGTCGCCCATCTGGCGATCGCCTGCACATCCATCACTCCGTGGGCGCCACGATGCAAGGTCGAAGATCGGCGGTTGCCCGATGACGACGAGGACGCGCGTCGCTGCGGCCCCGACCGCGGCCTGGCGCAACCGGATCACCGGCTCGGGCGAGGAGGCACCTGAGCAGCTCCTCGCCAACCCGGCGAACTGGCGGATCCACCCGAAGCCGCAACAGGATGCCCTCGCCGGGGCGCTCGACACGGTGGGCTGGGTCCAGCAGGTCATGGTCAATCAACGGACCGGCTTCGTCGTCGACGGCCACGCGCGCGTGGCCCTGGCGATCAGCCGGAACGAACCGAGCGTGCCCGTCCTGTACGTCGACCTCTCGCCCGAGGAGGAGGCCCTCGTCCTGGCGACCCTCGATCCGATCGGTGCGATGGCGACGGCCGACGAGGCGAAGCTGAACGAACTGCTCGCCGAGATCACCGTGGACGACGCCGGGCTCCTGCGGTTGCTGGGCGATCTCGGGTCGCGGCGACCGGCCCGCGAGGACCCGGACCTCATCCCGGAGGTCGAGGCCGCCACCTACGTCGAGCCGGGGCAACTGTGGTTGCTCGGGGATCATCGTCTGTTCGTCGGCGACGCCACGGACGCGGCGAACGTGGAGCGCCTGCTCGATGGCGTCCGGCCACCTCGACTCCTCGCGACCGACCCGCCCTACGGGGTGTCACTCGATCCGACGTGGCGGGACGGTCTGTACAACGGCCTCGGCCCGGGTGAGAAGCCCTACATGCGGATCGAGGGTCACCAGAACACGACGCTCTCGGGTGACACCCGCGTCGACTGGTCCGAGGCCTATGCCCTCGTCCCCAGTCTCCAGGTCGGCTACGTCTGGCACGCTGGGGTCCACGCCGGCCCCGTCGCGGCTGGGCTGGAGCGGATCGGCTTCGAGATCGCCAGCCAGGTGATCTGGGACAAGGGCCTCTTCGCGATGAGCCGGGGCTGGTATCACTGGGGCCATGAGCCGTGCTGGGTGGTCCGGCGGCCCGGTGTGCCGAACCTCTTTCTCGACGACCACCACACCCAGTCGACGGTCTGGCGGGCGCCCAGCCCGAAGATGATCATGGGCGGCTCGACCGAGGAGAAGTTCGACCACCCGGCCCAGAAGCCCGTGGTCCTCTCGGAGATCCCGATCCGCAATCACCTCGAGGCGGGCGAGGGCGTCTACGACCCGTTCCTGGGGTCTGGCACGACGCTGATCGCCGCTGAGCTGCTCGGGCTGCGCTGCTACGGCCTCGAGATCGAGCCGCGTTACGCGCAGATCATCATCGAGCGCTGGCAGGGCGTCACGGGGCAGACGGCGATGCGGGCCGATGGCTAGGGCGACCGGGCTTGCCGAGATGCTCCCGCCGGTAGCGCTCGACCTCGCCGGCCGTGACGACGTAGGTCTTGCCGACCAGGCGCGCCCGAAGGCGACCGGCCTGGACCTGATGGCGAAGGGTCGACGCCGCCAACCCAAGCTGGTCGGCGGCCTGGGTGAGCGTGAGCATCTACTCGGCCTCAGGGGCGTGCTCGCCCTCGCCGAACATCCGGTCGGAGACGACGCGAAGTCCCTTGACCGTCTCGGCCATGTCCCCGACGTTGCCCCAGTCGAGGCCCTTCGGGAACTCGCCGTTGGCGAGCTGTTCGGCGATGCGGTAGGCGATCGCGGTCGCTTCGATGAGCAGGCGGTCGTAGTCGTCGGTGACCGATGTCCCGATGGGCGCGCGGGTCGTCTTCGTCGTCATGGTTCAGCGTCCCTTTCGATTGACGAATGCGATGAGCTGCGCGTAGTCGCCGTAGGCGATCCGCTCGCGGCGGACCCGCGGCTCGGCCGCGATGCCGGTCATCCGGCGAGCCTGGATGGTGGTGACGTGGCCGTGGCCCCGGAGCCAGAAGCCGCCCTTGCCCCCGAGGACCTCGAAGCCCTGCGCCTCGAGCGCTGTCTGGAGTTCCTGCTGCGTCTTCGTGGTCATGCCCACAACATAGCCGCTATCGGCCACGTTTGCAAGGCGAGTTACCCACATTCGACGGCGGTCCTCCGTGGGTAGCCGTGGTCCGGCACCGATGCCGACGAGGCTCAAGGTTCTCCACGGCGAGAGGCGCTCTGCCCGCCTCAACCGCAATGAGCCCAAGCCCGGCGGCCAACCGCGGATGCCGTCCGACATGAGTGATGAGGCGAAGCGCGTCTGGCGCCGGGTGATCCGCGACTTCGGCGCCACGGGCGTGCTCACGGCGGTCGATGCCGATGCCCTCCGAACCTACTGCGAGGCCGTCGTCCGCTACGTCGGGGCGGCCCGGACTCTCGAAGCCTCAGGCCCGCTCGTGCGGGGCGCCCGGAGCGGCGAGCTCGTGAAGAACCCGCTCCACCAGATCGTTCGTGATAACGCGATCCTGCTGCGTGCCTTCGCCCGCGAACTTGGCCTGACGCCGTCCGCCCGCACTGGTCTTACGGTCGGCATCGGAGACGCTGCCGACGATTCGCTCGCAGCCTGGCTCCGGCGTTGAGGCAGGCCGTCTGATGCCGGTCGCTCCGCTGCCGGCCTGCCTCGAGCCACGCTGCCCGAACGTGGCGGTGGATCGTGGGCGCTGTGCCCGGCATCGCCGCACGACGTCCCAGCGTGGCTACGGCATCGGGCACCAGCGAGCACGGGATGCCCTGCGGGCGACCCTCCCTGCGCCCTGCGCCTACGGCTGTGGCCGGATTCTGCGACCCGACGGCGAGTGGGTGGCGGCCCACGTCGTCGATGGCGACCCCTCGGCTGGCTACATCGCGGCGTGCCCGCCGTGCAACGAGCGGGCCAAGGGGGGAGGGGGTGTCACGGGGTCGAAACGCGCCCGTCGCTGACCCGGGCGGCCCTTCTCTCACGGAGCCAGGTTTCGCGAATCTCGTCACGGCCGCCAACGTGACGTTCGCCCAGGGACGGAGCCTCTGGCGACCGCTGGTCGGCCGTCCTCGACGGAGCCGACGCTGCAGGTGCGCCGGGGTCCCGCTGTAGGCACAATCGGGGCGGCGATCCGCCCCGGCCGGCGATCGGCGCCATGTCTCCGCCGAGGGGCCTCGCCCTCGTGCGCCCTGGCACCCGGGTTCGTCGATCGACCCACTCGGATAGGCTTGCGCAGTGTCTACGACTCGTATGCGACCCCCCGCTGATCCGGTGGTCGTTCGTCAGTGGGTTGCCGCGGTCGGGCTGACTCTGCAAGCTGAGGAGATCTCGCGGCGAGCGGCCGAGGTCGATCGAGTCACCGCAATCATCCTTGCTGATACCGCCGCCGAAATGGCGCTCGGGCTCATTGCCAGCCGGTCTCGAGTCCCCCTTCAGAACGAGTCGCACGGTGAGTTGCTGAAGCAAGCTACCTTAGTGGCGAGGCTTGACGCCCGCCTTGTTTCGGAGCTCCGGGCCATTCGCAAGCTCCGAAACGGAGCCGTTCACCAGGGAGCCGACGTTGGGGTGCTTGATGCCAGTAGGGCACTCCAGGCTGCTCGCTCGTTGCTAGACACCTACGTCCCGCGGGCGATGCGCCACGCTCGGGCTCTCGGGTATGGCAGAGGCATCGGTGATGCGGTCGCGTCCCTGCTCCCAGGTCACCCAATTGGGCCAATGCTGGGGGCCGCCCAGTCCGCCTTGCCGCGAAACCCGCGTCTATCACTCGAGAGCACCTCGGCGGTCGTCTGGCTTCTTGAGGAGTACGCAAGCCCAGGGCTTCCAACGCGACACGGGGCCGTCCGATTCACGTCGCTCCGCCTGAGCTCGATGAGGCGCAACGATCCCCTGCAGGCACTCGGCGACGCCTTCCCGCGCGAGTTGATCCGCCTGAGCGAGCGCGTGGAGCGCGTCGCGGAATGGACGGTTCCACTTGCGTTGGGCTTGTCGCCTGCGGAATACGCCCGGCTACTCGAGGCACTGCCGGGGACCGTGTCGCACGACGATCACACCTTTGAACACCGATGGGACGGTCGGCCCGAGCCAACCCTTGAGTCCGCTCGGAGGAGCCTCGAGCGAGCATCGCATCTTGTGTTGCGTCTCTGGTGGAGCGACCTCCTGAGGTACCCCGAAGCCTAGCGGGCGGCTCTTGGCGGAACCCTACGGCGCCCGACGGATGACCCGCTCGAGCTCCTCGCCGGTCAGCCCGCGCCCACGCGATCGCCGCGACTCCTCCTCGGCGCCCTCGAGGTAGGCGAGCCGGCTCCGCGTTCGCAGCTCGGCGAGCGTCTCGGCGCTCCGCCGCTCCTCGAGGGTGAGCGCGAGCTAGGTGAGGGCGGCCAGCTCGTCCTCACCCTGGCCCTCGAGGTACTCGGGGCGCCCATGGCGGCCGACCGGCTGCGGGGAGCGCGCCACCACCGTCCAGGCGTGCTGTCCGGGGTCATAGGACGGCGGCGAGACGTGCCAGCCGTCCGGGAGGGCGGCGTGGATGTCGTCCCAGGCGCGGTGGCGAGGATCGACCGTCATAGGCGGGACGATAGCGGGCCACAGTGCCGGGTTGCATGGCACAGTCGCCCGCTCCTAGGGCTCGCCGGCCTGATCCGGGATCGACCCGCGACGGCCCGGAGCCTGGAGCGCCGGCCCCTGTCCTGAGGCTGCCTGGCGGCCGCGCACTTCGGTGTCAGGATCCTCGACACTATGAACCCATCGTGCCCTACCGGCCGCGCAACGGTCGACCACGAGAGATCCGGCCCGGATTCGGCCGGGATGCCGAAATCGTCTTGCGGTTGAACGCCCTCACGGTTGACGGCGCCGTCCCGCGCTTCGTATGAATCGACTCCGCGGCAGCCTTTGCCCGTTCGACAAGATTCGCGCCGCTAGCCAGCGCCCGAGCCGAGCCCTCCGCCGAGCACGAACGGGGCATCAGCGCCGAACACGGGGGTCGGCAGCGGCGTGCCCGCCTCGCGAGCCGCCACTGCGGCATCGGAGCAGATCGGGCAGGCCGGGTCGCGGCGCAGGCGGATCTCGGTGAACGAGGCGTCGAGGGCATCGAACAGGAGGAGCCGCCCGGCGAGCGAGGCGCCGATCCCGAGCAGCAGCTTGATCGCCTCGTTCGCCTGGAGCAGGCCCATGATCCCGGGCACCACGCCGAGCACGCCTGCGACCGAGCAGCCGGGCGCCATTTCGGGCGGAGGCGGGATGGGATAGAGGCAGCGGTAGCAGGGGCCCTCGTAGGGCACGAACGTCGTCAGCTGGCCCTCGAACCGGAAGACCGAGGCGTGGACGACCGGGATGCGCAGGGCGACCGCCGCGTCGTTGAGCGTGTAGCGGGTCTCGAACGTGTCGGTGCCGTCGATGATGACGTCGTAGCCGGCGATGACCCGCTCGACGTTCGACGCAATGAGCATCTCGTCGTAGAGGAGCACCTTCACGTCGGGGTTGAGCCCGTTGATCGTGCGCTTCGCCGATTCGGTCTTCTTCTCGCCGATCCGATCGTTGGCGTGGATGACCTGGCGCTGGAGGTTCGAGAGATCGACGACGTCGAAGTCGATGATCCCGATCGTGCCCACCCCGGCTGCGGCGAGATAGAGCGCGGCCGGTGAGCCCAATCCCCCGGCGCCGATGAGCAGGACCTTCGAGCCCAGCAGCTTGGCCTGGCCCTCGGCGCCCACCTCGGGCATGAGCAGATGGCGGCTGTAGCGGATCTTCTGCTCGCTGGTCAGGGCGACGGGGGTTTCCACCGGCCGACCCTGGGCTTTCCAGCGCTGGAAGCCCCCTACCATCGAGGTGACGTCCGTGTAGCCCATCGCCGCCATCGTCTGGGCCGCAAACAGCGACCGAACCCCGCCGGCGCAATACAGGACGATCGGGCGGTCCCGGGCCGGTGCCGCGTCCTCGATCCGCTGCTCGATGTAGCTCTTCGAGATGTGGACAGCGCCGGGTACGTGACCGGCGTCCCACTCCTGGTCCTCGCGCACGTCCACGACCAGCGCGTTACGACGCGCGAGAAGATCCTCAGTCTGACCCGGTGACACCTCCGGGATTGCGGCTCGCGCCTCTCGCAGGAGGTCGGCGTATGACTTGGCCATCGGATGGTTCCTTCTCGATCTGCCCCGGAGTTGGCGGCCGGCCTCAGGCTCGGGCCGCCGTCCCGGTTCGGCGCGTCGCTACTACGGAATGCGGGTCAGAATCGGTAATGCGGTTCTGCGCGGCGCCGCGGGGCTGGCGCTTCCGCTCCACGATCGCGAAGGCGCGGCGGCCCCGGGTGATGATGCTCCCGATCCCGCGCGCCGGCATCCTGCACGACGCGCGGGATGGCGGACGCGCGCGCCGTGCCGGGCATCGACGGCCTGGAGATCACGATCCCGCGCGGGGGCACGGTCGTGTCGCTGCCCGAGGGCGATCGCTACCTGGGCTTTCTGTTAGCCAGGGGCGATACGCCAGCGTTGGTGGAGGCGGCGCTCCGAGCGGCCCATGCACGACTGGACGTCGTGATCGCCTGACGCGGCGGATCGTGGATTCTGGCCCCAATGGGAGCGGTCGCTGGCGCTCGGGGCCGCTCGCCGTGCGGCGTCCCCCCGCTCGACCGCGGCATCCTGCCCGTCGTGTCTGTCGTCCCCGCCGATGGCGTCTCCGTGCCGGTGGCTCATCGGCGGGTTACCTCGATGGTGTTCGGAGTGACCCACACGATGACCTGATCGTGGGTGATCGCCCAGGAGCGCGCTGCATCGAAGCTCTGATCGGCGCGCGACGACAGGCCGACCGGACCCATCCTGAAGCGCCTCGTGTGCGAGACTCGTCGCGTGGCCCGCTTCCGCTATGACCCGGACATCATCGAGCGCTTCCCGGCGGTCGTCGGCGGCGTCATCCACGCAACCGGCGTCCACAACGACCCGACGCCACCCCGACTCGCCGCAGCCTTCCACGACGAGACACTCGCGGTCCGCACGCGGATCGGCGAGACGCCCCTCAGCGAGCTGCCCACGCTGGCGTCCTGGCGCACGGTGTTCCGCGGCTTCGGCGTCGATCCGACGCAGTACCGCTCTGCGGCCGAGGCACTCCTGCGACGCCTGACCAAGCAGGGCGAGCTGCCGTCTATCGGGACGCTGGTGGATCTGGCGAACCTGGTGAGCATCCGGTACGCGCTTCCCGTCGCGGTCTTCGACCAGCGCGGGATCTCGGGCGGCACGATCGTCCGGTTCGCCCGCGGTGACGAGCCCTGGGCCGACCTCGGCGCCAGCCAGACCCAGCACCCAGAGCCCGGCGAGGTCATCTTCGCCGATGCGGCGGATGTCGTGAGCGCCCGCCGCTGGTGCTGGCGGCAGAGCGCCGGGAGTGCCGCGCGGGAGGACACGACCGAGATCCTTGTCACGGTCGAGGGCCATCACGGAACCGCCAAGCACGACGTTGCGGCGGCGCTCGCCGACCTGGAGGCACTCCTCGTCACATATGCGGCGCCGACCACGCTCCGGAGTGCCGCATTGAGCGCCAGGGACTCTGCATTCGAGTAGGTCCACGGCGTGACGAGCGTCGCGATCTCCCGGTTGGACCCGTGAACGCGAAACGGTCTCCCGCTCAGGCGCGCAATGAATCGAGCGGCACGTCCCAATGCCCATCGAGGATGCTGAAGCGCCGCCGCTCAGCCTCGCGGTAGCCGGCCTGGTCGGGGAAGAGCCGCTCGATGATCTCCACCTCGGAGTGCTCTTCGATGGCCGCCCAGTCGCGGTAGACGATCGTGACCATGACGTCCCAGTCGGCCCGACCGTCACCGTGAAAGCGTGGCACCTGGACCCGGACGTCGAGCATTCGACCGCTCTTCACCTGCTCCTGGAGGACGGGCAGATGGTTCTGGTTGAACAGCTCCAGGAATTCGTCGTGGTGCCCCCACTTCGTCCGGTAGAAGCAGACGACCTCGGCGGGTCGATCGGCCATTGGATGTCTCCCGTTCTCGGGGGGTGATCTGTGGCTCGTATTGTCTCCGCATGCCCCGGTTCGGCACGACCGACGGCCCCCGCGCTCGGTAGCATCCTCTGCGCACTGGCATCACGGACGCCCCGGGGCCTCCGACACCACGGCAACATCGTGATCGCACTTGACAGGCTTCGCCCACGCCCACGTCTGGCGTCCTCGCGAAATCGAGCGAATTTCGCCCGCTTCCGCGCCCAAGCCGACGACGAACGTCAGGGCACGGAGACGGGCGCGTCGCCTGAGCAGAGCGTCGTCCCGGCGCTGCAGACGCGGTAGGTGTAGGTGGTGCCGGAGACGGCTTTCTTCCCCAGGTTGTCGCGGTACGACCCGCTATTGCTCGTGGTGGCGATCAGGGTAAAGGAGGCTCCCGGGTTCTGACGGTAGACGTCGATGCTCGATGCACCGCCCGTCCACGTGAGGTCGACCTTGACCGTGCCCTGCCGGAAAGCGCTCGCGGTCAAGTTGGTCGGTCCGTCGGCGGGCGGGGCCGCCTGCGGTGTGGCGCTGGCTTCGTTCGAGTTGGCAGATTGGTTAGTCGACAGATCGACCGCCGTCACGACGTAGAAGTAGGGCGTTCCGTTCGCGAGCCCCGTGTCCGTGTACGCGCTCGTCGTGACGAGGCTCGAATTGACCTTGCTGTATGGCCCGCCGTTCGTCGTGCCGCGATAGACGTTGTAGCCGGCGAGGTCGGGCTCACTGTTGTTCGCCCAGTCGAGGATGACCTGTCCGTCGCCACCGGTCGCCGTGAGGCCGGTCGGAGCCGCTGGCGGAATCGTGTCCGGCGGCGGTGGTGTCCCGCCCGTGTCGATGGTGACGCTGAAGTTGCCGAGCACCCGGCCGATCTCGTTCGCATAGGTGCGGCTGGAACCCCCGGCGAAGAGGAGGCCGACCGGGTTCTTCCCGGCGGTCGTCACGATGAGCGAGCCTGAGTCGCCGCCGGCGCTGAACGTGCCGTCGCTCACGCCGATCTGGTTGACGAACCGGGCGACGCCATCCCGTGCGCAGGAGAACAGGCCGCGCGGCTTGTAGCAGACGTCGAGGGTGACGTTGACCTCGGCCACGGTGCCCGTCGTGCAGCCCGTCGTGCGGCCGCACTTCGTCACGCTCTGGCCGATCGATGGCGCCACCGTGGACGCGCTCGGCGTGCCGTAGCCGCCCGGAAGGGTGGCGACGCCGAGGTTCGCCGTCGTCGTGAGGGCGATCGCGGCGTCGATCGTGTTGCAGTCCGGGTCGCTCGCCACTCCGGAACAGGCGGAATAGTTGAACGAGATCGGCTTCCAGGCCGCCAGCGTGCCGATCCTGTCGGCCGGGTCCTGTCCACCGTCATAGGTGCCCGGCTGGAGCGCGCTGTCGCCCACGGTGGCGTTGTTGCTGTTGGCGAGGACGTGGTTGTTACTCAGGGCGAACACGGACGAGCCATTCGTGACGCGTGCTCCGATCGTCCCCGCGGTGACGGCGGGATGACCGACCGACACGCCGATCGGGACCGGCCGGTTGCAGCGTTCCGCCGGGTTGCCCGTGTCCTGACAGGCGCGTGCCGCGATGAGGCCGGTGACCACCCGTTGGATCCCGACGCCGTCGGCGCTTCCCGGGATCGCGACCTCCGGCGTGACCGTGTAGACGCGGATCGCCGGATGGCCTGCCGCGTTGAGGCCCACCCCGGTTCCCACGACGCCGGGCGTCGTCATCAACTGCGCTGTGATCCGCTCCTGGGCTCGGATCGCCCGACCGATCTCATCGCCGTCCTGGGCAACCACCATCGCCGGAAGCAAGGCAAGCAGGAAGCCGAATGACAGGGCGAGCGCCCTACGCCTGCCTCCGCGTGAGATAAGTGGTCGCGTCATTGATCTGCCCCTTTCTCCCGATTGGCGGAGTATGCCAGTCTGCGACGGCGAATAGATAGCGCTGATCGCGATGGACGGTGTCGCGACGCACCACGGAGGCGATCTGATGCGGCCCCCCGAACTGGTCGCCAGCGCGTCGTGCCAGCTTGCGGCATCCGTCGTCCAACCGCGGAGCGGCGCTTGGCGAGAGCCGTACTAACCCGAACTTCCACTGAAGAACGGGCGGGTTTGAGTTCAGATCGGCTCATCTGAGCTGTACCGGTCTGGCTACATCCGGCTGAGCGAGACGCCGATCAGCTCGAACGCCCGAGCCTGCAGCGGGGTCGGCTCGGCGAGGACG
>ORJL011263976.1_pt1 | contig 16809 bp, 21 predicted proteins | sample 1779941 | NCBI WGS metagenome assembly ORJL01 (sample SAMEA104232317, study PRJEB22302) | groundwater metagenome | biome: forest; feature: aquifer; material: groundwater | place: USA | collected 2011-08-07 | depth 5.8 m | reverse complement strand
GCGATAATATGTCTCAATGATCTCCGGATATTTTCGCACGAGTGGATTTTCTAAGAATCTTTTCATATCCGCGGGGAGAAAAATTACCACTTTAAATTGTCCCTCTTTGTAGTTTGCTGGCGCGGTGTCATTTGTAAACTCTACAATCTTTCCCGTTTCATTATCAAACCAGAAATTAGCACCAATGCAAGGCTTTCCGTTATGCTTACCCACATTACCACCCATACTTTCATCATTCAATAAGTGACGCATTTCTCCTTCTTTTTTCCCCGCCATCATCTTAATGTTTTCTCGAATAACACGTGGGGCAAATAGAATCTTAAACCATTGAAACATAAAGTCTATGAAGAACAACTTATTTAATAATTTATTGTAATCAGTAATTTTTCTCCAAGTAAATTTAAATAGAAACGGACGTTTTTTCACTTTCATGAACGTGACTCTCATCGATGAAGAACTAGGAAATCCATTTCGAAGAATTTTACCGGTAGAATCAGGTAGACATACAAATGGGCGTAGGTATGAAGATCCTTCCACTTTCCGTTTAGTGATGAGTGATTTATTATGTTCATTGGGTTTGTCGGCATCTCAAACCACTGCTCTTGAAATAGGAATTGGAGAACAACGTGGTCCATCTCGCGCACTTGCAGAACTGGGGGCAACTGTTAATACACTTGACATTTCTCCAAATGATGAAATTCATACTGATCTTTGGAAAAAGAGAGTTGATCTTGAATCGTTAGTCGGTACTCCAGTAAGTGAGTTAACTTTTCGCTGGTTTGGTCGTGTGACTGATTTTCAAGAACCAATTCTCGGTGGCATTACTGATGATGGCGTATACCATTATGTCGGTGATGCTGCTTTTGTTAATCATCCTCTAGGCGCATTTGCCACCAAAAAATGTGATATTATTTATTTTTGGGGAAGTATTAATGGAGCGGGTCATAACTTTTCTCTGGGTGCTTATTCTCGCCAAAACCCAACTTGCTCGTTAGAGGAAAGATTTGCCAAACCAATCTCTTTACTTGCTCCCGGTGGGTATCTACTAGCCGTATCTGGTTTTATGAATCGCTGTGGATGTCCGGGATTAGAGCCAGATAATATTCCCCGATTTAATCAAAGTTTGCTCGATGTTGCTCTAAGCACCGGAACTCATTCTGAGAGAAGAGTAAGTGATCTTATTGTTTATGGTTTATCTAAACCTTTTGCTTTTGACTATTTGCATAAAGAAGGTCGAGGTGAGGAATGGAGCCACAGACCATTTACAGAGGAGGGTATCAGTTTAGCTTTAGGGGCACCAAAAGTTCCTGATGCTAGAAAAGATTTATTATCACCTGATCAACTAGCTTCTTTAGATCAAATTGGTATTATAGATGCCGTGGCAGTACGTTATGAATAGATCGTTTTAGTGGAAGCATTTTTTCTTAGATTTTCTATTTAAAAATATTTTTCCAATGATTTTTTTCTCACTAAAAGAAAACGTAGTACTTTTTGAGCGATTTAATCATTCTTTCACGTTCTATCAATGAGCATTTCACCAGTAGATCCATCTCTTTTTCTGAAAACAGAATATGAATAACATACTTATCTGTCCTGAAGAATTCATGTCGACCAATCCAATCTTTATATTTCGCAGATAAGATCTCTGGTTCAGCATTAAGATAATGAGATACCTTTAAATTGTCTAAGAATTTAATCAGCATCATAATGTACTTCTCATTCTCTAAATCATCTACTCCTAACTTGAAATAATTCTCTTCTTCATCATTAAATGAGGCAGTTATACTTTGTTTTTCCATTCTTTACTCCCTTCAAGCCAATCTACTCCCATTTGGCACATCCATTTGTGGTTGCGCTAGAACAACTTCTCCATTTTCTAACACAAATCCAGTCGTCAACACTTCAGAGATAAAATTGCCGATTTGCTTTGGCGCAAAGTTAACTACACAGAGGACTTGTTTTCCTTTTAGTTCCTCTTTAGAATAGAGTTTAGTAATTTGCGCACTTGATATTTTAATCCCCAGAGGACCAAGATCAATCGTTAATTTATACGCTGGTTTCTTCGCCGCAGGAAACTCTTCCACAGCTATAATCGTTCCCACTCGAATATCTACTTTCTCAAAATCCTGCCATGTTATCTGTTCCATCTCAATACTCTCCTAACGTCTTCTGTTTCTTCCGCTCTTCTACTTTCTTGTACGACTGCCACTTTTTGCGAAACAGGTCCGGATATTTGTCATGATACTTCTCCAGGAAATCTTGCGTTTTTGGATCAGACATATATCCAGATCCGAAATCAATCCCGATCTCGCGTTTACTATTTTCAATCGATCGATCGCGTAACACTTTAGCGATAACTGAAGCCGCCGAAACAACAATGTGATTTACATCTGCTTTATGCTCAACAATCAATTCTGCTTTTGTCTGTACTTCTTTTGGCAATTTTTTGAGGATATAATTTCGATAGGCTGGAATATTTGGGCTGGGACAATCAACGATAATCTTGTCGGCATTCATATCACCAACTAGTCGCGCAGTTGTATCCGCCTCCAGCCAATTGAGATTCGTTGATGCATCTTCCAATGACAGATCAATGGCATCGGGCTCAACCACTTCAATTCTGAAATCGTGGACAATTTCGCGAATCCGTTCAAATAATTCTTCACGCACTTCCGCGCTCAACTGTTTACTATCTTTTACCCCTAACCATTGCAGCTTCTGAATCTCGCTTTCTTTGAAAGCCAGAGCTACCATCACGAGTGGGCCGAGTACAGGCCCCCTTCCGGCCTCATCCGTACCAACAATAATTTTGTCTGATGTTGTTTCTGGTTCAGGAGTTTTTTCTTTCTCTTTCGAGGTTACTCTTTTCGCCATTTCCTTCTTTGTTTGCTATATGGACATTTAAATCTTCCTCTAGAAAATGCAAGAGTAATCTTTATAATTTAGTTGAGAATAATAGTTATTATGACTCTTCCAATAAAAGACAAAGAAAAATCTCTTGGTGGTTATCTAGTACAAAAATCGTATTTGTTTAGCTAATATTGTGGTAAGCACTTTCCTCACCACGTTAGCAAGAAATGAGTAGCTCATTTCTTGCGTAAAGATGTGAGAATCACATCTTGCACAAGAAAACAGGATGGTAAATCCATCCTTGTTTTAGGTAGAGAAAGTACTTACCATTTGAAGAGCTAAACAAATACCAAAAATCATCAAAAGAATTAATGAAAGATTTACGCGATAAAGAAGATCGAGAGATTAGTTTCCCATTTTCATCCTAATCTTCTCGCCAATCGACGCTTGATACCTCTTTAATTCTACATTCTCCCGCGCTTCGAAAACAAACGGTAAGAAATCAGCTACCATCGCCGCATAGCCGACCATCGGATTGTATCCTCTCTTCTGCACTTCTTCTGCTAATTCTTCTTCAGAAGACATTTTGTATTGCTTAGCAAATTCTACTTGATCGATGCGCCGATGATATTTTGCTTTATCATTCCAATGGAGAACAAGGAGGTCTTTAAGATCGGAGACTATCTTATCATTTCTTTTATCAAGTCTTCCTCTACGCAATTTGAGGCGGCGCGATTCAGCTTTTTCTAACTTCTCTATTTTCCACGATTCTTTCCATAACCTTTCTTCGAGATCTCTTCTTTTCCTGTGATTATCAACTTCTTTCGCCCGCAATCGTTCAATCTCTGCGAAGCGTCCTTCTTCCGTCGTCAAATACTCTTTCTCTGGCTCGCTCAGTTCGTACAACGTTCTTGTCAGCAGCCGTTTTTGTAATCCTGCTTTCTCTTCTGCCGTCAATCGTTGATATAATTCTGTTGTTAATTGACACAGTCCATCCGCTTCTTTCGGCTGTTGTTGGAGCAGACTTCCTAACCGGCGTTTACTTTTCTGAAGTTTTAATCTATCCGTGATTTTTTTTATTTTCTCCAATTCCTCAAATGATCCTTGCGCTATCGCCACTTTCCCGATAACACCATCCCAGTACGTATCTTTAACGAGGCATAATTCCAGAGACGTTTTTTCTACATTTCCATTTTTATCGTATTCTAGATTACAAAAAACTACTTTATCTGTAATTGCCGCTTGTGGAATTTCTAGTCTCGTTCTTACCCGATTCGGTTGCGTGTCGTAATAGATCATTAATGGACAGCCAACCTCTTTTGCTAAAAAAAGACCGCCATCAACTTTCTGTCCGCAGGCGAGCATTTCCAATGATTGTGCTGGATCATGTAATTCATCAATCATCGTTGCAAATTCTTCAGGAGAATATTCCCACAGTGCGCTATACTCCCTCTTTCTCTTTCTATAACTTTTATTCTTTTCTAATCTCATCCTCGTTGGCGTTTGTTCCACAATCGGATTACATATTCCCCAGAACGGATCAAGAAGATAGGGGTGTTTCTTTCCGACATCGATAATTAGCGCGAAATGGGAGTTAGCTCGAGGCTTATCTTCATCTTTCTTGCTGCTCAGTTCTCGCCAGTCACGAAATTGCACGATTTGCGGTTTGTATCCTAACGCTTCTGTCCAGAGATAAATCCTCGGGATGATTGTCGTACAATTAAGACGTGCAATGTTTTGGTCGTATCGTTCATGCGGCCACGGTGCATACAATCCCGTGCGTAGGTTATCAATAAATCCGTAAACACCTTCGCCCTTAAAAGTTCTGACGATTGCTTCTGCTCCTTGTAACGCTTTGCATTTGGGATTATCAGTTTTAAAGAGTTCCATTTGCTCATACTCTTTTTGTACACTTTCTTCGGGAAATGGATGAGTCATTGTTGGCAGAAACAACTATCACTTCCAGAATTTTAAATATGGAAAAAATAAAAAAATAAACTGTTCTCAAAACTAAAATAATCCTGTAATATCACGCGTTCTTCTTTCGCTTGGCGCTGCGCCAGAAGCTCGTGGTGTGTCTGGTTTTCTTTGAACATCATATTTTCCAGTAACAAACACTTCCGTCGTATAATGCGGTCTTTGAGTTACATCCGTAACTTTCTCTCTGGCTGCATCTAACGCCAGTTCATATGTTTCTTGAGCACCTGAAGAATAACGCGTCTTCTGATCTGCTGATACAAGATCGACACGGTAGCGCATTTCTTCTACTTTTGGAAGTGAATTCGCTCCAATACTTTCAGATAAGCTGTTCAACGCACTGACTAAAGTATCTCCCTTTCCTTCATACATTTGTTTTGGCATAGTTATGACCTCATTTCTTTTTCTTGTAGTGTATTCATTGAGATTAATAATTATTTCTCTTCTCTAGTCGTCTTTCTCTTTTGGAGGTAGCGTACTAATTCCCACAATATCATCCAAATCTAATTCCGTCCTCAGACTTTGTTGAGGATCAAGACTTCTTCCCGCTAACTTCATTCTGATCAAAGAAGGTGTTCGTTCATCTAAGCTAAGATGTTGCGCCGGATAGAGAATAACTGTTTTAGAATAATCTAGTACTTGTTTCACCACACCAACATAACCACTTCTTCCAAGATCAACATAGACGAATTGTCCAAGATAATGTTCGACAGCGTGTGGTTTCATGGGATGATAGTTAATCTTAAATTTATTCTCATTTATCTTTTGGCATTGAGAAAACAGCGATAATACTCTCTAGAGAAATCTCTGCTCTTCCTGAATAATCTTCTTCAAATCTTTTGATCCCTCGAAGATCACTATAAATCAATCCTACCCCTTCTGTATGGGGAACTAATTTCGCTGGCTCTAGTATTGCTTTGGATCCATACAGGTTAGAAGTCTCTCTGTAAAAATCTTTTAAAACCCCGACATATCCCATCCCGGCAGTATCCACATAAATTATTTGTCCTTTATATTTATCCAAGTCTCCATCTCTCATTGTGAAACCCCCTTACAACCCAAATGCATCCGTAAACTCGCGCATTCTTCTAAACTCTGCTAAGAAACTTAATCCTTTGTCAGTGATTGCCACCGTTTTGGTACTCTTCATTTTCTTCTTGGCGATTTCTTCTTCCACTCGAATCAATTCTCGTTCAATAAGCTCATCCATATAGGCGTTGAGCAGTTTGTGCGACAGATTTGATTTATACATCAAGTGTGTTGGCTTAATTCTTCCGCCTTTGTTCTGAATCGCCAATAAAATATCAAAGATTAATTCTAATCGTGACCGTCTATTTGACATTAGTTAACCACCCGTTTTCGTGGTTTTGGAAATGGCACTTTGTGTGTTTTATTTGGTTTCTCTATCTTTTGCTGGACTTTTTGGGTTACGGTCGTAGATGCAAATGCTCTCTTCTGCCCGCGTTGAATCCGCGCATACGTTCTCATCAATAGCAGGAAGCCGGCTAACATCAAGATTTCTCCAACCACATACAATCTCGCGTTGAGAAAGACAAAGATGAATGCAAAGTTCGCAAACAGGAAAAAGAGGAATGCCACCATTACTCTCCAGGCATTTTTGTTCTTATTCGTATTCAAATAATTCTTGTAATAATTTAACACCGTCATTCCTAGAATTACTGCGCTGGTCAGATAAAACACTTCGTACTTGAAGTTGCTTACTAATGAAATCAATAACAATAAATAGACAAAGAGAGCAATTTGGCTCACTTCATAATACTTCTTTAATCGTCCTTCTTTTTTTTGTGAAATAAAGAACAACAACAACCATGCACCGAGCATTGTAATCATTGAAATAAAGAATCCGCTTCTGAAGAAGAGGCTAGAATAGTTTATTCCTGTTGCCGCTTTTCCTACTACTGGTACAAGCACACTTGTTGCGGCATTACGCAGAGGAGCATAATAAAGTAGCCCTTCCATGATTATCTTGGAAATAAACGCTAAAGCGATAAGAATAAATGAAAATGAGAAGTAACCATACTTATTTTCTCTGTGTATCTTATAGACTCGCCAGCTGTAGGCAGCGATCATTAGCGCGATAAGTAAACTAACAGTGTCAAACACAAGATCAAGTCCATTAAACCAATCTGGAGTATAAAATAACCTGAACATGAAAAAAACCCCTCCTATTTTCTATCTTTGAGTAGAAACAACGTTGTTGCTTTAAAAAGGTTATGCTACTATTTTCTTATATCTTCTTCTTTATGACTGTTGCGTAACTACTTTATTAATGGGGATATTCAAGAACAATATTCAAACACACCTCTTTTTTTTACGGGCCCTGCGGGGCTTATTTTTATATTATGACTTAAAGATTAAAAAATCTCTTCGTATTCTTCGATAGAACTGATTTAATTCCTCTCTATTTTTTGGATTATGCCAACATTCAAAGTCAATGAGATAAAGTTTATCACTCTCTTCACAAAACAAAGAATTTCCTCCATAATCAGAATCAACGGGACAAATTCCCAAATCTAACACTTTCTCTAGTTCTCGACGGTATTGTCGTTCTGCTTCTCGGCGCTGAGCATTTCGAAGACTAGATATATTCCCTCCTTCTATTCGCTCCATGATGATAAACCAAGTAATGACTTCCCCTTTAAGTATCCTTTCCGTGTATTGAACTATCTCATGCATCTTTGGAACAGCCACACCTTGTTCTTTTAGAAATGTTCCGTAATGATATTCATTCCGTGCTTTGTCTTCATCATGGCAGCGCTTTCCCACAACCCCTGCTCCGAGATCATAAATAGAATAATGATTTAAATTCCTTCTCGCTAGAACTGCGTCTTCCAATCTTTCTTTCAAATCCATTTTCTGTTCTCTGTCCACAACTATTAAAAACTTTTGCAACACTCTTCCGTAAATGTCCCGCATTCTTCTCACCGGCGCGTTTGGCAATCTCGGCAAATATACGTTAGACGAACTTCTTCGACGCGGTCATGAAGTCACCTGTTTTGATCTGCCAACCAAAGCAAATCGAAAACACGCTTATCGATATCAAGAAAAAGTCCGTCTTGTCTGGGGTGATATTACGCGCTATGATAATCTCAAAGATCCCATTAAAAATTCCGAGGTTGTAATTCATCTCGCTGCTCTCATTCCTCCGCTCAGTGAAAGAAATCCAGATCTCGCCGAGCAAGTAAATTTTCAAGGTACAAAGAATATCGTTGATGTCATTCAAATACAACGTCAACGACCACATTTACTTTTTGCCTCTTCTGTATCGGTGTATGGGCGAAATCAAGACCGGAACTCTTTGCGTACCATTAATAATCATGTAGACGCCAGCGATCATTACACCTCTCATAAAATTCGCTGTGAAGAGTATATCAAAGCAGAATTAAATAATTGGTCGATTCTTCGTCTTGGTGTTATTCCTCCTCCTCTTCAGTTTAAAATCGATCCCATTTTCTATGATCTTCCACTCGATACTAAAATTCATTTTCTTCATCCAAAAGATGGAGCCGCAGCCTTCACCAATAGTATTAACGATGAATCCATCCAAAAGAAAACATTGTTAATTGGTGGAGACGAATCTTGTCTAACAACCTATGGTCAATATCTTGGTCGTGTTTTTCAGTCGATCGGTTTATCTCTTCCCCCATTCGAGGCATTTACCACAGAACCCTATTATTCGTATTGGATGGATACCACTGAAAGCCAGCAGTTATTGCAATATCAACAACACTCGTTTGAGGAATATTGTGCTGAACTAGAACATCAAAATAGATTCATCAGACCATTGCTGCGTCCTCTTTCTCCGTTGGTCGGATGGTTGATGAAGAGGAGGTCGTCTTATTTGGGAAAGTAACATTTTCACACAAACCTTTAACAATAATCTTCTTTTTTAACTATCAATGGTCAAAACCATCTCCGTCGAGCAGCTACTTCAAGAAAAAAAAATCATTCTTCTAGACACGAGAACGCCTAAAGAGTTTCAAGAAGATCATTTACCCAATGCTATCAACCTACCCATTCTCTCCAACGAAGAACGCGCCGTTGTCGGAACTGTCTACAAACAAGTCTCGCAAGAGAAAGCGATCGAGCAAGGAATTGAATTCTTCTCTAAGAAAATGCCAGAATTTATCAAAGAAACAAGTAAATACAAAACAGAAAAAATTATTGTTTACTGTTGGCGCGGCGGGATGCGTTCACGCACCGTCGTCTCTCTTCTCGAATCTTTCGGCTACAATGTAAGACAATTAGCCGGCGGCTACAAATCGTACCGCGCCTACACCAAAGAGAAATTATATCATTATCAAATAAACCCAAAGTTTGTTGTCTTATGGGGTTTAACTTGTACCGGGAAAACACAGCTTCTCCAACAATTTCAACACTCTTTAGATCTCGAAGGCTTAGCTCAGCATCGTGGCAGTCTTTATGGTGCGATTGGGTTACAACCACGCTCACAGAAGATGTTTGAGAATCTCATGCTCCAAAGATTAGATCAACTCAACTCTGAAAAATTCATTCTTGTCGAAGGAGAGAGCAGGAGAATTGGTGATGTTATCATTCCTGACGTAGTTTGGAAAGCAATGATGTCCGGTATTCACGTCAAAGTCACGAGAAGTATTGAACGCCGCGCAGAAGAAGCAGCCAAAGAATACATCACTTCCCCAGAAGACGTGCAGAAAATAAAAGAAATAACCCTTAGCCTCTCGCGTGTCATCAACAATAAACAGAAAGAGGAGATTGCTTCGTTACTCGATTATAAGAAATATGTTGATGCGATTAAGATCCTATTAGAATTTTATTACGATCCTCTGTATGCTAACACGTTGAAGAATTTCGAGTATCAGTTTGAAGTTGAGAATGATGATATTAATAACGCGATAGAAGAAATAAAGAGACACTTTTCCCAGTTAAAATAGAAGGAAAATATATAAACTACACCCTCTTTCTAGAGTTCATGGAAACAATAACCATTCCCAAAGAAGAATATAACCTCCTCAAGAAGAAAGCAGCAACCGATGAGAACCTATTACTTTCTTTAGTTCGCGGTCTTGAAGATATTAAAGCTGGAAGAATCAAACCTTGGAAAAAAACTAGTTCTTAATCTTTTTTCTAATCTCTTCTCGATAATAGGGTATTAACACTTTAATCTTATCGATTATTTTCTGCTGGTCTTTTTTTGTGCTAATTGTGATAATAAAGACGACAACATGCTCTTCATAGACTAGATAATAAATTCGATAGTCTTTGAGTTTCTTCTCTCTAAAAAAAGGATATCCTAATGGTTTTCCTGAAAACGGACTTTCTTCCAGTTGGTCGATCTCTTTGGCAATTTCTCTTTGTAGTTGGTAGTCTAACTTAGCATATCTTTTATCAAATTCTTCTGTCGTGAGAATTTTATACATCAACTAAAGAATCAGTAAACATTATAAATTATTTTCTGTTCTCAAAACCATTAACACTTCTCTCAACTCTCCCTCATCTTTCACCGTCCTCAACTTCTCCCTTACTCCCTTCCCCCCTTTCATTCCTCGCGTGAAATTCATCGCCTGCATTTTAATATTGACAAAGCGAATCGTTGGATACAATTTTGTATACTCCAAATAACGAAAGAACGCTTCCATTCTCTCTCCATCTGAAACCTGATCATACTTCCCCGTTTCTAAATACTGCTTAATCTGTTTGAAGATAGACGGATTCTTCATTGCCGCTCGCCCAATCATTACATAATCGCAGCCAGTCTCATTCAACATCCGCAGCGCATCTTCCGGCGTTTCAATATCGCCGTTTCCAACAACTGGGATCGAAACATTCTCTTTCAATTCTTTAATCAAAGACCAATCAGACTTCCCCGAATAACCCTGCTTTACGGTCCGAGGATGAAACGTAATCATCGAAATACCTTCCTCTTCTGCAATCCGTGCAATTTCGAGAAAGCGATCCGGCGTCGAAATCCCGGCGCGAATCTTTACCGTCACCGGTTTATCTGTGGCGTTAACCATCGTGCGAAAAATATGCCGCGTCAAATCGGGATGTTGCAGCAGAGCAGAACAGGCCATCTGTTCCGTAACGTGCGGAGCGGGACAGCCCATGTTGTAATCAATAAGATCAAAGTGCGGCGAGACAATCTTCACGGCTCTCTCTAATGCTTCCAAATCAGAACCAAACAATTGCACCGACAACGGTCTCTCTCGCGGAGAAAATTCAATGAACTCGGAAATATTGTGCAGTTGCGCTTCCTTCGCTACAATCGCATGAATATTCGTGAACTCCGTCACAACCAGTCCTGCCCCTAATTCTTTACAGAGCAGGCGCAGAGCCGGATCAGATACGCCGGCCATCGGCGCGAGGAATACTTTGCTGGAAAAGGGTGGAAGTTGTCGCATTTCTTCTCTTTTTCAGACGTACTTTAAAATAATTCTCCCAAATATTTCATCTTTTCCCATATTCACTGCCAATCACTCCCATTAATTGTTGGGCGATTTCACGCTTTGTCCACGGTTCAGCAAGTACTTCTTCTTTACCAACGATATACGCTTTATGTTCTCCTCCGACCATATCTTCACCTCTATTAGCAACGACAAGTTGATATCCTCGTTCCACGCGTCCTCGCGCAATCGCTAATAGTTCTTCTCTTGTGAGGCCGCATTCATACTTAAACGTAGCCATATATAACTCTTGAAAACGTTGACGTACTTCTGCAATCACTTTTGCTGTTTGTTTTACGGGGATTGATTTAAGCTCTCCTTGCGAAGGAATCTTCCCTTGGTATACTTCTGATGGAATATAATCTGCCACTGCTGCTGAGAAGATGCCAATATCGTAGCCTCGTTCTAATTCTGCAAAGACATTCTGGCGGTATTCTTCGTAATCTCCGTGGAATTGCAAAGGAAGATATTCTGGGATTGGCATCTTCGTTTTTCCCAAAAGCAATTTCACATCTGCCCCTCGAAGATATGCTTCTTTGGCTATTAATACCCCCAGCTCTCCCGAAAAGATTGTCGTAAGTCTGCGAACATCATCGAGTTTCCCTGCCGTCGGACCTCCTGTTACAAGCATCTTTTTCCCTTTTAATGGTCCGTTACTTAATTCTCTACAGACTGCCGCAACGATGGTGTCTATATGTGGCATCTTTGCTTTTCCTTCTTCGATCCGTGGCGCGAAAACATGAACTCCATATTTTTCTGCTCTTGCTAAATTATCTAATAGAAAAGGATTTTGATACATCGATTCGTGCATCGTCGGCGCAATGTACACTGGCACTTTTTTTCCTAATGCGCTTCCGATCAGCGTCATCATTGGATTATCAGCAATTCCCGAAAACATTTTGTTAACAGTATTTAGTGTTGCCGGCGTAACAAGAACAAGATCATCCAGACAAATATGTTCTGCCATCCCGCTCAGTCTATCTACTACTTCCTGGCCTGTACCCCATTCCAACGCCGCTTTTCCTACGAATTCATAGGTACTTGGAGAAACATAGGCTCGTACTTCTGCCCCATATCTTCGTAAATGACGAGCAATCTTCGGCGCTTCAATTGCCGCAATACCTCCGCTAATGCAGAGTGCAATACTTTTTCCTTGCAGATGTTCACCTACTTTTTTCACTTGCAAATCGTCGTTTTTCCGGTTTACCATTTTAATACCCTCCGCGCGTTATTATAATAAATATCTTTCTTATCCTTTTCTGAATATCCTTCTAGCGCTTTCTCTAACATGTACAATGAATCTTCATGTGTCTGAACTGGAAAGTCCGTTCCGAAGAGCAGTTTGTCGGTGCCACATTTTTCGAGATATTGTCTAATCTCCAAGACTGTTGTTTCTCGTTCTTCTTGTCCAAACTTAGAATCAATCAGGCCACTGGTTTCAGTATACACATTGGGATGTTTGTTAATCACTTCATGAAGCTCATCAAGAAACGGTTCACCCATATGAGCAATAATTACGGGTACTGTTGAATATTTTTCCGCAAATAATCCGACATCACTTGGTTTTATGAGATTAGCGATACTGATCTCTCCCGTTGTTCTCATGCTTGAATACGAATAACCAACATGGAACATCAATGGCAAGTGAAATTTCTCGGCCAATTTTCCAACACTACCCATCTTCTCTGACGATAAATCAATGTTCTGATAACAGGTGTAAATTTTAATTCCAGATAGTCTCCCAGCATCGGCAAGTTCTTCCAATTCATTATATCCCTGTTGAAAATAATGTTCTGTATCAAGACTACCAAACATCGCAAATTCAGGACGATCGCGAATCCAGTTCCAAAGACGATAATTACTAATCCCTGATCCTTTATGTGGAAAGTACGACGCCAGCACAACTGTTCTTTCAATACCATACTCCTCCATTTTTTCTCTAATCGCATCAAGAGTGGCGGATTCTGGAATGACATCTTTTAATTTACGTGGTGTTGTATGGCAATGGATATCAATTTTAGGTATACTAACTTTATTTGTGGTCGTATCATTCATGGTCGTACCCTCTGTACATAATCATCGTGGATATCCGGTGTTGGACGGGCAACGTAGGGAATATTTTCTAATTCTCGTACATCATTAACCATCAACAACGATCCATGGCCTTTTAAATTCACTGCAACATTAACCGTTTCAGGATTTGGAAAGAGGGCAATAATCTCTTCTGCCTCTTCCAGAGCCCCACAAAGAACAACATTTTTTGTGAAAGGTGCGCCTTGCACATAGGCATGGCCATGAAGCATATATTTTACATTGGGATAATAATTATACAATGCCACTTGAATTGGTGAATCAACAGACGGTTTACGATCCCCGTAGTATTGTACGGGAATTGTTGTATCAAGAGCGACAAATCCGTCTGAACTAATCGATCTCTTGTCAATATTGCGCTGTGAGACGTAGATCAGATTACCTTCTTTAAATGAAGGAAAGCCGCGTTCACAGCGAAATGATGCATTTCCAAAGAAGCGATTTACAGCATCGGGGTGGGCGTGAATCAAGTTGTGGAATGTTTCACCATACTCTTTTATCACTTGAAAAAAATCGTTATCTGTGGGAATATTTTTTCGCTCTCCGATTTGTCTGCTGCCAATACGCGTGTATCTTGATAATTCGTTGGCGCGCTTTGCCACTACTTTTCCGACAAGAGTAAAATCTGTATTGTGATCCAAGAAGACATTACCTAGTGGATCAATAACTCTACCCTGATACCTCCCGCCTTCTTCCGTAATTTCAACAAACAGATTGCTTTTATTTCCTAATGCATGATGAACTAAGTCGGCAAAAGAATATTTTCCCTCCGTATTCCTCTTTGATGTTACTAAGACACAGGCGTTATTTTTTTCTTTAATTTTCTTGACCAATTTAACTTTGTCATTAGTAATGTCGGGGAACCAGTAGATCGTATTATACTCTTGAACTCTGTCCACAATTGTTTCTAATTCTGCAAACGAACCACCATTGTGGTATTCACAATTTATTGTATCTGTGAGATCCATTCCTTTAAAGAGGATGTTCCCAATCTTTGATTCTCTTCCTCCGTTATCATCAAATTTACCTGTAATAAACAATGTCTTTTGTTCGAGATTCATCGTGATTGCCTCCACTATCTTCTGCTCTTAAAATTACTATCTCCTCTGATGAATATAAACTATTTCTATAAATCTTTAAAGAAGTTTATATTTTGACGAAAAGCTTAAGAAGATCGGCTTATTTCAAGTTGATATGGTCACTACGGAACGCTCTCTCCAGGAAATCGGCAAATCTCTTCTCGTCTCGCTTCCCAAGAGTTGGGCAAGAACACTCCATCTCAAGAAGGGGTCAATCGTTAAAATTCATGTTTCTGAACAAGGAACTCTCTCTATCGCTCCGGAATTTATTGAGAAAGAAAGACCGACAGAAAGCAGTATTCCTTTTGACGATCATTTTCCCCGCCGCTTCTTGAGAGAATATTTTTACGGTCGAGAGACAATCACCCTGTTCTCGGTTAAAACAATCTCTCTTGAACAGAAACAGCTGCTCTACTTGTTCTTAAAAAAGTTTATGAACGTCCAAATCATTGAAGAGCTGTCCACAAAAATCGTTGTCAAATGCTTTAAAATTGATGAATTGTCTATCGAAGAATGTCTGAAACGCATGCATTTTTTATCGTTGAATATGATTGATAATGTTCTCGAAGATAACCACGCTTCTCTTGTTGACTTGGAAGAAACCGCAACGAAGTTCTATTATCTTCTCGTGATGCAAGTTCGTCGCTTCTTAGATGAAGGCAAATTTACTAAAGAAAATCAAATCCCATTAATCCGTGTTCTTGACGCGCGGATGGTTGCAGAGAGAGTAAAAAGAATTATCAATCTCTGTGTTCTGATCAGCCCTCTTGAACAGAAAGAACTACTTGCTCTTCTTAAAGAAATTCGTCACGTCTATCAGGAGGCATTTCAATTTTTCATGGCTAATGCTTTTGAGAAAGCACTTTTGCTTTATCCAGAACGAGATCGATTATTGCAGAAATATCATTCTTTTGAGAAAAAGATCCATTCAATTCCCCTCCAGATGCAGTATCATCGTCTGACAAGAATGTTAACCTATTCTACAGAAATATCATTATTAATCCGTTGATCAGCAGTTCTCTAGGTTTTTGATAACTTCTACCAACAATTCACTCCCAAACTTTTCCAACGGAATAATCCTAAAATATTCCTGGTTCTGTGGACTGTATTTTCTCTCAGATTTCTCTAACTCTTTCAGCAATTCCTCTTTTCCAATTATTCCTAAGAACGATACCATTCCATCTTCCTCATAACAACCAATATGATAATCGGCAATTTTCTCTTTCTCATGTTGAAAGCGATCATCTGGATAGGCTACACTCTTCCATCTCAATAATGAATCTTGAGAAATACTGCGCAAGCCAATACTCATCTCCTTTCCATCAATCTTAACTACAAAATCAGCCCCTGCTCCGGATGCATCACCAAAATATAATCCTCTGTTGCGAAACCATTTCCCTTCTTTAATGAGCAGTTGTTTGAACGCTTCTTCCGTAATCCAGCAGCGCACAAAATTCTCTCTCTTCACATCTGCATTTCTGCCTTGCTTTGCCCATCCTTCTGTTTTTATCTTCTGTTCTGCCTGCTGACGGAAGAAGTTAATCGTTTCTGCTGGTATTTTTTGAGTGAGCATTTTATACGTATAAATACGTATGATTTATAACTATTTTGACTTAAAAAAAGAATCCTACTTCTTCGCCACGTTCCACAGCAATTCAAAATACTTCTGAAACGTCTTATTCACTTTTTCATTCTCGATGACAATTCCCTGCGCTGTTTCTTCCCAAATCATGATCGCTACTTTATCATCGTAGATATTAATCGTTGCCGGAGAAGGAATATCTAACGGTAAATATCGATATTCGTTGAACTTGTTATTCTTTTTAACTTCCCGTCCTTCTCGCACTAATATTTTGGTTTTAATTTTCTTTAACTCTCTTCTTTTTTGAAAGATTGGTGCGTAATAAGGCATCTTTTTGCTAAACTCCCCTTCCGATCCCATCACCGAATAACTCTCTTTCTCATTGCAGTGATCAAGAATATCCTGAAAGATTGTTTTCAATCCTTTGTAGCCGACAAACAGTTTTACCGCACTTTGTGGTTTCTGGACATTAAATTGGGCTTTTAATGTTGGAATTATCTTCTGGGCAATCGCTTCTTTCTCGTGGAAGTAATCCATGATCTTCTTTGGATCTTCTGGCACATAGATCGTTCGCTTATTTTCAAATAATGTGGAAATAATTCCTCGTTCAATTAATAACTTCAACGCATTATAGGTGCTAGAGCGGTCGAGATGCGCTTCTTTGGCAATCGCTCCGGCAAATGAAGAGCCAATACGCAACAGCGTGATGTAGACCTTTGCCTCATTGACACTGAAATTCAGTTTTTCTAAATCACGAAATAAAGGTTCTTGGTAGATATCCATGCTT
>ORJL011668220.1_pt1 | contig 16810 bp, 22 predicted proteins | sample 1779941 | NCBI WGS metagenome assembly ORJL01 (sample SAMEA104232317, study PRJEB22302) | groundwater metagenome | biome: forest; feature: aquifer; material: groundwater | place: USA | collected 2011-08-07 | depth 5.8 m | reverse complement strand
GATTTTTATTCTGAGAGTTTGGATTAGAATGAGAAGCTGGTTGTGGCTTGAGTATTGGTGGAATTGAGACATGATGTTGAGGTAATGCCGGAAGAATTCGGATGTTTTTGTTTTGTCGGTGAGTTCTGCTAATTGTTTTATTGTGTTGTTGATTTGCTTTTCTAATTCATGCGGTGTTGTCATAAAACGTGTGCGAGGATACCCATAAATTTATTTGTGGGAGGAATCGCACTCTCCTCCAAGTTCAATAACATCCTCATAAGATTCAGCAATAACTTTCTTGCACTTATTACAGATATACCTCTCTGTTTTTTTCTCAAAATATACCTTCCCATCTCCACAGAATTTACATAAACCAATTGGTCTTGGCATGTTTTCCTCCAATATACTTCTTTGTTATGCTAAAGTCAGATTGCCTAAGTGCCTTTACCAGTGGTTTGTTTGCTTTTCTAAAAATATTATAGAATCCTCTCGTCTGTTTTTTAACAAGATTCTTATTAGTAACATAACCGCTAAACCAATCTGCAAATAGCTCCCCTTTGCTAAGTCTATACATTCTAAATCTAGGTAGTGCTATCTTGATATTATAGGGGTTTATTCTTTTCTCTGTAACATCAGTTACCTTCTTTCTATTCTTTTCACGCATATCATTAATTTTTAGCAGTAGATTGTTAGCTTTACCGAATGACATGCGATTGTCAGAATAAGATGAAATATTCTGGAGGATTTTTGGCTTTTTTATATTGCCAAAATCTACATTACCTGTTCTCCTATATACTCTATGCATATCTGATGTCATCATGCTTATAATGTTTCTATCGTAAGCATGACCAAGTTCATGACTTAATACTCTATTAAAAGTATTATCTTTTTTAGTAGTTTGCTGAACTCTTATTTCACCTGGCTTTGTAGTTATTTGACTCATATACTTATAATCACCTAACCTCCTTGACCAATTAAATTTCTTAACGATTACGTTAGGATTCCCAGAAAAAGTTCTAACAACCCTCAATCTTTCTGATACTAATTCTTCTGGCTGAGTGTCAATGCCCCTAACATCATAGTATTTCAGGTTATTCTTCCACTTATCAACGTCAGCTTTTCGTTTGATTACATTCTTAGTTACTAATAAATCCTTATGCTGTTCTATTGGGCTCAGTTCATAGAAGTGAGGCATTAGTTCAGCCTTTTCTTGTTCTGTTGGAACATATTCGCCATTAGAACTTTGGGCTTCTTTCTTTTCTACAAAATTATTCTTAGGTAGGTTTATGTTTCCAAAACCATTTTTAGTATCATAACCTTCCACATCGCTACTATTTGGAGAAGAAGCGTATTCCTGACTAAATAAACCATAAACTTTTTTGGCTGTTATTGCCCTGTCAATTTTTAGTGCGTGCGCACTTCTTGTTTCTGTATATTGCATATTTTTCTCCCATTACTTTCTTTTCTTTTTTCTTAAATTAAATATGGCATTGTCAAATATCCTTGTCGGGCTTAAATTCTCATCTCTCAGCCATTTATACACCTCTGGCTCAATCCTTAGACTGAGCTTAGCTGTTCTTTTTGCTCTTTTATATCCTCGCCTTAAGCTAAACAAATCGTCCATACAATTAGCATGGTGCTCTTGTATATAAATATTTTGTTTTTAATTTGTAAAATCTCCGATTTTAAGCTGACCTTTTAGCTTTTCAGGGCATCCATAAATATCATATTCAAAAACAGGTCTACCCATCTGCTCTTGAATGTAACGCTTGACTTGTTCTTGCGAAACGTGTCCAGCAGAGCCGCAGTAATAACCTCTTGCCCACAAAGCATCAAAACCTCCTCCATAATGATTTTGATAACCCAAATATCGCAGTTCAGGAAATACTAACCTCAACTGCCTTGCTGTGTTGCCTTTTAGTTTATGGATTATATCGCAAGGTCTTATCGTCGGCTTTCCGCTTACGAACAAATGCAAGTGGTCTGGCATTATCTCTAACGCTAACTCTTGTATGCCAATCTCTTGGCATTGCCCATGAATTATGTTTTTCAGCACTTCAATCACTTTTCCTTTCAGTATTTCTTTTCTGTATTTCGGTATCCAGATAATATGATAATTGATGTTATACTTGCAATGATGAGATGTTCTCACCGTTGCTATCTTGCTTTCAATCTTATGCACTTCTGGATTAAAGTGCCTGAATCTGTTTTTAGTCATTGCGACCACCTCACATCTGGTGGTCGCTGTTCTTCTGTCGGGTTTTTCGCTTGAGCGAAAGCCACATTAAACTTTTTGTGTCCGCAGACCGAACAGTTTAAGTTAAGGCTTCTGCGTCGAGAAACCCCCACCTTTAGGTGGATTTATTTTGGGAGTAGGTCATTTTGCTTTCCTCCGAGAAAAATTTTTCTCAGAATGAAGGAAAAATTTTTTGAGCCGAAGAGATATTAAATTTATAAGAAATAAATACGAATTTAACAAAAAATAGTTTTATATCTCTATTTCTAATTTTTTTGATTTTTCTTCTGTAGGATAGATTAAGTCCTTATACTTCTCTCTAATGGTTCTTAGTAATTCTAATCGTTCATCATCTGTCATTTTATGCATCTCTTCTCTTATTTTGTGCAATTCTTCCAATGTTCTTGATTTTTTCATTCTAATACCTCTTCTGGTGTGTTTATGTATATTGAAGGAAGCCCTTCTCCTTTATTAATTTTATTAACACAGGTAATTGTTTTTAGTTTTACAATATGTTCCAAGTTCCAGCTTACTATTACATCCAAATTGTTAATAACTGCTAATGCAATATGCAATGCATCATTTAAGTACTTTTCTGGGATTATTTTTTCCTCAACATATTTTGATGCTAACTTCTCAACTGCTTCTGTTTGTTTCAAAATTCTGAATTTGTGCTTAAATATAAAATCAGTCATTTTTTCTTTTTTTGGACTTTTTGCTTTTTCAATTTCTTCTAATACCAGTTCTGAAATGATGAGTTCGTGATTAAGGGTTGCTGATTCAAAAAAATCTTTTGTTAGATTAGCCCTTACAATGTCATCAGTAGCAAATACAAAATTTATTACTGAGGTCTCTATATATAGTTTCATATTCTCACCTTTTAATTGACCTTAGGACTTTAACTATTTAAAGTTTGTTTAATCCTGAGTTCCTAAGAGTTCCTTGTCAAGTTCCTCATTCAGTTTGAATAATGCCTTTGCTGTCTGCTTGTATTTGGTTGCTCTTTCTTCCGGCTTTAAGGGTTTTCCGCAAAATAAACTGTTAATTTTTTGAAATTGTATAATTAAATTTTGAAGGAATATCATATCCTATATTTATTTTTTTGAATTCCTCATCAGAAACTTTTTTACCTTTCTTATATATTCTCTTGTCTATTTTTGCTTTTATAGTTAATCCTTTTTTTGTTTTTGTTCCATTAATAAGGCTGATTATTGATTCGTAACTAATAAGAGGTTTTCCTTTCCAATTCATGCTGATAAATGAAAACATCCGATGTTCTATTTTATTCCATTTGCTTGTGCCGGGTGGATAATGGCACACAGTGATTTTTAATTTAGTTTCATTTACAAATTTTTGCAAATAATATTTCCAAGATCTGTTACTGTTTCCATTGCTTCCTCCGGAATCTGCACAGATAAGAAGTGCTTTTGCTTTTGGATAATCTTTTTTTCCGTTAAATTGCCACCATCTTCTAATGCTTTCAACTGCAAACTCTCCTGTATGACTACTTACCCCGACATTAACAAAGCCTTTATTTTTTATTATGTCATATGTGCCATAAGGTATAGCCTTGCCTTTGGATAAAGAAGGAAAATCGTAAACATTGACTTCTTGAAATTGTCCTTTTTTTGACCATATCTTGCCATGATTCTTAAAATTGCCGACGAGCTCTTTCTTTTTTGTGTCAACTGAGATTACTGGCTCTTTCCTAATCGTAAATTTTTCAACTTTCATATTTATATGTTTAAATTGTTCATCTCTTTCAGGAGATGAACCGCTTTCTTTTGACTTCCTATTCGCTTTAAGAGAATAATTTTCTTGTTTTAATAAACGACCAACTGTATCTGCAGATATTCTATACCCTTTTTCTTTCAACTCATCTGCAACATTACCAGTAGATTTGGTTGTCCATTTTAAGTGTTTCATTGGATCACCAGAAGTATCATTCTCCATTATTAGTTCAAGATTTTTTATTATTTCTGGTTTTTTAGATGTTAATGTTTTCCTTCCACTTCCCTTTTTACGGATCCTATTTGGTTCATCCAATTTTTTAGCAGAATTTATTTCTTTTATACCCTTCCTAATTGTGGTCATGGATTTTCCAGTTAATTTATTCACCTCAGAAACTCCACCCCATTCTAATTCAATTGCCCACAACGCAACATAATGACGTGCTTCTTTTTCATTCAATTTTGATAAAAATCTCAACTTTTCTTTTATCAAACTCTTTTTATCCATGCTAAAGGATAAAGAATACTACTTTATAAACTTTGCCAATTTATTTTGCGGATCTTCCTTAATTCTTTCGCTTCCATAAATCAATTCCTCGTATGTTTTCTTGAATCTTATAAGGTGATAATTTAGCTGTATGTTCTTAATGGATTGTTCAAGTGTTCTAATGTATGAGTGAATGTCAATGTATAAATAGCTTTCCGAGAATAGCTTTGAGCACAATTCTTTAAGGAGATTATCCATTTCATCCAATGTGCATTGTTCAGATTTCAGCTTAAGCTCCTTAGGATTTAATAGTGTATTCTTGCAGAATAAATTGTAATCAAAAACAAGCCTTCTTATTGATTCAGGTTTTTTTTCCTTGTTTATTCGTTCAATTACTGCCTCATGGTAAGTTGACATTAATTGAGAGAGCATTGGCCTTTTCTTTTTTGTCTTTCCTTGTATAGGAAAGTTAGATATTGAGATTAGGGAAGCAGACTGGAATACAGGACTTGATAAGTTTTTTATTGTGAGGAAGATTAAATGCTGGTTTCCTTCCCATTTCTCTTTATATCCTTTCTGCCTTATTATGAAGATGTCTATGTCATTGTATGTTTTTGAGAATAAGAATGAGCCAGAAATAAAAACCTGTTCATACTTTTTTGAATATTTATCAAGCAATTTCTCGGCTTCTTCTAATTTTTCAGATAACATTTCACTACTTCCGTTAATGAAATATTCTTTGTTTCTATTATTTCTTGAAAATATCGTAAGTGCCTCTACCTTTTTCTTTATTGAAGTGTAGAGGGCTTTCTTTTCTGCGTTTGACAGCTTTTTGTTTTCTTTGTATTTTCTCATAGCATGAATTTGTTTTTTTGTGAATATTAGAGGAACAAATTTATCTTTATTATCTAGTATCAATTCTAATATTTTTTGATTCATATTACCTTAGGAGGTAATATCTATATTTAAATATTACTATTTTGGTAGATATATAGTGTAATGCTGTGAGAGATAATAAATTTACACTGCTTGGAAAGAGCTGGGGTTTATGCTGATAGGAGTTCTGCATTGTATTGGGATGGGAGGAATTCTTTAGGCGAAGGTGTTGCTGCTGGTAGTTATTATACACAACTTAGGGTGTTTGATGGTTTGAAGTTAACTCATACAGATACGAGAAGGATTATTGAGGTGAAGTGATTATTCTATGATGAGTTGGAGGTCGAGGCAGGCGATTGAGTTTGTTTCTGGACCTACTGGCATTGTCAAATCATCTGGATCGTAAGTTGCCCCCAACTGCATAGTACAAATCTGACAAACAGTAATTACAGGAGAGCTATGCGCCTTAATCAAAACCATTGAATTTACAACATCTCTTTTTTGACAGTTTTCTCAGATTGTGATTCTATTTTTAACGGGTGAGTTGAATCTGTTGCTCCTGGAGTAAAACATCCTTTATCTGTATCCAGAATAGGAGCTTGGTGTACAACATCATCCTCATCAGTTAAATATTCATTTGACCCAGCATTATAAACACTGAATTTCAACACAGTTGTTTCGCCTGCTTTCATCTTGACTGTATCTCTTGATAAAGTCAAAGGCTCATTAGCAGATGCTTTTTGCGGCTCTCTTTCTCTCCTAGAAAGTTCATTCAGGTCATTGTTTACTTTTGAGAACATAGTCTTGACAAACATTAATGCAAGAGATAAGATTACTATTGAGATTATCAAAATGACAATAACATTTGCAGATAATTCGATTCCTCGCTTGTTCATTTTAATCAAGACTTGTATTGAGGATAGAATTTCTTGGAGAGCATTGTATTTAATTATTTCGATTTTTCTGTCAAAAAACAGGATTAAACGGTTCGTGGAGCCTCAGCACTCCACTCTCCCAAATTCAAAATCTCAACCCTGCAAAATTGTGGGTTGCCTCAATCTCACTCATCTCTGAAGAAAAAACTTCTCTTAATAGCATATGTTATATTCAATTGATTTTTGGCACCTTACTTTCAATGTAATTTGAAATTATAAAAAAGTTTATATACTTTTAAGAAAAATAGATAATCATGAGTTTTATTGAATTCTATGGGGGTTGTGGCGATTTTAAAGGTTGCTTTGGACCCAGAGATCCTTACATTACAATATTTGGAACTGAATTATGGCATTTGATTCCTCATTTTATTATTTCCTTGTTTGTTGGATTAATATTATTTAGTAAATTATTTCATCTAAAAAAGAAACAAAAAATTACATTAGACAATAAATTGATAATCATCATTTCAATAGCAACATTAATCCTACTATTCTTTATTCTAGCATTTTTCTTTTCAGTTAGGGTATTATATTAACGGTGCCGAAAAATAAAAAAGAGAATTAACCTTCCAAAAGTACTTTGAGATTATTCAAATATCTGGCACCATCCTTCTCATTAATTCCTTTAACTACAGCTTCAGAAAACTTATTTTTAATCTTTGCAGGAATCTCATAATCAACTGTAAGGGAGATTTCGGTTTTGCCATTGCTTTCAGAAAACGTATAATCCCATGTGCTATTAATCATTCCTTCTGTTCTTGCGGAATATGCTTTAGGCGATTCATATTTTTCTATTATCCATTTTCCTTTTAGAGGAATTCCCATCATAGCAAATTCCCAGTCAAATTTCCATCCCGGCTTAATTGCGCCTTTGCTTACATTATAATTCCTTATAACATTAGGAATTACAATAGCCATATTAGCAGGCTTAGACATGAACTGAAAAATCTTTTTTGCAGAAGCCTTTATTGTTATACTCTTTTTTACTGTTACCATTATACCCACCTCTTTATTATTTTATTAATCATTAAGTATAAATATCTTTTCATTGGACATTGTCTATAAACTTGTAAAAGCAGCTAAATATTATCTTTGCCTTTGCAGATCCCTTTACAGGATTTAGAATAATTATATGTACGAAAAATAACTTTTTTATAAGAAATTCGCCTATATTATCTGCAATTATCTGATTATCTTTTATCTTATATTTAGTATAAGTGTTCTTCAGGACCTTGGTTATTGATTTTCTTATCTCATTCTCTTCTCCGGAGATTACAATTACAAAATTTTTCAATAGGATTATAATTATCAGAACTAATAACTCGGGAATAATTATGTAAATCCAGATTCCTGACTGAAAATATGCCAATAAAGATAATGCAACAAGCACAAGAATAGATATAACAGATTGCTTTTTTCTGATTGTCTTTTTTTTGTATACTGCAAAATTCATTATCAAAAGAAAAAGCAGATAGATTACAGGAAGAAGATTAATTATTAATCCTGAAAGTTTCATGACTTTAATCCTGTAACAAACATATATATATCTTTCTCTGAATATTAATCATATGAGGATTCTAATACTTACTCAGGAAGAGCCGGTCTTTATAGGGCCTATGCTTATCAGGTTTAGCAAAATAAGAAATAAAGAGATTTGCGGAGTTCTTCTTCTCGGAAAAAGAGACGGAGGAAATAATCCTAAAGGAATCTTTCAGAAATTAGAGAGGATTTACATTTATTATCTTATCTACGGATTAAATGGCATTCTCAGTGCATTAATCAGGAAGATTGTTATAAATTCAGAGAATTCTATTTATAAGGCATGCAAAAAATATAACATCCTATGCAACAATATCTCTGCTATAAATGAAGCAAGTGATTATCTCAAAAAGCTTTCTCCTGACATCATAATTAACCAGTCTGACATCATCATCCCTAAGGATATAATTGATTTCCCCAAGCATGGAGTGATAAGCAGGCACGGCTCTTTGCTTCCAGATTATAGGGGAAGAATGGCATCTTTCTGGTCTTTTTTTCATGAGAAATCAACAGGAATTACGATTTACAGGATTTCTGAAAAAATAGATTCAGGTGTTATTATCCTTCAGAAAAATGTTGATTCAAAAGATTTTTCAGATTATTTTGAATATTCTAATTTTATTTTCAATAAATCTGCAGGATGTCTTGATGAAGCAATCAAATTAATTGGATCAGGAAATATTGAGGCAGAAAAGATTAATACATCAACACCCCTATATAAATTTCCTACAAAAGTAGATGCAATTCTTTACAGGAAAGCCTTAAAGAAAAGAAATAGACAATCCAAAAAATGAATACAATTGAATATCTCCATAATCAGGCACGAATGCAGCCCGATAGTCTTGCTATTGCTGCTCCTTCACTTGCAAAAGGAAAAATTGCTGAATATACTTATCTTGGACTAAAAGAATTAATTGACAGGTTTGCAGTTTTTCTTTCTGAGAAAATCACTAAAGGAGATAAGGTTGTAATGCTTGTTCCTCTTTCTGCGGAGCTTTATTGCGCTATTCTTGCATCTATCTCATTAGGTGCTGTTCCTGTTCTTTATGAGCCAAAGGAGATTGGCTATCAGCTTAGGAATACATTAAGAATACTAAATCCTGATGTTGTTATCACAACTCCATTGATAAACATTTTCCTCTCAGGAATAAATGCTTTCAAAAAAATAAAGAAGAAAATTTTTCTAAGTGAAAAAACCATATCCATGATTAATTTCGTACAAAAAAAAGATTTCACTCCTGTTTCAGTATCTGAAAATTCTCCTGCAATAATAACATTTACATCAGGCTCTGAAGGAATTCCAAAGGGAATATACAGGACTCACAGATTTCTTGACATACAGTTTAAGACTCTTCAGAAATACCTGAAGCTTGACAGTTCTCATGTTATTTTTACAACGCTTCCTGTATTTGTCCTTCAGATGCTTGCAGCAGGATCAACTGTTATAATTCCAGAAACTAAAAATAATCTTCCATGGAGGCCGTATCCTGAGAAATCAATAAGCCTGATAAGGAAATACAATGTAAATATGCTCATGGGAGCACCTGCATTTCTTAACGGGTTCATAAGATACAGCTTTGATAAGGGAATAAGACTTGATTCCGTAAAGACTGCTTATGTAGGAGGGGGGTTTCTTGAGAATAAATTAATTTATCAGCTTGAAAAAGTGATAAGCAAAGAAGGAGAAATAAAGATTATTTACGGCTCCACTGAGGCAGAACCTATTTGTGTATGCAGCCCAAAAAATATTGAGGGTTTTGGTGAAAAATACGGTTTTCTTGGATATTCGGTCGGAAAGCCGGTAGAGGGTGCGGAAGTTAAGATAATAGCACTTAAAAAAGGAAATATCACAGATTCTGAAATGAAAGAGCTTTTTCATGGAGAAATAGGAGAACTTGTAGTCTCAGGGATTCATGTAAATGATATGTATATTCCAAAGGAGCCTGCTTTCGGAAGGAATAAGATTATTGGCAAGGAAGGAAAACTTTGGCACAGGATGGGAGATGCCGCATACATTGATGAGCATGGAAATATCTGGCTTGCAGGAAGATTTAAGCATCTTCCTGATAAGATTCTGAATAATTTTTGGAATTATCTCAGGCTTATATCAGAGATAAAAAAGGCAGACATAGCTGATAATATAGCATTTGTTGAAGATAAAAATAATCCTCAAAAAAGCAACCTTTTCATAGAGGCGAAAAGGGGGATTATTTTTAATTCTCTTGTAAATTCACTTAGATTTGAGAAAACAATTAAGAGACTATGCAGGAAATATTCCTTAATTCCTGACAGGATTTTATTTCGGAAAGAGATACCAAAGGACAGGAGGCATAACAGCAAGATTGATTACGGGAGGCTGAAGGGAAAAATAAGTGGAAAGTTATAAATTCAAAACTTAATTCCCTCCTATAATGCAGAAAGTGTTTGCAGCCGGGTTTATTGTTTATCTTAATGAGAGATTTCCTCCTGTAGCATATATCTCAATGATTATATTGTTTTTTGTTTCCGGATATCTTCTTCCGTTTGCGATTAATAAGAATATTTCAGGTATTGCATTCATGGAAATAATATTCGGAGTAATCCTTGTTCTTATCTTCTATCTGAGGCTTAGGATTTTTGATGATTTCAAGGATTTTTGCATAGATATTAAAATACACCCTGAAAGGCCTGTCCAGAGAGGAATTATCAGCTTAAATGAGCTTGGTATTGTAGCGATATTAGCAGTTATTATTGAATCTCTGATAGTATTGGTTTTTCTCCGTCAGGTTTTGATAGTATATATCATCGCTCTAATATTTTCAGCAGTAATGCTCTATGAATTTTTCTGCAGGAAATCTCTGAGAAAAGACATCTATATATACGCGCTTCCTCACATACTTATTATGCCGATTCTCGGACTTATTGGATTTTTCGCATCGGCAGATAAATTCAATGAAACTTATTTTATTGCTCTTGTGATTTATCTTGCAATCTGCTATTTCTCAGGACTTGTCTTTGAGATTTCAAGAAAGATGCACTCAGCACAGGAATTATTAAGAAAAAAACCTTCATTTTCCAAAAGATTCGGATTTGTGAAATCCTTTATGGTTCTGAATTTCCTGATTCTATCAACATTCCTTTGCATATTTTTTTTGTGGTCAGGGATTTATGAAGTTCAGATATTTCCAAAATATTTTTTTGCTTCTATCTTACTCTACTTAATTATAATCTCTTCAATATTTATTCTCACTATATCATTCAGGGAAAAGATTTTATCAATCAACAATAAATCCTATGCACTGTTAGGAAGCATAGTGATAATGCTTTCATATCTGGCAACCATAGTTATTGAACTGGGAAGGATTCTGAAATGAGACAAAATAAAATTTATTCAAAAGACAATTACATTCCTTATGAATCAATTATTGGAGGAAAGGCAAGAGGGCTCTATATCCTGAAAAAGAATGGGTTTAATGTACCTGAATTTGTTTGTGTTGGTTCAGAAGTATTTAGGGAATTCCTTTCTTTTATTGGAGAAGATAATAAAAACAGAGAAAAGCTTTCTAAGGAATTTATCAGGAAGATAATCAATGCAGAAATTCCAAATCAGATAAAATCAGAAATAATAAAGAAATACAGAAATCTAAAATCTTCGGTTGAAAAATCAGGGCATAATAATTTTTCCGCAATTGTCCGCTCTTCTGCAATAGGAGAGGACAGTAGTTCAGACTCATTTGCTGGGATTATGGATTCTTTTGTTGACATAAATTCAGAAAAGGATTTGCTTTTGGCAGTTAAGAAATGCTGGGCATCAGCATTCTCGGAGAGGGCATTTAGCTACAGAAAAAAAAGAGGAATTTCCCAAAGTAAAATTTCTGTCAGCGTTATAATTCAGGAGATGATTAATCCGGACTTTTCCGGAGTCATGTTCACAACAGATGATTATGATTCAATCTCAATTAGCGCAGTCAAAGGGCATTCTGCTGATTTGGTGCAGGGAATTGTTTCAGGAAATAATTATCAGGTTGATAAAAAATCATTGTCAATAAAATCAAAAGAAAAAATATCTGAAATACCCGAGAGATTAATAATTGATGTTGCTAAATCCGGAAAAGAAATTGAAAATAAATTAGGTTCATCTATGGATGTTGAATGGTCTTCAAAAGACGGAAAACTTTATTTTTTCCAGGCGAGACCCATAACAATTAAGAAAAGGGGGAAAATTATATGGGATAATTCAAACATTATAGAGAGCTATTCCGGTGTTACGACCCCGCTTACATTTTCAATTGCATCAACTGCTTATTACCTCGTCTATAAGCAATTCTGCGAGATTCTTGGCGTTGATGATAAAAGAATCAAGGATAATGACGAAGTTTTTAGAAACATGATAGGGCTTGTTAAGGGAAGAATTTATTACAATCTCTCATGCTGGTATAAGTTAATATCCCTTCTTCCAGGATATGAATATTCGAGCTCTTGGATGGAAAACATGATGGGAGTAAAAGAGAAGATTAATTCTCAGGTAAATGCGACTGGAAGTTTTTCAAATCTAAAATCCTTTTCATCTAAGTCAGGGATGATTTACCGCATACTGAAAAATTGGTTATCTCTTGATAAGGAAGCTCTAAAATTTCATAATAATTTTGAAAGGGTTTATAGCAGATACATTAATATGGATTTTAACAAGATGGATGAGCAGGAAATAATCAACTGCTATCTTGAGCTTAAGTCGCTTGTTATTTCAAACTGGAAAGCCCCAATAATAAATGATTTTTCCGCGATGGTATTTCACGGAATACTTAAGAAAATGTCAGAGGATGTTTTCGGAAAAGATTCAATGTCCATGTATCACGGGCTTCTTTCAGGGGAGAAAGGAATCGAAAGTTCTGAACCTCCGAAGAAAATTGCAAATATGGCAAGACTTGCAAAAAATAATCAATATAAGGAATTATTCAGTAATAATGATGATATTGTTTACAAAAAAATTATCTCGGATAAGAAATACGCAAAATTAAAAATTCTTCTTGATGATTTCATCACAAAATACGGATACCGTTGTCCCGGAGAATTGAAGATTGAGGCGAAAAGCTACAGGGATGAGCCGAAGAGAATTATCGGAATGATTCGCAGCTATATGGATTTTGACCTACTTGATAATTTTATTTCTTCAGAAAATGACAAGAACATCAGAAAAGAATCAGAGAAATATGCAAAGCAAAAGATGAAGGAGAAAAGATATGGCTATATGCGAAAGAATATGTTTTGGTTTGTTGTGAGAAATGCAAGAAAATATACTAAGTACAGAGAAAACATGAGGTTTGCAAGGACAAAGGTTTTCGGGTTGTTAAGGGATATGTTTAATTCTCTTGGAAGAAAACTGATACAAAAAGGAATAATCAAATCCCAATCAGATATTTTCTATCTTACAATTGATGAGATTATTGATTATGTTAAAGGTAAGTCTGTAATGAGAAATCTGAAGCCTCTAATATCAAAAAGAAAAAAAGAGTTTTCCAGATACAGGCAGATTAAGGATATGCCTGAGAGATTTGAGACTTATTCTTTTGAAGACCTGAATAATATTTCATTCAGAAAAAATAATTTGGACTCATTCAATATTTCAGATGAGAATAATAAAACTCTGAAAGGTACAGGATGCTCTCCTGGGGTAGTTATTGCAAATGCTGTAAAAGTCATAGACCCCTCACAAAAGCAGAATATTAAGGGGAAAATAATTGTAGCGGAAAAGACTGACCCCGGATGGGTTGTTCTTTATCCTTTATGCAAGGGTATATTGATAGAAAGAGGAAGCGTCCTTTCCCATTCTGTTATTGTTGCAAGAGAGATGGGAATTCCTATTATTATAGGGATTAATAATCTAACAAAGAAGATAAAAACAGGTACAAAAATCAGGATGGATGCAAACTCAGGAATAATTGAGGTATTGAGATGAGAAAATCTGGGATATATTACAGCATGTGCTGGGAAGATCCTGATATTGCACTATCTTCCCTTAATATTGGAAAGAATGATAATATCCTGTCAATATGCTCAGGAGGAGAGATGATATTTTCATTCATGCTCAAATCACCATTAATGATATATGCAGTTGATTCTAATATCAGGCAGTTATTTCTTGCTGAATTAAAGCTTGCAGCGATTAAATCTCTTTCTTTTGAAGAGTTTACCGGGTTTATTGGATTTACTGAATCTTCTAGAAGGGTTAATTATTTCTATAAAATAAGAGATTCCCTCTCAGAAAGATGCAGGAAATTTTGGGAGAATAACCTGCAATTAATTAAACTGGGAGTTATCCATTCAGGTAAGTTTGAATATTACATAGCCATGTTCAGAAAAGATATATTGAACTTACTTGTCGGAAGAAGGAAAATTATGAAGTATCTTAGCATGAAAAACATTTCTCAACAGAAGAGTTTTTTTGATAATGAATGGAATGGTTTTTTGTGGAGATTATTCTTCAGGATTTTCTTTTCTAAGGCAATTATGAAGATTCTCGGAAGGGATAAGAAGTATTTTAGGTTTGCAGATAAAAATATAGGTAGGCATTATTATGAAAAGTCCTCTATAGGAATTACAGAGATACCTGCAAAGGATAATTATTTTATGCATTTTCTTTTGTCAGGAAGAATTCCTGTGCCGTTTAAAGGACATCCTTATCTTGACAAAAATAATTTTGTGAAATTGAAAACATCTTGTGTAAAAATTATTTATGCTAATGACAATGTGAGAAATTTTCTTATAACAAACAAAATAAGATTTAACAAATTCTATCTCTCGGATATTTTTGAGTCATGCCCGCAGAAAGAGTATGAAGAAATGCTATTCCTTATTACAAAATCCGCAATAAGAAATTCAAGAATTTGTTATTGGAATAATCTTGCGGTAAGAAATTATCACAGCAAAATTGAAGGATTAAAATTAAATAGAGAGTTGTCGCAAGAATTGTTTAGGAAGTCAAGGGTGTTTTTCTATTCTGATTTTATTATTGAAGAATTTAAGGGATGATTATTCTAAGTTCTTTATGCAGAACTTCAATCTCAAACCTGTCGGAAACAGAGAGTATCTCACCGTCTGCCGTGAACGGGATTTTTTCCTTGGTTTTAATCACAAAACTTTTTCCTTTTATAAAATTCATGCCTTTCATGCCAATATGCTGACCCTCTAATATTTTTCTGAATATCTCTATATCCCCTAAAAGACTTTTAGGCTTGTTAATTATGCAGATATTTATTTCACCGTCTGAATTATCAGCATCGGGGCATATCTTAAATTTTCTGCCAATTGTTGATTGATTATTTACGCAGACTGCCATATATTCCCCGTCAAGGATTTTATCATTTATTTTTACTGAAGAAACTCCCTTATATCCTATTACCATGTTTTTCAGGACTGAAAAAATGTAGATATTTCTTCCAAGTAATTTGATTAAGAATTTTTCAACTTCTGACCGTGTTAATCTATGAACATATGATACGACATCGCTTACAAGCCCGATTCCTCCTCCTGTTGCAAAATATTTTCCGTTTACTTTTATTATATCAAGTCCAGAAGGTTTTTTTGATTCAAAGGCATTTTTTATTTCCTGTATGCTATTGCTTTTGAGAGAATAACCGCAAAAATCATTGGCTCTTCCTGCAGGAATAAATCCCGAGATTATTTTGTCCCTTTTTTTCTTGTCAATTGCCATTAAGCAGTTGATATAATTATTTATTGTACCGTCACCCCCTACTACAATAAATCTATTCTGATTTTTGGATAATGATTTTTGAATTACATTATGCATATCATCTTTTTTCATTATCTCATTAAATCTTGTATTAAGGATGAGAAACTTTCTCTTTATTTTATTCCCTAAGAAAGAATGCGGATTTAGTAAGATGGTATAATTTTCCATATTGATAGTATTTTTTGTTGAGGATTAATATTTATTGTTTGTGAAAATGGAATTATCTCTAAGGATAAGGCATTATATCACTACCACTCACCGTCTTCCTCCCTGCATGCTTTGTCATCTTGATTGCATCCTTAGAAATCTTTACAGTATAATCCTCAACCAAATCCCTCATCTTAATCAGTCCATCATGGGAGATTCTTTCCACTCCTGATTTTTTTGCTATTTTTTCTATTGCTGAAAGAGATATGGACTTTTTCATTTTACACAAAATTAAGAATAAATATATTATCACTTATTTTCGTAATCTCTTTATACCATCTATAACATCTTCTTTGCTCATTTTTTCAGTTATGGATTCTATTTCTTTTACACTATCGCCCCTATTAATGCCTAATCTCTGAAAAAATTCTATAGTCTGAACTGGTCCAAGTTCTCGGAATAATGCTCCAATTCCTTTTTCAACCAATGGATGATGCATTTCAGATTCCATAATTCTCACCTAATATCTTGACAATTTTAATTGGGTCAACTATATGTAAAGTAATGCCGAGATTAAATAAAAACCTTTCTATTCTCATAGCCTTCCTGAGCAATTCTTTGTCGCATGTAACCATATAACTACATTTTGATAATCCTGCTGAAGCGATATGAAGGCAGTCTGCATAATCTTTGATGAAAACTTGAATATTATCTGCGAGATTTTCAATCTTTTTATCAATGAACACTACATTTTCTTGGATTGTCTCTGCTATATGAAATATTATTTCACGCTTGTCTTTATCTCGGATAAGACTTATTTCATAATACAATATTTCTGATGTGATTATTGATATGGTTTTACTATTAGCTAAACTGATGATTTTCTTGGAGGATTCTGCTTCTAATTGGACTTTTTTATCGTTAAAGTCGTCAAGAGGTCTGGAGTATACATTTGTGTCAAGCATTATTCTTTCCATTTTTAACTACTTTAATCTTTTTTGGTATTTAGTATTAGTTCACTTACCTGAAGGCTTATTTAATATTCCACTTAACCCTTTCAAGATATTGCATTTATTGAACCTCAATGTTTGGATTATGGATAGCAACATAACCATTGCATTAGCACCGCAGGTGCTTCTTGAGCCATTG
>ORJL010069656.1_pt1 | contig 16811 bp, 14 predicted proteins | sample 1779941 | NCBI WGS metagenome assembly ORJL01 (sample SAMEA104232317, study PRJEB22302) | groundwater metagenome | biome: forest; feature: aquifer; material: groundwater | place: USA | collected 2011-08-07 | depth 5.8 m | reverse complement strand
TCTTGTTGCAGCGCTGCCACCCGTCCGTTAAGCGCGGTGATCTCCTGGTCCTTGCTCGCTACCGCCTCTTTCGAGACTCCTTGCGCGCAGGCTGCCGAGATGAGAGTTAGGGCCAGGCCGCCAAGCGCCCAGGCGCCCACCTTCTTCCCTTTGGTCGCTGTGCTCATGTTCTCCTCCTCCTCCTCTTTTATTGCCGACCGCAGCATAAGTTGCCCATGGCCTACAATACTGTCGGCCAGCCAACATATTTCCTTGAGTCAGGAGGTCCATCATGTGGCATAGGTGGCGACAGAAGCCAGAGAAACCTGGAGGGAAGCGAGAGCCGTTGTCGCTGACGCAGTACTTGCGAAAAGTGGACGTATTCCAGAGCTTGACGATGGAGGAGATAGAGGCCCTCTTCCAAGGGACGATGGTGCGGGAATGTGCCCGAGGGACGGTGATCTTCACCCCCGACGAGTCGAGTGAGCGCCTGTTCGTCTTGAAGACAGGCCACGTGGACATCTACCGCCTCACCCGCAGTGGCAAGCGCTTGGTCATCAGGCGCATTGGGCCAGGCTCGATCTTTGGAGATATGGGCATCCTCGGCCAGAGCATGCAGGGATGTTTCGCTGAGTCGACAGATGAGAGCTTGGTCTGCACTGCCACGCGTGAGGATATCTTACGTGTCCTCAAGGAGCGCCCCGCTGTGGCGACGCGTCTGCTGGAGACGGTCGGCAACCGGGTAAAGGCCCTGGAAGAGCGGCTGGAGCAGGCAGTCTTCGGTTCCGTTAAGGCCCGACTGGCCGCCTTCCTGCTCGCTAACCTGGGCTCGTCGACGGGGTTAGTGTCAGGCTATACCCACGAAGAGATAGGCGACACTATCGGTGCGCTGCGTTCAACGGTGACCGAGGAGCTCAACGAGATGCAGCGCCTGGGGCTCGTAGTCCTCGGACACAAGCAGGTCCGTGTAACTGACCGCGAGGCCCTCCAAGCGATCGCTCAGGAGGTCACGGACAAGACTGGATGAAGCTCAACGTTATGCAAGGTGCCATGGCCCAGTTTGACGCTCGGCCTGGCAGCTGACCATGGCCGTCTACACCATAGCCGGGCGCCAACTCTTCTTCCGAGTGCCAGAACGCATATGCGGCCCTAGCGGTCTTCGAGCCGAAAGGAGAAGGCTGATGTCAGAGCAAACCATCCGCGTGTATGGCGCTCCCTGGTGTCCGGACTGTCGGCGCGCCAAGCAGTTTCTCAGTGAGCACCAGGTCCGGTTCGAATGGGTTGACATAGAAAAAGACCCCCAGGCCCGGGCGTATGTCCGAGAGGTTAACCAAGGCAAGCACATCATCCCCACCATCGTTTTCCCCGACGGCTCTCTCTTGGTGGAGCCTAGCAACGCTGAGCTGGCGGAGAAGCTGGGCATACGACGTGAGACCAGCAGGAAAGTCTACGATAGTGTCATCGTTGGTGGCGGTCCCGCAGGTTGGCAGCCTCCAAGCCAGGACGTCCCAGCTCTCCTAGACCCGACAAAATGAAGGGAGCGACATGGATGCTTCAGAGGTCCTCCAAGAGGTCCTAAAATCGCCGGGCCTTGCGGCCTTCTCTCGCATCCGCCATAGGTAGACATCCATGTAGAGCCGCGCGGAGCCTCTTTTGACGCGCAGCCCGACAGAGTCAGACTAACGTCAGGCTAGTAGCGGCCACAGAACGGGCACATGGTCCACCTCCTCCCTCTACCTGTCCTACTCCACACAGCAGCTCATCTGCGACACATCCCGCGTGAAGGCCTGGGCCACCCGCTTGATCCCCTCGCTGAGGGTGGGGAAGACGAAGAGGGTCTCGATAACGTCGTCCAGGGTGAGTCCATGTTTCACGGCGAAGGTAGCAGCGTGGATAAGGTCGGCTGCGTGCGGCGCCACGATGTGCACCCCCAGGACCTTGGAGTTTCGCGGATGAATCACCATCTTGAACACTCCCCGGTCCTCGTTGATCGTCAGGGCCTTGGGCACTACATCCATTCGGATAGTGCGGCAGGCGCAGGCGTTGAACCGGCGCATCTCCTAGGCTTCGGTTAGACCTACCGACGCAACCTGGGGATTGGTAAAAACTGCGGATGGAACGTGGTCGTAGTTCAGGGTCCGCGTCGGCACCGTCAGGGCATTCTCCGCGGCCAGGGAGCCTTCCTTCGCGGCCACCGTCTCCAGAGCCATCTTGCCGACGCAGTCGCTCGCGACACCGAGTGGCCGAAGCCCAAGAGTGCGCACCGTTTGGATTCTGGAGACCGGCGTAAGAACGCCGCGGCTAATCACAGCCTATCCAGCAAGGGGAGAGCATGCTGAAGGAGCATGACCGGGCGATCCTTACCGAGGACTTACCCGCAGAAGGCCTGCGGAATGATGACGTGGGCGTTATCGTTCACGTCTACCGCAGTGGGAAGACTTTCGAGATCGAGTTTCTGGCCCTCGCTGGCAATACGATCACGGTCGCCACCGTACTGTCTTCCCAAGTCCGTCCCGTGACACCTCAGGATGTGAGCCATGCCCGTTCCATAGAGGCTCTTGCCTGAAGCATAGAAGCCGCCCTTGACATCCATTTAGTCATCACGCCGCTGCCGGCAGCACTCGGCTGTGTTCATGGCCGGGTTCGAGGCTCCCCCGTCTCCACCAACAGGAGTAGTTGAGGCCTCGGCGTTTAGCAATCGGAGCCTTCCTTCTGGCGCCGGTGGACGAGGTGATCAGCCCTATCGGCGCAATCCGAACTCCCGTCCAGGCCAGCTATCTGGCATGGGTACCATTTCAGATCGAAATCCGTTGATGGGGGTCTAGCCGTGCCGAATCATGATGCTACGTAGCTAGCGCGAATTCAGTGTGCGCTGCCAATCCACAAGGTAAGCGCTTTGAGCAGAGCGGCTTTGACTTTCACCGTCGGATTCGGGGAAGTGACGGCATTCTGGAGCACCGCTCGTTTCCGAAGACTCATCGCTCTGAGTCTTCGGTTCGAAAGTGTCTAACTATCGCTGACTTCCTACAGCGCGTTCCCACACACATGGAATTGAGCAACCCGAGTAGTTCAGCCGCAGTCCTGCCCTGGGAAGCCTGACTCGTCGAAGAAGAGGTTCATATCCCAGTGGTTGCGCTTAGACGTGAGGCCTACTTCGGCACGGCCCCCGCCGCCGCGAGGCGCCGCTTCGCCTCCTCGAAGACGTCGTGAGGCAATGGTCCCTTTGCGGCCGTGGCAACGTTGTCCTTCACATGGTCCGGATTCAGCGAGCCGACGATGGTCGTGCTGACGCCCGGGTGGCTCAGGGTGAACCGCAGCATGAACTGCGTCGGGGTCATGCCCTCAAGAAGCTCGTCCATCCGGGCTCGCTCCCAAAGCTTCCACGTGTCTGCCGACCCCTGGCCTTCGCCCGGCTCGCCCCGAGCGACGCCTCCTCGGATGATGGTGCCTGCGCCGACCCTCGCAGCTTCGGTGATGATGGCCTCATGCTCGCGCTGTAAGGCCGAGTAGGGGATCTGGAATGCCTCGAAGACACCCATGGCTAGATGATCCATGGCGTGGGGAACCATGGTAGAGCACCCGATAAACCTCACCTTCCCCTGGCGCTTTAGGTCCAGCATCGTCTGGGCAGCTTCATCACGCTCCAGCTCGCTGCGGGAGGGAGCATTGTGGACCTGCAGCAGGTCCAGATAGTCCGTCTTCATACGCCGCAAGCTCTGCTCGACGCCGTCGATGATGTTCTTGCGAGTGAAGATGTGGGTCATGCGGTGCTCAGGTGTGAACATGGCCGGGTCCACGATGCAGCCGCATTTGGAGGCGAGGAAGTATTCCTTACGGCGATGGGAGATGTGCTCGCCGATGAGCTCTTCGCTGGGACCGTAATCGATGGAGGTATCGATGAAGTTGATGCCGGAGTCCAGGATGGCGTTGAGCACCTGCTTTGCCTGACCCGGAGCCAAGGTCCGGCCGTTGAACCGCCAGTTGACGCCCCTCAGCTCCATCGCCCCGTATCCGAGGGCGGTCACTTCCATTGCGGTGCGTCCGAGCTTTCGTCGAGCCAGTTCCATCGCAGGCGACCTCCGCAGGCCTATTCGTCCACCTTGATGTACGCCCCGCGATTGTATCCCCTCCCCATGCTCTTTTCCAACCACCTCCTAGCTAGCAGGCTGCGGAAAAACGATGGCATGTAGTGACTACGTGCGCAAACAAAGAGTACCTCAAGTCTAATCCAAGAGCCCTGGACCGAGGCCAGCGGCGAGCTGCGGGAGCTGCTGCTGGCCATCTCCGGCTAGGTGGCCCGTATGGAGTCTAGCGGTCGGTTCGAGCGTATCCGGGCTGGCCTGGCCAGGCGTAAGGCCCTGGGCTTGCCAGTGGGCCGTCAACCTAGGGCTCGGGACCGTGGCAAGCGCCGGCGCTCGGGCTACGTGGCCCGCTGGGAGCGCGCGGGCTTACAATGAAGGCCAGCCTTCCGCCGGCGTTCTGCAGCAACCGCGAGCAACGCAACTATGGAAGGCCGGAGGAGCAAGGTCAATGGCTTCGTCTGGCAAGGTCGCCATCGTCACGGGGGCGGGAAGTGGCATCGGCAAGGCCGTCGCCCTCGCCCTGCTGCGAGACGGCTGTGCCAGAGCGCACCTCCACGGGGGCATTGAGAGCTCTCACGATTGACACAAATCTCGGCTCAGGCGTGGGAGTTGGGCCAGCGGGCGTGGGGGTCGGAAGGACCACCTGCGGCACCGTGGGTGTGACCGCCGGAGTTGGGGTAACGACGCTGACCACCTCAGGCGCCGTAGGCGTGACAACTGGAGTGGGGGTGACGACGGTGACCACCTCCGACGGGGCCTCATCCCTGGGCAAGAACATCTGTATCAGAAGGCCAGCCGTTATTCCCAGGGCCAGGAGCACCGCGCCGGCTGTCGCGTAGGCCTGCCGATGACGCGTGACATGTCCGCCGAGCGCAAGCAGGCTGCCCGCCATCATCGCGTAGGTGCGGGACAGAGACTGGACGGCCTCCCTCGGCCAAAGGATGAGCCGCCTGGCCTTTCCCGGCGGCGCCATCACGGCTGGCTGGTCAAACCTGCAAACACACGGGCCACCCTGGGCACAGCCCGCGCAGCAGTACTCTTTTCCCCCCTCCACTGTAGAGGGCCAGGAGAACTTGATGAAGCAGTTCGCGCACTCGTGTCTGCTGGGTGGTGTCACCATGGCAATCACTCCCCCTTCACTGGACACCTGTTCCCACGCAACCAATAACGCGGATCCATAGACGGTGTTAACGTGCCCAACACTGCTTCGTGCCTAGAAACGTAGCGGTTGCGGCAATCCTTGGTACACTGAGCAACTAAGTATAATATGGCACTATACGTACTGGTTTATCACTATACGTACTGGTTTATAGTGAGGCGGTGGTAAAGGGGACACCACGGGGGGCGGAGCTGGCCAGCCGGTTCTGGGTCTGGGGACAGGCCTACGCTGGTATTCTCCGGCTAGGGAACTTTCGCGCCGAGCAGCAGGGGCGAGTGTGCCTACAAGTCGTGGAGGGCAAGCCAACGAACTTGCCGCAGGAGCGATCGTCGAGCGTCTCGCCCACGGGAGCCTGTCCCGGCGGAAGGCCGCCGTAGAGTTTGGATATCGGCTACGCTACCCTGAAGCGTCTACCCCATGCACGTTTCTCAGCGGTCCAGAAGAGCAGCAGAGCTCGGGGCCTTCGACTACGGAGGATGGGAAAGGAAGCGGTGAAGCCACTATAACGGTATTTAGATCAAGCTAAAACCGCTGCCGGGCCCATCGATGCCAACCCCCTTGCCCTCCTTGATCCAGCCGAACTCCTTCAGGATTGCCTGGCTATAGGTCACCCGGCCGGTCACTTTATCCACAGGCTCGCTGGCTAACAGCAATGCTGCCCGCGCCATCATCTCCGGCGGTTCGCTGCGGGAGCTATCCACGGGCCCCAGCGCGCTGCTGAAGAACGTACGCGCAGGCGTCGGAACCGACTGGGAAGGCGCAAGAGCCGCCACGGTGATGCCGTGCTCGTAGACCTCTTCGGCCAGCCCCTGACTAAAGCGCTCCAGGGCGGCCTTGGTGGAGGCGTATGTTATCTCATGTAACCCGCGGACGTGCTTGTAAGGGCCGCGGCCGGGCCCGATGGCCCCGGGCGAGGAGATGTTGATGATCGCGCCCCTGCGCCGCGCGATCATATCCGGCAATGCAAGCTTGCTAAGTATGAAGGGCGCGTGGATATTCACAGTGAAGGTGCGGATCCAGCGGCTCACTGGGTAGTCCACGATAGGACGGAATAGGTTCAGGGCGGCGTCGTTGACCAGCACGTCGGCGGGGCCGAAGATGCGCTTGGTCTCCTCCACCAGGCGCTGGCAGCCGGCCTCCTCGGAGATGTCACACTGGACAGCGGCCGCCTGCCCGCCGGCGGCCTTGATCGCGGCGACCGTGGTGTCCAGGGAGCCGGGTAGTTGCTTGTGGTCGCCCTCATGGAGGGTGCGCGCGGCGCAGACCACCTTGGCACCCTCCTGGGCGAACAGCTTGGCGATAGCCTCTCCGATACCCCGGCTGGCGCCCGTGACAATGGCTACTCTACCATCTAGCTTCCCCATCCCTCGCTCCTTCTGTGCCCGTACACCTGGGATCTCGTGCGATAGTGTGGCCCGCTGTGAAAGCATGGGCCGGAGCACGTTGGCCTGGTTGCCTCTCGACCACTCCAGCATTACACCTTTGAGTGCCCTGGGATGAGTATACGCGACCTTGTAGTTGCCCGTCGAGGCGTTGCGCGCAACCACCGAAACTCCTTTGGTCCGCATGTGCGACACCTCCTCGTCCAGGTTTTTTACAGCGTATGCCAGCCGCTCAATCGAGGAATTAGACCAGCGAGTCTCACCACCCTCTACTGCCCAAGCCTCACCCTCAGAACCAGCCCCTAGGGAGTAAGGGGGTCTGCCAAGTCGGCGTCGCCCTCAACCTGGCCCGCAGCTCCAGCGAGCGGGCAAGACAGCTCTCTAATCCCCCTCCTGCATGTAGGTGAACGCCTAGACGACGAGATTCGTCGCTAGCCGCTGGCAATGCAATTGACTCACTATTCTGCACGTATATATTGACGATTGGCGGCTGAAGGCGTATATCAAAGGGTATCCAACCCACAGTGCAGGAGGGGTGAGATGTCACCAGCGCACGCTCTATCTGCTAGCGTCGTTGCCATCGTTCTGGTGGCCGTAGCCTGCGGCGGCGCCGCCGCCCCGACAGCGACCAAGGCGCCCGTCGCGCCGGCTGCCGCTGCCACCGCCACCCCGGCGCGGGCGCCCGCTGCCACGACGGCCGCTGCCAGCGGCAAGGCGACCGGGAAGGTGATTATCGCTGTGGCCAGCGAAATGCTAAAGAACAGTCTGGACCCTGCCACGTCAACCGGGGTCCCCTACGTGATCCAGGCGAGCCTCTATGAGCCCTTCGCCTTCCTACACGAGGGAAATTATGAAACCCCCGTTTTGGCCGCGAGCTGGAAACTGGCGGAGGACGCCCGGTCCTGGACCTTCCAACTCAGGAAGGGGGTGAAGTTCCACAATGGCGAGGACTTCGACGCCCAGGTCATGATCAAGAACATGAAGCGTGCGAAGGGCATCGGCTCCGCCGCCTTCCATGAGAACGTGGATGGCTATGAGACGCCGGACTCCCACACTCTGGTTCTCAGGGTCAAGAAATACGATCTTGCTCTCGTCAGCCGGCTGAGCTGGACTACCAGTATCGGTATGCCGGCGCCGGCCCGGTACATAGACGAAGTGGGAGAAGATGGCATCCAGAAGCACCCCATAGGCACCGGTCCCTACAAGTTTGTCAGTTTGGATACGGCCGTGGGCGCGCTCACGCTGGAGGCCTGGGACGAGTGGGGCGGGTACTGGGGCTTCAAGCCCACAGTGAAGACAGTGGTCCGTCTTAGCATCCCGCAGGAGACGACCCGTGTCGCCATGCTGGCTACCGGGGAGGCGGACATAGCTGGACTAGCCGCTGGGCCACAGCTGCGCGAGGTGCGCGGGGCCACCGTGTATTCGTCATCCAGTACACAGGTCAGTTGGCTTGAATTCTTTAAGCAGGCTGACCCCACCTCACCCTATAGTGACGTGAGAGTTCGACAGGCGTTGAACTACGCTGTGGACAAACAGACCATCATCGACAAGGTCCTGGGCGGGGCTGGGGAGCCCGTCGCGGTCCCCCTTGCCTCCTTTCAGAACGGCTTCCCCCGGGACATCAAGCCGTACCCCTACGACCCCGAGAAGGCAAAGAGATTACTCGCCGAAGCGGGCTTCGCCGGCGGCTTCGACGGAGGCACTATCCTTACCGCCAGCGCGGCGAATAAGACCCTGGGCGAGGCCATCGCGCCCTACCTGGAAGCGATTGGCGTGCGCGTCCAGGTCCAGCCGATAGACGCAGGGACCTTGTACAGACGATGGAACCCACCTGCCCACGACCTTGGCAAGGACAGCGGGATGGGGTTCCTGGGCTCCAATCTCCCAGGGGACAGTGCCTATCGCATCGAGAGCTTTTTCACCAAATATGGGATTTGGGGCTACACGGTGGACCCAGAGTTGGATCGCGTCTTCGACCAGACCTTCCAGGTGCGCACCGCGGCCGAGCGGGATCTGCTCATGGAGAAGGCCGCCAGGACCACCCACGAGAAGGCCTACAAGCTGTTCCTGTGGTCCCCGAAGGCCGTTTTCGGCTGGGGTCCACGCATCGCCGACTGGCGGCACGGAGGGATCGAATCCGGAAATGCGCCACTTATTCAGTCCATCCGGCTGAAGTAAGATCATAGGACCTACGCAGCGAGCAGGCAGAAAGGAGTTGATGATGGGGACTATGCGGGATAAGGTGGCGATAATCGGGATGGGTTGCACCAGGTACGATGACCACTTCGACAAGACGCGCGAGGACCTGCTGGTGGAGGCCTGTGATGAGGCCTTCAAGGATGCGGGGATTGAAGCCAAAGACATCCAGGCGGCCTATTTAGCGCAGGCGGGCGACACCGGCCAGCCCCTGGCCCACGCGCTGAAGCTGAACTTTATCCCGGTAAGCCGGGTGGAGAACTGGTGCGCCACGGGAGGCGACATCATCCGCAATGCTGCCCATGCAGTGGCTGCGGGCCTCTACGATTTGGTGCTGATAGCGGGAGTTAAAAGCGATACCGACGCCGGCGGCGGCAAAAGAGACCCTAATGAAGACCCGGCTCCCACTGGTCCCTATGGTGAGTGGGTCTTGGGGCAGGAGACGACCTTCGCATTCAACGCAGTGGGCACCTTCGCCACCGTGGCCACGCGTTATATGAAGCACTATGGCCTCACCTATGAGCAACTCAAAACTGGCCTGGGCTCCATCGCCGTTAAGAACTACCGTAACGGCATGCTCAACCCCAGGGCCTGGCTCCACAAAGACGTCAGCATGAAGGACTATATGGAGGGGCGAACGCTGGCCTGGCCCCTGGGCCTCCATGATGCCTGCTGCCAGCCCAATGGGGCGGCGGCGGCTATCATCACCACGACCGAGCTGGCCAAGAAATTCCGCAGCGACTACATCGTCCTGAAGGGCAACGGCATGAGCGTGGGCAACAAGCTGGGCCAACTCGACCCCAACTACGACTTCGTCCACTTCGACGAGAATCTCTACGCCGCCAAGATGGCCTATGCCGATGCCGGCATCAGGACTCCCCTGAAAGAGCTGGACGTCATCACCATGCACGACGCCTTCACCGTGGTGGAGCTGGGCTTCTACGAGGACATGGGTCTGGCGCCGCGGGGGCATGGCGGCGAGTATGCGGCAGCCGGTGTGTTCAGCCTGGAAGGCGAGCTCCCGATTAATACCCAAGGCGGGCTCAAGTCCTTCGGCCACGGCGGCCCCAGCTCAGGCATCCAGAAGGCCTATGAGGTCTACAAGCAGTTGCAGGGGAAGTCCGGGCAGCGCCAGGTCAAAGGTGCGACCTTGGGTATGACTCACGACCAGGGGGGCTACCCGGGCACCTACAGCGTAGTGTTGAACGTCTGGGGAACGCGCGACTAAGCCCGTCCGCTCCGGGTCGGCCGATAATTCCAATCCATCCGGCTGAAGTGAGCCCATCTCGGAGAGGAGGCTACGATGAGTAGGGCCAGATTTGGTACCACTCCTCTCATCGCCTTGATGGCCCTAGCCCTGGCCTGCGGCGGTGCCGCCGCGCCCACCTCCACCCCAGCGTCACGGCCAGTCGCTACGACGGCGCCCGCTGCGGTGGCGACGCCCACCAGCGCTGCTACGGCGGCGGTCACACCCACTCCCACCAGGGCGAGCGCCACTACCATCCCCACGACCAAGGGGCCCATAGGCAAGATGACCATGGCGGCGGTGGCCGATATAACCAATCGCGATATCCATGTCGCCACGGCCGGTGGGCTCACACAGTTTTTTCAGGTGACAGACGTTAACGCCGCTCTCGTTGCCCTTCAGCGCACCGGAAAGGGTGCCGAGCCCTACTTGACTGAATCTTGGTCCTGGGACGAGAAGGGGCGCAAGGTCCGCTACGTCATCCGCCAAGGAGCGCGCTTCCACGATGGCAAGCCGGTCACCTCCGACGACATCCTCTTCACCGTCGAAAAGGTGCGTTCACCCTACGCCGCTAGGGGCACAAACTCCGGCCTGCCTCTCTATATAAAGAATGTGGAGGCCATTGATGACCGCACGGTGGTCTTCACTCTCTCCGAGGTCTTTGCTCTGGGGTGGAGCACCGTAGGCGGGCTAGTTACCCAGCCTCGCCACGACCCTTACCAAGCCATGCAGAAGAATCCCATAGGCGCCGGTCCCTACCGCCTCGTGGAGTGGCGTCCCTTCGAGTCCATCACTTTAGAGGCTAGCCCTTACTGGTGGAATGCCGATGCGGTGCAGGTCAAGACCATCGTCCGGTTAGCTGTGCCCGAGCCCGAGAGCCGTTTGGCGATGCTCAAGTCGGGCCAGATCGACTTCATGGACGAGGTGCAGCCCCGCCAGGCCGAGGAGCTACTCAAGGACAACCGCTTTGTGGTGAAGACGGTGGATGCGGGGGTTTCGGCTTCCCTTATCTTCGCGACCGATAGGGCAACGATCCCAGGCACAGACCTCCCGAACCCCTTCCTAGATGTCCGCGTCCGCCGAGCCTTTATCATGGCCTTAGACCGCAAGGCCATCTTCGAGGGCGTGGCTTTGGGGAGGTACGGTCGGTACGTACCGGGGCCCTGGCAACGCTGCGTTGCCGGAGGCTCCATGGAGGACAAGATAACGCCTTACCCCTATGATCCCAAAGAGGCAAGGAGGCTGCTTGAGGAGGCTAAGTTTCCCTTCGACTTGGAAACGCCCTTTTGGGTCTATCGAACCATTGCAGGCTTTGCTGAGGCTGCCGAGGTAGCCGTCGTCCAGTGGAACTCTATCGGCATCAAGGCGCGCTTCCGGCTGACCGAGGTGGGGACCTTGCTGGCCTACTGGCAGGAGAAGCCTTCCCGCACCTATCCTCTGGAATTTATCCGCGGTAACATAACCAGTGATGGTGAGCCCGGCACCAATCAAGTTTCCGATTCAAGGACGCCCGAGGGCAGGATCAGCCAGGTCCACAACGACGACATGCTCGAGCGCATCATCAGGCTGCGCACCGCCTTTGAACCGGCGGAGCGTGAAGCCATCTTCCAAGAGATATATCGTATCCAGCACGAGCAGGCGGTCCAGATTCGTCAAGGTGCCAGCAGCCTGAGTGCGGTACATGCCGCTATTGACCAAAGCTCAGACAAATTGGACTATGCACGTCCATTGCTGAACAACAGGCGGCCGGCGTACCCTCGCCAGGGGCAATCATGAATCGACACGGGGTGGTCCATAGTGATCGTCGGGAACTCGACTACCTACGATCGTGACGGGCTTTTGACACTGCCCCGGACATACTTTGGCGAGCGTTGAGAAACTTGAGCCACCTGGCTACTACTGTGCCCTCGGGCCTCAGTGGACGCGCAGCGATCAGGTAACCGCGATACGTCCGGCTGAACCAACCGTGAGCGGGTGACCACCAGTGAAAGAGGAGACAGCAGATGTGGAACCAGTTTAGCACCGACGCGTACGAGGGGCTGCTGGCAGAGACCGTCACCCTGCATGGGAACAAGGGCGATCTGATCAACGCTTACTTCACGCGGCCGCTGGGCCCGGGCCCCTTCCCAGGGATCGTACTGGTCCACCACCTCCCCGGGTGGGACGAGTTCTATCGGGAGATGGCCCGCCGGTTCACCCAACACGGTTATGTAGCCATCTGTCCAAACCTATACTATCGTTTCGGTCACGGGACGCCGGAGGAGGTAGCCGCGAAGGCCCGCGGGACGGGTGGAGTACCCGATGACTCCGTGGTAGGCGATTGCGCGGCCGCCATGAAATATCTACGGTCGCTGCCCTACAGCAACGGTAAGGTAGGCCTCATCGGCGGGTGCTCCGGTGGTCGGCACGCCTACCTCGTGGCGTGCCGAGCGGAAGGGTTCAACGCTGTGGTGGACTGTTGGGGTGGTCGCGTGGTCATGTCCCAGCAAGACCTGACTCCGCAGCAGCCGGTGGCACCCCTTGACTACACCAAGGACCTGTCGTGCCCGCTGCTGGGCCTGTTCGGGAACGATGATCAGAGCCCCTCGCCGCAGCAGGTGAACCAGCACGAGCAGGAACTCAAGAGGCACGGCAAGCAATACGAGTTCTACCGATACGATGGCGCGGGGCACGCGTTCTTCTCCTACGACAGGCCCGCGTACCGGCCACAGCAGGCCATGGATGGCTGGCAGAAGGTGTTCGCGTTCTTCGGCCGGAACCTGCAGAGCTAGGCACCGCTGGCGGACTCCCTGGGACAGGTGCCGGGGCCCCACGTGAAATGCTTGGGCTGACCGTGGAGGACTCATCAAGCTGACCGTGGCGGCCTCATCAAAAGGTACACGTTTCGGTTGCGCGGGCCAGAGCTCGCGGAGGTGCGATATGCCGTCTCTGAAGTTCCTTATCGACAACATGTGCGCCAACTTCACCGAGGAATCCGTGTACGGCTTGGTGAAGACGCTGCTTGCGGAGAACCCATGCACCATCAGCGATATCGCCCGAGGGGTTGCAGACAAGGACCGCTCGCTGGACATCAAGAGCGCCCAGGTCCTCGCGGAGGCCGCCGTTGAAACCCTGGCACAAAGGGGCGATTTGGTCATTCAGGGCAGTTACATGCACCTACCTGGGTCACTCCCCGGTTCGGGGGTATCGTAGTTCAGCGATTTATGATCCCATTAAGGGTTCAGTGGAGATGACCTGCTAAACCTCTGATCGCCCTTGCTCCTGCTCCTGCCCCTGCGTATCGTCTGTCCTCCTTTGCGTTTTTTCTCGGAGGACTCTCCTTATCCCGGGGCCTCTTTTCGGGGGGCAGGTCAAGACCAATAGCCTGACGCCGCCGCCCTAGCCACTCCTACCAGACCTGGTAGGCAAGACTGCTGGTTCTCTCGCGTTCCACCGAGAGCCGGACAAGCCCCGAAGTCCCTCTTCTATGCAGACACGCGCAGCATCAGAGCCGCCACTTGTGATCGAGGCATCCCCGGATGCTGCCGCCGCCCACCCTCCATGCCAGGACGCGGCTGCGCTCGTGCTGCCAGGCTTCAGGGGCGAAGAAATCAGGCCGAGTAGAAGGTGACCAACCCAGATTTGGAATTAGGGGCAAAGACTATCAAGGTGGCCTAGGGCGCGGAGCAGCTAAGCGTCCCTACGTAAGGCCTATGCTTGGATGCAACGATCGCTCTCCTTAAACAGGCGCTCTTGAAAAGCCTACGCGAAGTGGCTAGCATGATGCACCGTGAGGAGCGTGCCTGAAACGGCCAAACTGGCCTGACATCTGCCAGCCATCGGGCACCTGAGCTAAGAAAAATTGTATCAGCGCCGCAGCTACTGGTTGACCTGGGCCAGCAGCTGGAGTCAGACAACCAGGCCGCACGTAGCAGCCGCCCCTTATCCCGAGATCGTACGGAGCACGGTAGCCGGGCAGGGTGTCGGAAGCAAGCGGACCCTAGGGGTCTCCTTTCGCGGCATCCAGGTAGGTGTTGCCCCTTCCGCTCTCTTGATCCGGCGTGAAAGGCTCTACTCGCCGGTATTTGTCAACAGGGCCACCTGCTTGGAGGCCGCGTAGCAGTGACCTCCTTCCTTGCCTCGCTGGTTGTTCTCCTCCTCTGCGGAGCCGGCGCGCTCCTGCTGAGCGCGAACTCTCGCTGGGCCACCCGGCTGGGCGCTGGCGGCGCGGTGCTGGGCTCCTGTTTTGGCCTGGTGTCTGCTATTCAGCAACTGGCGGGCCAGCGCATGGCAGACTTACGTTGGCCGTGGCATGTCCCCTACGGTGAGTTCCACATTGCCATAGACCCGCTGAGCAGCGTATTCCTCGTGGCGATCTTCGCTCTCTCAGCCCTGGCGGCCGTGTACGGCGCTTCTTATCTCCTAGCGGGGCGTGATGGGAAGTCCCTGGGGCCGTCCTGGTTCTTCTTCAATCTTCTCGTGGCGAGCATGGCCCTCGTGGTGGTCGCTAGAAACGGCATCTTGTTCCTAGTGGCGTGGGAAGTCATGGCCATCGCCTCCTTCTTTTTGGTCACCTTCGAGCACGAGAGGTCAGAGGTGCGCGCCGCCGGGCGGACCTACCTAATAGCCGCCCACCTCGGCACAGCATTCCTGCTGGCTTTCTTCGGGATTCTGGGGCGCGAGGCAGGCTCCCTGGACTTCGACCAGTTTCAAGCCCTGACTTCGCTGACACCGGTACTAGCGGGAGGGCTCTTTGCTCTGGCAGTGGTTGGATTCGGGGCCAAGGCGGGATTCGTCCCCTTTCACGTCTGGCTGCCCGAGGCTCACCCGGCTGCACCCAGCCATGTCTCTGCCCTCATGTCGGGCGTCATGATCAAGATGGGCATCTACGGCATCTTGAGAGCGCTGACTTTCCTCGGTCCTCCCCCTGCTTGGTGGGGTGTGCTGCTCATGACGATTGGCCTCACCTCGGGAGTTCTGGGTGTCCTCTTTGCCCTGGCGCAGCACGATTTGAAGCGCCTGCTTGCCTACCACAGCGTTGAGAACATCGGCATCATCGCTCTAGGCATGGGCGTCGGCGTGTGGGGAATGAGCCAGGGGCTGCCTGGAGTTGCGACCTTGGGATTCGCCGGAGCGCTCCTGCACGTGGTCAACCACGCGGCTTTCAAAGGCCTCCTGTTCCTGGGAGCAGGCTCCGTCCTGCATGCGACAGGCCAACGGGACATGGACCGGCTGGGCGGCCTCCTGAAGCGGATGCCTGTTACTGGCGCTACCTTCCTTGTCGGCGCCGCGGCCATCTGTGGCCTGCCGCCGCTAAACGGCTTCTTGAGCGAGTTCCTCATCCTCCTGGGGTCCCTGAATGGGATCATGTCGGCGAAGGCCTCTGCGGCGGCAGCGCTATCGGCCGTGGTCGTAGGTCTGGGGCTAATCGGCGGACTGGCAGTCGCCTGCTTCACCAAGGCCTTCGGAGTCGTGTTCCTGGGGTCAGCTCGGGACGAGGGAGTAGCTCATGCCCACGAGGGCGGCGCCGGCCTTCTAGCGCCGCTGCTGGCCTTGGCAGCGGTCTGCGTCTTCATTGGCTTGGCGGCCACCGTCAGCGTGCGTCTGGTCCTGCCGGCCACCGCCCAGCTCGTCGCCGTGCCGCTGCCGGTGGCTACAGCCCAGATTGCGCTCTTCAGCGGGCCTTTGGGGAAGACGATGGTGATGGCCGTCCTGGTTGTCGGCATCGCCGCAGCCCTTGCCTTCTTGCGGGCGCGGTTGCTGTCCCGCAGAGAGGTGAGGCGGGAAGTTACATGGGACTGTGGCTATGAGCACCCGACGGCCCGCATGCAGTACACCTCGTCCTCTTTTGCCCAACCGCTCATCGAGGTAGCACGCGCTGTGCTAAGGCCCCGCGAGCGCCTGGAGAAGGTATCGGGCTACTTCCCTAAGACGTCTTCCTTCCGTTCTGAGACGCCAGACCTATTCACGGAGCAGCTGTACACACCGCTGTTGCGCGGCGTGGAGTGGCTAAGCTACCGAGCCCGATGGCTTCAGCAAGGACGCCTGCACATCTATCTGCTGTATATCTTCATCACCCTCGTCGTGCTCCTAGTCTGGCGTCTGGGGTTCTGAGGACAGCATGAGCGTAGAAACAGTCTCTTTCCAGGCATGTGCGTTTGCCCTGGCACCCCTGATGCTGGGAGTCATCAACAAGACGAAGGCGGCTTTCGCCGGGCGGACCGGCGCGCCCCTCTTGCAACCCTATCACGATCTTTGGAAGCTCCTGCAAAAGGGGGCGGTCTACAGCACGACTACTTCCTGGGTCTTCCGTGCCGGCCCCCTTGTCGGGTTGACCGGGGTCGCCGCGGCTATGCTGTTGGTCCCTGTTGGCGGAGCCGAAGCCCCCGTCGCCTTTCAGGGCGACTTCATTCTGTTCGCGGGCCTTCTGGCCCTGGCGCGTTTCTGGACAGTTGTCGCTGCGTTGGACACTGGCTCCAGCTTCGAAGGTATGGGGGCCAGCCGCGAGGTGACGCTCTCTAGCTTTGCGGAGCCAGCCTTGCTCCTAGGATTGCTGGTTCTGGCCATCGTCAGCGGCAGCCTTTCCCTGACGCACATGCTCGGTCCTGGAGTGGCCGCCCCCTGGCGAGGCGCCAGCGGGCCAGCCTTAGCTATCGTCGTGGTGGCCCTATTCCTCGTGCTCTTGGCAGAGAACGCCCGCATCCCCGTCGACGACCCGAACACACATCTCGAGCTCACCATGATCCATGAGGTTATGGTGTTGGACCACAGCGGGCCCGATTTCGCTT
>ORJL010976048.1_pt1 | contig 16812 bp, 9 predicted proteins | sample 1779941 | NCBI WGS metagenome assembly ORJL01 (sample SAMEA104232317, study PRJEB22302) | groundwater metagenome | biome: forest; feature: aquifer; material: groundwater | place: USA | collected 2011-08-07 | depth 5.8 m | reverse complement strand
GCCATCCCGAAACCGATGCTCGTCAGTACGGGCACGGTCGAGGTCCTGGCGCACCTGTGGAAGCGGGGCGCCCGGCCGGACCTGGCGGGCGTGTCGGATCCGGCGGGGCTGGCCAAGGCGAGGCGGCTCATGCGGCTAAGTTGGACCGATGCCAAGCTGCAGATCAGCTTCGGCGAGGTAGCCGTGATCGCCCAGCTCATCCAGGGGAGCTTCCCCAACTACCGCCAGCTCATTCCGTCGAACAGTACGGCCACGGCCACCATCATGGCTGAGGACATAGAACGGGCACTCAGGCAGCTGGCGCTGGCGGCCAGGGACGGATCGGGAATCGTGCGGCTGAGCTGGGAAGGGGAGCAACTCCTCATCTCGGCGAAGAGCGAGAAGTTCGAAACGTCCGTGCCCGTGTCGGCGACGTGCAGCGGTCCAGGCAAGGTAGCAGTCAGCATCAAGTACCTGATGGAGTACTGCAAGGGCAGAACAGGAAGGATCACCCTGTCCTGGTCCACCCCCTCCGGACCCGTCCTGTTCAGCCATCGGGACCATCCCCACGTGGTGATGATGCCCATGTTCGTCAAGTGGGAAGACGAGCACGAGCAACAGGCGGCGGAGGAGAAGCCGGTCGAGGAGACCAGAGCGGAGCCGTCCGGGAATCCTGCGGTGGAGGTGGAGATCGAGGGGGCCGAGGCGGTGGCGGAAGGCGAGGATGCAGAGGAGGTTGGAACCATCACCGGGGAAGTTGAAGCGACCGCGGAGGAAAAGTCCAATCCTCCGCCGAAGAAGTCGAAACGGCCCCGGGGGAAAGCAGAAGCTCCCGAAGCCTAGAAGCCAGTGAGTACTCCACAGACCATAGGGGCATGACTTTGGTCATGCCCCTATGGCAACAACCCACATACAAAAGGTGGGAAGAAAAACAGGAAATAGAAAACCTTGAAGAGACCGTGAAGAAGGCCAGTGCCGCGACAAAGGGCGGACGCCACTATAGCCATCCGGCCTATCTTGTTGCCAAAGTGCCAAGGCCGCCGGTCCCCAAAGGATACCGCGTTCAATTCATCGGCGCAGCCCGGGAACGGCTGGGAATCACGGGACGCTGTTTCGTCGGTGCAGGGATCGCCCAGTCTTGCCCTTGACGGGATCAATCCACTTAGGTATAGTTCTGCTTGGTTACGTTGACATTCGTAGGCATAGCCGTTGACAGAGAGGGTCTCTGATGGCAATTGAAGAACGCTGGGTCGGCGTTGAAGATGTGGCTGCCCACCTTAAGGTAGCCAAGGATTCAATCTACAGGTGGATCGAGGAGAGAGGACTTCCGGCTCGCCGAGTGGGTCGGCTCTTCCGTTTCAAACTTTCGGAAGTCGATGAATGGGTTCGCGCAGGCCGCTCCGGAGAGACAGAGACTCCATCTACTTCGAGAAAGACCGATGAAAATGACGCCAACTACGACGATGCGACGCCAAGGTTGGAACACCGACGAGAGAGGGATCTCAGCCCAATACAGCAGCAAGATTATCAAGGCAGGTGCTCTTCTTCCGGATACGAAAGCGCTTCTGTCCGCGTGGGACCCAGAGTTGTCCGTCAGTGACAATCTCCAGCGCATGCGTCACCAAAACCTTCTGGGCAAGACATCGCGGTCCCGGGCCGAGGATATTCTTGCGATTTTCCGACAACGGTATCTGGCTGAAGACACCGCTGCTCGGGTTTTGGCGACTATCGTGAGGCGTCAGTCCAACGGCAACACTCTTGAGCGGATTCTTTATTTCCACACAGTGCGCGCCGATCCTCTGTTGCGAGATGTCGTAACTGAGATTCTGGTGCCGCAATGGTCGCGCGGCGCGATGGACATTGATGTCCGTGAGATCCAAGTGGCCTTGAAGAAATGGGTCCAAGAGGGCAGAACTTCCAGTGTCTGGGGCGATTATACAATCCTGCGGGTTACCAGGGGCATACTGTCAACGCTTCGCGATTTCGGAGTTCTACAGGGATCGGTCAAGAAGCGCATCGCTCCAGCCTATTTGTCGATCCAGGCCTTCTCTTATATTGCATTCTACCTGAAGCATCACCAGCCCTCTGGAACCATGCTCATCGACTTGCCCGATTGGAACCTGTTCTTCATGCCCCGCGAAGCGGTGGAGCGGTGTCTTTTTGAAGCGCACCAGCACGGACTGCTTGAGTACCATGTTGCTGGCAGCGTTACTCGATTGACGTTCCCTGCAACGACGCTCGAGGAGTATGTAGATGTCCTCACTAAGTAGTCGCATTGAACTCCTCGAGAATGATTTGAAGGCCGACCCGCCGCGGGTCAGTGTCTACAACGATCTTCCTTTCGCCATTTTACGCTACGATCCAGAGGATGAATGGGCGCTTCGGCGAGAAGCCCGGTTGCTGGCAACGCGGCTGACGGAAGCGGGCAAGAAGACAAGCATCGTCCACATGTCGGACCTTCTGTGGAAGGCAATTCAGGACAGTGAAGGAATCGATGCAGTTGTCGAACTGGAAGAAGGCCGAGGCTTTCTCCCAGCCCAGGAACAGGTGACCACGTACTTGTCGGACCGAGATTGGCGGCCTTTGGCCGGTCTTCTGACGGAACGTTTTCAATCGCTGGATCCATCTACGAAAGTTGTCTTTCTGATGCGAGCGGCGGCCATGGCCCCAGCTATCTATCACATGTCAAAGTTGCTTGATCAGATGCAGGGCAAGACATCCTTAACAACGGTCCTTTTCTATCCCGGCTCCATTGAAGGGACAACCGGTCTCAGGTTCATGGCACTCAAAGATCGTGACGCTTTGGGAAACTACCGGGTGAAGATATATGGATAGAACTCCAGGAGAGCTTATGAAAACTATTGGCAGCCTCCTTTCGCGAGACCTGAGTCGGAAGATAGAAGAAATCATCCAGGTCGATCAGGCCGACGAGTTGTCAGTGTACTCAGAAATAACCGAGTACATTGCCACAGACAGCATACGCGAACAATATGCAGATCTTCTCAAGGCAATTGCAGATGCCCCGTCGGACCCCCAAGAGAGCGTCGGTGTCTGGGTCTCAGGCTTCTTCGGCTCCGGCAAGAGTTCGTTTGCCAAGAACCTTGGGTACGCTCTGGAAAACAGAAGGGTCCTGGGACAGGACTTTGCAGCTCTGTTCAAACAGCAGATCAGCGATGAGCGGGTGAGCAATCTGCTTGACCTTATCAATGCCCGCTTTCCGACCGAGGTCATCCTCTTCGACGTCGCCAAGGAGCAGGACACGCGCCGCGTCACGCAACGCATCGCTGAGTTTATCTATACGGTTCTGCTGAGGGAACTCGACTATGCCGAAGATTTCGACATCGCAGAACTTGAGATCGAACTGGAATCAGAAGGCAAGTTGGAGCAGTTCATTGCCAAGTGCAAACAAATTCACGGACACGAATGGCGCATCGTACGAAAGGGTGCGCAACGTCTTTCGAGGGCCAGTGCGATCCTGCATGACCTCGACAATGTGACATATCCAACCGCCGATTCGTGGTCTCACACTCAACGCAGTCGCGATGCGGCAATGAGCGTTAGTAAGGTCGTAAACCGAACGTTCGAACTCTTTGGCCGCAGGCGCCCTGGCAAAGCCCTCGTTCTCGTTATCGATGAGGTCGGGCAGCATGTAGCCCGAAGCGGAGACAGAATCGAGGATCTGCGAGCCACAATCGAGGAGTTCGGGAAAGTCGGTAGAAACCTGCTGAAAGCAAAAAGGATCCCGGCCCCGTGCTGGATTGTCGTGACCTCACAGGAGAAACTCGATGAGGTGGTGGCCGCGATCGACTCGAAGCGAGTCGAACTGGCAAAGCTTCAAGACCGGTTCCGTCATCGAGTCGATCTCGCGCCGTCGGACATCCGCGAGGTGGCCACGCGGCGGGTCCTAGCCAAGAAAGATGAAGCCTTACCGATTATCCGGAAGCTTTACAGTGCGAGTCAAGGAGCCTTGAATGCAGCACTACGGCTTGAACGCACATCACGTCGAACCGCCGTTAGTGAAGATGATTTCATCCAGTTCTATCCGTACCCTCCGCATTATATCGATATAGGCATCAGCATCATGTCTGGAATTCGGCTTCAGCCAGGAGCGCCCAGGCATTTTGGAGGAAGCAACCGGACGATCATCAAGCAGGCATATGAGATGCTTGTGTCCAATCGGACGAATCTCGCCGAGTGTCCGATAGGCACTTTGGTTACATTGGATCGTGTGTACGAGCTCGTTGAGGGCAACCTTTCGAACGAGCGCCGCACCGATATTGACGAAATCAGTGAAAGATTCAAGGGCGACCCTGATAAGCAATGGGCGCTTCGGGTTGCCAAGACGATCTGCCTTCTGGAGTTCGTCCGTGACCTGCCTCGAACGGAGGCGAACATCGCCGCTTTCCTGATCGACAAGGTTGGCGACCCGGCACCGGTTGCCCAAGTCGAGGCGGTCATCAAGAGACTATACAATGCGCAGTTCATCCGCAACACAGAGGATGGCTGGAAGCTCCAGACTGCCCAAGAAAAAAACTGGGAGACCGAGAAGAAGGCAATCGACCCCAAACCACGTGACCGCAATGAAATCGTCCGGAATGCCTTGCGCGCGGTCTTTGGCGAGCCGATGCTTCGAACCTACCGGTACAAGGATTACCGCACCTTCCGCATCGGGATCATCGTGGACGGCACAAGCGGTGGAGATGAAGGCGATATCACGGTGTCCTTGGCAATGGCCGAGGATAGCAGCGAGCTTTCCAACCGGGTCAATCAGGCACGGGACGAAAGCCGGCAAAAGAACCATGACAATGATCTTTATTGGATATTCTCGCTCGCGCCGGAGATCGATGAACTGGTCGCCCAACTCTTTGCGTCCAGGAAGATGGTCTTGAAGTACGACCAGCTCCGAGCGCAGAGCAAGATCACCTCCGACGAGGCCTCCTGCCTCCAAGACGAGAAGAACCTCGTCATGAATTACGAATCAAGGCTTAGGGACAAGATCACGGAAGCACTTGAACGAGGAACAGGCATGTTTCGCGGCGTGGCGAGGGACGCGTCGTCGCTCGGCAAGAGCCTTGGTGATATCATCAAGAAATTTCTGGAACAGGTCGTTCCGGACCTCTATCCCAAGTTGGAGATGGGGTCCAGACCCTTGCACGGGGATGAACCAGATGTCTTTCTGAAGGCGGCTGATCTGAAGGCGCTTCCTCAAGTGTTTTACGTAGGCGAACTTGGCTTGGGCTTGGTTACCAAAGAAGGATCAAAGTATGTACCCAATCCAAGCGCCGATGTTGCCAAGGAGGTCAATGATTACCTTACCATCCAGCATGGGTACGGCAACCGGGAAGCCTGCCTCGGCAAGGCGCTCGAGACCCGATTCAACGGCACTCCATACGGATGGGAACGTGATGTTCTCCGGCTGGTCCTCGCTGTGCTTTTCCGCGGTGGGGTTATCGAGGTTTCCTTCGGTGGCCAAAAGTTTGATTCCTTCGCAGACCCGCGAAGTCGGGAGCCCTTTGTCAATAACACGAAGTTCAAGTCTGCGATCTTTACCCCCATCAAACCGATCGATCGCAAGACCCTCATTCAGGCGGTTCAGAGCTATGAGCGCTTGACCGGCAAGACGGTGGATGTGGAGAAAAACGCAATCGCGGCTGCCGCCAAACAATACGCCGCGGCAGAAGCAAAGGAAGTCGTTCCCATCATCGCAGAGGCCAAGGCCCATCACTTGCCAGTGCTGGCTGTCGTCGAGGAATACCAGGAAACGCTATCGAACATCGAGACCGGCTCCGCCGACGACTGCGTGAACCTTATGGCTGGCGGCGCAGTCTCTCTCAAAGAGGATAGCGAGCGCGTCCGCAAGATCGCCGATTGTATGAATGAAAAGGGCCTGGCTATCTTGCAGAGAGGGCGATTGGCCGCTAACGAAATGTCCCGCCTATTCGAAACACGGGGCCAGGACGAGATCGTCAAGAAGGGCGCAGAGCTTCGCGGGCTATTGCAGTCGGAGACTTTCTTTGAGTCCATGGCCCAGATCGAAGCAATAGCACGAGAACTCGTGGCCGCGTATCGGGGACTCTATGAAAAGGTCCATGCAGAGCGCTCCGCGCAGTATCAGGATGCCGTTGAGAAGATCAAAGGCCGGAAGGAATGGGAGAAGGTGCCCGAATCCATGCGGGAACCGGTGCTAGCCTCGCTAGTATTACGCGGTTGCGCCGAGAGCGATTTCCCGATGACGAGCCTCGTCTGCAACGCATGCCATGCCGGTGTGAGTCAGATGGAATCGGACATCGAGGCCCTTGGCGCCCTGTTTGCCAAGGTCGTCTCTGAAATCCAGCGGTTGACGACGCCGCCCGAAGTGAAGATCGAACGCGTCCGGGTCTCCGAATATTTCTCAGGCTCATTTGAATCGGTGGACCAAGTTAAGAAGGCCGTGGCGCGCCTGCAGGACCATCTGCTCAAACTGCTCGACGAGGGCGTAAAGATCGTGGTGGAGTAATTCATGGATCAGACCATACGAAACAAGCTGCGCAGTGTTGTGACCCAGTGCCGTAAGCTTTTGGAGGACTCCATAGCCCAGGCACTCCAGGGACGCTTCGGCATGTACGCGGTGGGCAAGAAGGTCGAGATACAAATCGAGGACGGGGCTCGCATGGTGCACCTCACCGAGGATGACCGTGCCTGCCGCCAGGACCTTCTGGACAAACTGCAACACATCCAGGTCATCGGCTATAAGCCGAGCGAGGCGCTAGAGCAGCTTGTTCGCCAAATCGCCTTCACTCACCTCAATCGTCTATGCGCCTACAAGATGATGGAGTCGCGGGGGCTTATCCGCGAGGCCGTTAGCCGTGGGCCCAAGTCCCAAGGCTTTTTCTTCTACCTCTCTGACCACCCGGAAGACGAGAAGCTTCATGACGGCGGCGGGCAGGAAACAGCGTACCGTAATTTCCTCGACTGGTTAGGCGGAACACTTTCGCAGGAAATCGGGGTCCTCTTCAACCCCAATGATCCGGCTAACCGCATATACCCGCCGCAACGAGTGCTTGACGAGGTGTTGGCTCAAATCAACGATGGAGAGCTGAAGGACATCTGGTCCCAGGACGAGACGATCGGTTGGATTTACCAATACTTCACGCCTAAGGAGCTTCGCGATAAGGCGCGCAAGCTAAGCCCGGCCCCGCGTAACTCCTATGAGCTTGCCTTCCGCAATCAGTTCTTCACCCCGCGGTACGTGGTTGAGTTCCTCACCGATAACACCCTTGGCCGCATCTGGTACGAGATGCGCAAGGGCGATACCGTCCTCAAGGACCGTTGCCGTTATTTGGTGCGAAGGCCCAACGAGACATTTCTGAAGGAAGGAGAAAATCCTCCCGTTGAGTCGAAAGATGCGCGTGAAGACCTATCGCAGGAGGAACTGCTCAAGCAGCCGCTTCATATCCCGCACCGGCCAAAAAAGGACCCGCGCGCGATCAAAGGGCTCGACCCGGCCTGCGGCAGCGGCCACTTCCTGCTCTATTTCTTCGACCTTCTCTGGGTTATCTATGAGGAGGCTTACGATGATCCGGACCTGAGCGCGGCGCTGAGGACAGACTATCCGGCCATTGAGGATCTCCGACGTGCTCTGCCCGGGCTGATCCTTGAGCACAACCTTCACGGTATCGACATTGACCTGCGAGCCACACAGATCGCGGCGTTGGCCCTATGGCTGCGCTGCCAGCGGGCCTACCAGGACCTAGGTTTGAACAACGGGGATCGTCCGAAGATCACTCGCTCCAACATCGTCTGCGCCGAGCCGATGCCGGGCGAAACAGACCTGCTCAAGGAGTTCACAGCCACTTTGCAGCCCAAGGTTTTGGGCCAACTCGTCGAAGCGGTCTTTGAGAAGATGAAGCTTGCCGGCGAAGCAGGGAGCCTGCTCAAGATCGAGGAAGATATCCGCGATGCGGCCATGACCGCCAAAAAGGAATACCAGGAAGAATTGCGGCGGCAAAAACAACAGGCCGGTTATCTGCCGGGCATGGCGCCATCGGTATTAGAACCCACGCTCTTTGATTTCTCTGACATGACCGATAACGAGTTCCTAAACCGCGCCGAAGAGGAAATCGTTGCGGCGTTGCGCCAATATGCTGAAAAGGCCTCGAACGGCGGAGGCTTCCGGAGGCGACTTTTCACAGAGGATGCTGCACGGGGATTTGGATTCCTCGATCTTAGCCGTCGTCAGTATGACGTCATTTTGATGAATCCGCCTTTTGGCGAGTTTGCCAAGGCATATAAAGCACAAGCGCGTGACGACCACCCTAACAGCTATAACGACATCTTCGCTGCATTCACCGAACGATGGTATTGGCGGCTGACAGAAGACGGATCTCTTGGTGCCATCACCAGTCGGGTGGGGTTCTTCCTGACGTCCTTCAAGAAATGGCGGACGGAGTTCCTGCTTAGACAGCGCTGCCTGAGCGCACTTGTTGACCTTGGCGAAGCTGTCATGGATGAAGCAATGGTCGAATCAGCGGCTTATGTGCTTCACGGCAAGAAGAATGGAAAGGAAACCATTGTGCTTCGTCTGCTCGGTCAAGAGGATCGGGGAGAAAAACTGTGCTCTTCTATTGGCGCGGTCTGCAAGGGAAACGCGCCGGAATCACTCTTTGTTGTGGATCTCCAAGCTTGTGCCACTCTTCCAAATGCGCCGATCGTTTATTGGATAGACCCTCACGTAATTGTCTCTTTGGCCAGGCACCCACATTTTGAACCTGCAATAGGCCAAGTTCGTTGTGGCTTGAGTACCGGCGACAATTTCAGGTTTGTCCGGCTGTTGTGGGAGGTCACTGCGCTTGATTTTCAGAACCGGTGGTTTCCTTTGGTGATGACTGGAGCATCACAACCCTGGTTCTCACCACTCCTCGTTGTTGTTGATTGGAAGGATGATGGGAAGCATCTTGCTGAATATGAAGGAAGCACTATTCGAAGCAGAGAGTTCTATTTTCGTCCGGGATTCAGTTGGACCCGCCGCGCGGTACGGTTCGTACCTTATGCAATTCCAGCGGGATGCATACCCAGTGCCAGTCGTTATCAGGCGTACCCGTCAGAAGATAATGAATTCGTTGGTCTAGGCCTAACAGCATCAAACATGGTATCTGCTGTTCTACGGTTCTACGGCGAGAAATTCAAATGGCCAAACTTCCTCGTAGATAATGTGAAGGGTCTGCCTTGTCCTGTTGTTTCAGAGAGGTTAAGGCAGAGTCTTATAGCTATCGTCCAGAAGGAGGTTAACCAACGTCGACGTGCTTACCAGAACGCGGAGCCTTTCCATGAATTCGTGGCGCCAAGTGTCTTCTTCAATAGCGGTGCTGATGATGCTCTCTCATGGAACATCGCATCAATCCTTGGAGAACATATCGAACTAGAAATAGCTGCGGCCTATGGTCTTACGCGGAGCGCTTATGACATATTCACTCGAGACTTACGAGAGGCGATTGCAGCAGTCACCTCATTCGATAGTAGGGATGAAGAAATCGATGAGAACTCGCAATCCCAGGAAGAGATCGCCGATGTCGTAATTCCAGAAGATGACCGAGGAAAGCATGAAGCAGTTGTTTCTTATCTTGTGGGTATTGTGTTCGGCCGCTGGGACATCCGTATTGCCTTGGACCCGTCGCTCGTGCCGGAGCTACCAGAGCCCTTCGACCCGCTGCCCGTCTGCCCGCCAGGCATGCTGCAAGGACCGAATGGTTTGCCCGCCAAGCCAGAGGACATGCCATCGAATTACCCAGTCTCCGTTCACTGGAATGGCATCCTGGTGGACGACCCTGAGCATGAGGACGATATCGTCCGTTGCCTTCGTGACGCGATGGAGGTAACCCTGAACGAGCACGCTGAGGATAGGGAGCGGGCGGCATGTGAAATCCTCGGAGTGCGGGAACTGCGCGACTATTTCCGCAAGCCCGGCAACGGCGGCTATTGGGTGGACCACGTCAAGCGTTACTCCAAGAGCCGCCGCAAGGCCCCCATCTACTGGTATCTACGCTCGACCAAGGGCAACTACGGCTTGTGGCTCTATTATCACCGTCTTGACAAAGACATCCTTTTTAAGGCTCTGCAGAACTACGTGGAGCCCAAGATTCGCCTGGAAGAAGACCGCCTGAAGATGTTGCGCGGCCGGAAAGAAGCAGCGGGAAGTTCCGGCAGCGAGGCCAAGCAGATCGAAAAGGACATGGACCGCAAGGAGCAGTTCGTGTCCGAATTGCGCGACTTCGCGGACAAGCTGCGCCGCGCGGCGAATCTGCATCTTGATCCGGACCTTAACGACGGCGTGGTGCTCAACATAGCTTCGCTGTGGGAGTTTGTGCCCTGGAAGGAAGCCAAAGAGTATTGGGAAGAACTCGTCGGAGGCGAGTACGAATGGTCTAGCATCGGAAAACAACTGCGCGAGAAGGGCATCGTCAGATGATTCGGGTCAAGACCGAGAGGAAGGTTTCGGTTTTTCTGGTCGAGTCTATGAGCGCGGACGACTTGTATGACGGGCTGGTGGAGGCTGAAGCCTTAGCACAGATTCTGCGCCTTCTGGGCGTCGAAGCTGCCTGCAGAACAGTGGTTGACCGCGCCCATTTATCAAAGGCATTTCAACAAGCCAACTGTCTTGGCACTTCGATATTGCACTTTGGATGTCACGCGAGTCAAGGTGGATTTAACCTAACGTCAGAAAAAGACCTTTCATGGGACGACCTGGCTATGATTGCTGAAAACCAATTGGAGAAAGCTGTGCTTTGTCTCTCTGCCTGTGAGGCAGGTAACATAGCGGCGGCTAAGGCATTTCAGAAGCGAGGCGCTCCTCCGTCTTACATCGTCGGACCCGAGACAGATGTTGGCTATGCCCAGGCATGTGTTGCCTGGAGCGTCTTCTACCACTACCTGTGTGAAAATGGAATCTCAAGACATCACATGCAAATTGCCATGAATCGCATGAACGAGGCTGTAGACGGAGAATTCCTTTATCGCCGTTGGACTGGAAACAAGTACCTCAGGTATCCGAGCGCGAAGAAGGATCGAAATGGGTGAGGTAATGAACTCTGGTGTCGTGACAAATCATCTCATTAGCCTGATCGCCAAGCAGGTCAACGACATCGGTCTCGTGGTCTGGTACGACCCGGAAGGCGCCTACGCCGACGTGGTGCCGGCGCTGAACTTGCCCGACACAACGGTCATCAGCTATGCGAAGAGCTTCCTGCATCTGCGCTGGGAAATAGACCAAAAGCATCTCATGGACGGTGAAGAGCCTCCTCGTCTGGTGGTTTATGTGCCGATGGCTCAGGACCAGACCCACCATGCCCTCATTGAGCTGGAAACTGCTGGCGTGATCATGCAGCCCGGCCAGCAGCCTCCGGCGCGGAACACTCGTCTGGCGGTGGTGGCCCGCAATGCCCTGAAAGGCGTCTTGGGAGACGATACTGCTGCCCACGTGGAAAAGCAGACTGATTCCGGAAAGTTGACCCTAGCCGACATTGACACCTTGGCGGACAAAGGCGACGAGATATCCAAGGGTGTGATCGCCCTCATCTTCGGCACAGGCAACCCGCGGGACGTCGCCCTTTGTTTTCTCGACAACGATCAACTCGACGATAGCATTGCCAAGAAGGACGTCAAGGGCGAACTTGTGGAACTTATGCGGCGTGACTTCGGATTCGACGCCCCTGGTTGCGCAGAGATGGACGACCTCCGAGGGCATCTGGCACGGCACGTCCTGATGAGCGATCTTATTTCAGGACTTGGAAAGACCGCGCCGTCAAAGCTGGCCTCGGTGCCGGTAGCCTCATCACCATCTACCGCTAACGCATGTGTTGAGCTGGCGCGGGAGTGGCGTCTGCGCCATGATCGGCGGGCAAGCTACGTGGCCGCTGCCAGCCGCGTGGAACAGGAGTTCAACCTGGCTGCCTTGCCATTCGAAGCCGAGGCAATTGTGAACGTCGAAACCTTCTCGGCGATCGAAAGGGTGTTGTTGATACATGCCGAGAACCGCCTTTTGGACAAAACAGACGGTGATGTCTTGACCCTGGCCAAGTCCCGCCTATCTCGTTTCTGGTGCGATGCGCAACCGAAGCTTCAGGCTCGCTGGGCGCTTGTCTCCTCCGCTGCCGAGGTGCTGTTGGAGGCAGATCTCGTAGAAAAGGCGCTGAAAAAAGCCCCCGCGTCGGTCACTGGCATGATCAAGGAGTATACCGAGGGCACAGAGCCTTGGTGTCTGCTGGATACCCACCATCGTCATATGGAGAGCCGTTGGTGTAACTTCGAGCCTCACGGCGATGACCACGACAGCATTGAGAAACTAGTGATCAGAGCTAGAAGGCGTTACGATGAGGTAGGTTCCGAAATGGCCCGCCAATTCCTGACGAGACTACAGAAGGAAGCCCCGGACAAGAGCATTGCACGCCAGCGGGAGGTTTTCGAAAAGCACGTGAAACCTTTCATGGGCGAGAAGAAGACGGCCTATATGTGGGTGGATGCGCTTCGGTTTGAGATGGGCAGGGAACTGGCGGCCTTGCTCAAGGAGGAGTTTGCGGTAGACCTCCAGCCGGCGGTTGCGGCCGTGCCAACCGTGACCGAGATCGGCATGTCAGCGCTGCTGCCTGGCGCTCACGGCAACGCGAAGGTTATTACTGCGGGCGGTGGCAAACTGGCACTGGAGATCAACGGGACAGTCATCAAAGACCGCAAGGACCGAGTGGCGTTTCTGAAGAAGCAGCTGGGCTTCGAGGTATTTGACGCCAAATTGGATGATCTCCTGCCAAAGCCCGCGAAGAAGGTCCGCGAAAGCATCAAAACCGCGCAGTTCATTCTTGTGACATCGCAAGAGATTGATGAACTCTGCGAACAGGACAACATCACCCAGGCACGCAGGCAGATGGACGGAGTCCTGAACGACCTGCGGCGCGGAATTAGAATCCTCGTTACGATGGGCGTTGAGCGAATTGTCCTGGCGGCCGACCATGGCTACCTCTTTGCCGATGAACTGACCGAGGACATGAAAGTGGACTCGCCGGGCGGCGAGACCGTGGATCTTCATCGCCGCGTTTGGGTGGGTCACGGAGGCAACGCGGACGCCGCGTTATTGCGTGCCCGTCTTAGTGCTTTTGGCATGCAAAGCGACTTTGACATAGCCACACCGTGGACCTTCGCCTGCTTCAAGTGTAAGGGCGGAGCAAGAGCCTACTTCCACGGTGGGCTGTCTCCACAGGAATTGCTGGTGCCGGTCATGATACTCAGCCCGTCGTCTAGACCCTCCGCTGGTCGACCAGTTGACTTCACATGGACGCTGCTGCCGGGCAGCCAGAAACTCACAACCCGGTTCTTTTCTGTACAAGTTACGGGCGTGAACAGGGGGCTGTTCGACATTGCGCCGCCGAAGGTCCGTGTTGAGTTGCGCGCGAAGGGCAAGATCATCTCCCGCGCTGTCAGCGCTTCCTATGGTTTCGAGGAAGCAACCGGAGACGTGGCACTGCGTAACGATGCAAGCGATTCCAAGATGACAGTCCCCAACACGGTCACTCTCTTGATCACCGAAGATCCGAAAGAGAAAAGTGTCGGGTTGTACTTGCTTGATGCTGCGACTGGATCTGAATTGGCACGAATGGAGAAGATCGAAGTCACCATTGCAATGTAGGGGATGAATGATGCCTGAACTTGATAGCAAGTCAACAAGGGTTTTCGCTGGAAAGGTGGTTCGAAAGGACCTCGTCCGAAAAGTTAAGGTCGGGGCGAACGTGCCGGTCTTTGTCCTTGAGTATCTTCTCGGCAAGTACTGCGCCACCGATGACACGGCTGCCATCGAAGCAGGTCTTCGCGTGGTGAACTCTATGATCAGTTCCAACTTCGTGCGCCCCGATGAGGCCAACAAGGCCCAATCGATGGTCAAGGACAAGGGCAAGCACACGCTCATCGATAAAGTAAAGGTCCGTTATCTGTCAGACGACGACAAACACTGGGCTGAGTTGGTCAACTTCGGCCACAAGTTCGTCCACGTGCCGGATCACTTTCTACGCCAATACGACCGCCTCCTTATGGGCGGCATCTGGGCCCAAATCGACATCCGGCACCAATACGACGAGGATGCCAAGGGCAAGCGGAGCCCCTTCTGGATTGACGACTTGAAACCCATTCAGATCGCTACGTTCGATCTGGCAGAGTTCCAGAACTGTCGCCGTGAATTCTCGTCGGACGAGTGGCTTGACCTTCTCTTGCGAACCATAGGCCTGGAACCGCAGAATTTTGACCGGCGCCTCAAGATGATGTTCCTCGTCCGGATGATCCCGCTCTGCGAACATAACTATAACCTCGTAGAGCTGGGACCTCGGGGAACGGGGAAGAGTTACGCCTATCAGGAGCTGTCACCGTACACCATCCTCCTGACCGGACCCACGACCGTCGCAAACCTCTTCTATAACATGGCGAGTGAAAAGATGGGATTGGTCGGCATCTGGGACGCCATTGCCTTCGATGAGGTGGCCGATCTCCAAAAGATGCCAAAAGAGGTGATCACAACCCTCAAGACATATTGCGAATCCGGTATGTTTGCCCGCGGGAAAGACGCCCTTACCGGCATGGCCTCCATAGCAATGTTTGGCAACACCAACCAGCCGGTCGACGTGATGGTACGGTCCTCCCATCTATTCACACCCCTGCCGGAGGTGATCCGCGAGGACATGGCGTTTCTCGACCGCCTTCATTTTTATATCCCCGGCTGGGAGATCCCGAAAATGCGGGTCGAGTATTTCACCGACCATTACGGGTTCGTGGTTGACTACCTTGCCGAGGCGCTCCGCGATCTGCGAAAGCACAACTTCACCGAAGCGATAGACCGTCACTTTTCTTTGGGGTCCCATCTCAATGCCCGTGACGTGAAGGCGGTTCGCAAGACGGTTTCGGGGTTGGTCAAGCTGATCTATCCCCACGGCGAGATGGGGCGTGATGAACTCGCCGAGATCGTCGAACTGGCCGTGGAGGGCCGGCGACGCGTCAAAGAACAGCTCAAGAAGCTGGGGTCCTTCGAGTACCATCAAACATCCTTCTCGTACATCGACAACGAGACTCGCGAGGAGAGATTCGTGGGGGTCCCGGAACAGGGGGGACGCGACATGATCTGTTCCGACCCACTTGCCCCCGGGTCGGTATACACTGCCTCCGTTGACGACCAGGGCAAAGTCGGCCTCTACCGCCTTGAGGTAGGATGTTCTCCGGGAACCGGTAAACTCAAGATAGCGGGAGGCATCGATGGTGCGATGAGGGAATCCGTCCAGAGGGCTTTCGCCTATTTGGCTGCTCAGAAGGTCAAGATAGGCATTTCTCAACAGGTGGACACGACGGATTTCCATGTTGAGGGCATAGATCTGCTCAGCAATCACGTACCCTGCGAAGCCGGCATAGCCCTGATCGTCGCAGTGTACTCCGCCATCAAGAAACAGTCGGTATTGGCGGGACTTGTGATACTTGGAGACTTGAGTATCCAAGGTAATATTAAGCCGTTGCGGTCTTTGGTAGAGCCTCTCCAAGTCGGCATGGATAACGGCGCGAGGCGCGCGCTGGTACCTTTGGAAAACAAACGACACTTCCTCGATGTCTCGGGAGACATCATAGAGCGGGTCGACCCAATCTTTTTCTCAGACCCCATGATGGCGGCGATAAAAGCGCTGGGGATGACTTGAGCCTGCCACCATGCATTGCATATCACGGCTAGACGGGGAGCATGGGCCTCTCGTTTGGGACCGTATCATCTGGATGATGCTGAGTTCGTGATCTGCACAGTCAAATCTCACTATTGCGTATGTTGCCAAACAAGTTAGCGAGAACTGAACCGCAGACAAAGGTGTGATGAGGCAATTCGAAGACAACTGGTCTATTGAGAAATGGAACCCGCATGTTGAAACAATGGCTTAAGGTCACGGAACGCAAGCCGTGTCCATACGTCTTCACTATCGTCGATGTGTCCGAACGGCAATCACCAAACCCAAAGCTGAAGAAGTATCTGGCCAAACACGTAGTGTCTTCCTACAGAAACCTCAGTTACCTCAAGTTTATTTTCAAAAGCAAACCTCAACGCGACTTAGAGGACTACATCAAGAATAGTGTCCTCGCGTCAACAAAGGGACAAATCGGGAAGAATGTGGCTCAGGGAGACTTCGGAGAAATCTTGGCGGAGCTGGTGGCGACCTATTTTTACGGTTTGGAGGTCCCACTAAAGAAGCTGCGGTGGAAGTTTAATAAAGACAGATCCACCTTCTGCACCGACATGATTGCTCACAACAAGGGTGCGAACATCGCTGATGTCTACTATTACGAAGTCAAGACGAGACTAAGGATCCGAAAAGAAACAGTCAATGGAGTCTCCGGTCATGTTACCGTCAATGCCCACAACGCTCTGCTGAAGGACCAACAAGCTTCGTTCAGCGCAATCGCAGACTTCTTGAGCCGCCTTTACTACGAAATCGGCTTGTACGACAAAGCCAAGACATATAACGACCTCGCAGCAAATCCCCTAGGCTATTCGAACCACTACGAGCTCTTCTTTGTCATCAACAGGCCAAGCTTTATGACGCAGATTCTCGATGACCTACACAACCTTCCTCCATCTCTCGCGCCTTTGAAAGTAACCGTCGTCTTAGTTGAAGATCTCGGCCGAATCATTCTCGAAACCCAGAAACTCGCGCAGAGTGTCAGTTTTCAGGGATAGGACCCACTTGAGGGGTCTTTTTTTCACGAATAGACCCACCCCAGTTTTCAAGTAATAGACCCACCTCGTTTTTCATCATCAGACCCACCTCCGGGGCGCATCGAAGGCAGACGTGGCAT
>ORJL011277874.1_pt1 | contig 16813 bp, 15 predicted proteins | sample 1779941 | NCBI WGS metagenome assembly ORJL01 (sample SAMEA104232317, study PRJEB22302) | groundwater metagenome | biome: forest; feature: aquifer; material: groundwater | place: USA | collected 2011-08-07 | depth 5.8 m | reverse complement strand
AGGACTGAAGCCATGTTTAATGTCACTTTACTCGACCAGGCTCACGTGATCTTTGACGGGGTCGCCAAAAGTGTCATTCTTCCCGGCGATGAGGGGGAATTCGAGGTGCTGGATTTTCACAAACCGGTCGTCAGTTCGCTCACGCGCGGGGAGGTCATCATCGACAACATGGGCTTTCCCATCGCGCGCGGGATCGCGCGGTTCTACAAGGACCAGATGACAGTCTTGGTAGAATTGTAAGGCACGGATATAACACTGATCTGTGACGCCGAACATTCGCGGATCCGTATTAGATCTGCGTTGAGGATCCGCATAGATCCGTGATAAAGTCATGCAAAATTTAATTATTCTATTTGTCATGTTCGTGTGTATCCTGGGGCCGTTGTTCGTGATCACGACCATCGGCTTTACGTCCATTAACGCTTTAGGGCGCCATCCTTCGGCGTCGTCGAAGATCTTGCCGAGGATGCTCCGGCGGCTTATCTTGACCGAGGTGGCGGGCATCGGGATCTTGTTGACATTGTTGCGTGTATTCGGAACATCACAATAGCGAATATTACGGGAGATCATGAAAAATCTTGTCATCATTTTTGTTATGATCCTGACCATTGTGGGGCCTTCGATCGTTATCGCGACCCTGGGGTTTGCCTCGATACGTGCTTTGGGGCGCAATCCTTCGGCGACCCCTAAAATTCTGCCGGCGATGATCATCGCGCTGGTGTTCGCCGAGGCATTGGCCATCATCGCGCTTTTGGTGTTGTTTCATATATTCGGAACGACGGAATAGGAGAGGCACATATGCTGCTTATAACTTTTATCATCATCAATCTTGTCATGTTCCTGGCCATGGTCTTTGTCTTTCGCAAGGCCATGATCACGTCTTCGTATGATGAGACCAAACGGCTGCAGCAGCTGAACCTGGAGAATTCTCAGAAAGCCGTCGAGCTGGAGCAAAAGATCGAAGAGGCCGAGAAACATTACAAGGAGAGGCTGGTCCGGGCCGAAGACGAGATCAAGAAATTAAAAGAAAGGGCCGGCAAGGAAGCTGAGGTCCTCAAGGAACAGATGGTGACAAAGGCCAAGGAAGAAAGGGACCGGCTGATCGAACAGGCGATCAACGCCAAGGAAAAATTCCGTGAGGAGATCGAGTCCGGGTTGATGGAGAAAAGCCTGGGAGTTTCCCACCGGATCATCGCCGAGATCCTCAATAACGAACATCTCAAGCTGGTCTATGACGCTTTCTTGAAAGAGGTCTTTGAGGCCATGGAGAAAATGGACCTTGGCGCGCTCAAGGGCGCGGACGTGAAGCAGTGCCGTGTCCAGACTTCTCACGCCCTGGATCCCCAGCAGAGAGAAAAATTGATCAAGATCCTGTCGGAAAAGATCGGGGAAAAAGTTTTCCTGGAAGAAATCACCGACAAGGGGCTTATCGCGGGGATCGTCGTCCAAATAGGCAGTTTTCGGGTCGACGGCAGCCTGGCGGCCAAATTTCGCAAGGCCGCGGAGAACATCCGGCATGGGGGATAAATAGTCGTAAGTGGTAAGTGGTAAGTCGTAAGCAAAAACTTTTGATATTTTTTGGCTTACCACTTACGACTTATGACTTACGACTAATCGCTTACGACTTACGACTGGTAAAATTATGCAGACCATCCAAATCCAAGAAATCGGCAAGATCAAGGAGATCAAAAAGAGCATCGCGAAGATAACGGGCCTGTCGCGGTGCATGATCGGCCAGCTCATCCATTTTACCGATAACACCCGGGGGATCGTCGTCGGGTTCGCTTCCGGCGAGGTCGTTACTTTTCTGTTGGGAAAGATCGAAGAGATCAGGGTCGGCGATCCGGCTTACAGTAACATGGAGCCGTTCACGATCTCCGTGGGGGAAGCGTTCCTTGGGCGGCTGGTCAATGCCTCGGCTGAACCAATAGACGGGAAAGGAACGATCGCGGGGACCGGCGCTAAATATCCTGTTTTTCGCAAGGCTCCCGGAGTTTTGCAGCGTATCCCTTTGAGCCGGACGTTTGAAACGGGGGTTTTGACCGTCGACGCCACGATCCCCATCGGCAAGGGCCAGCGCGAACTGATCATTGGCGATCGCATGACGGGTAAAACAAGCATTTGCATGGACGCGATCCTTAACCAGAAGGACAAGGACATCATTTGTGTGTATTGCTGCATCGGGCGGACATATTCGTCTTTGCTGAAAATCGTGGAATTGCTGAAGGGAAAAGGCGCGCTTGATTACACCATCGTGGTCGCGGCGCACGCGGCGAGCCCCGGCGGCGAGCAATATCTGGCTCCTTATACGGCCTGCGCGCTGGGGGAATATTTCATGGACCACGGCAAGGACGTGTTCATCGTTTTTGACGACCTGACCAAACACGCCTGGGCGTACCGGCAGTTATCTTTGCTGCTGGAGCGCTCGCCGGGGCGTGACGCTTATCCCGGGGATATTTTCTACCTGCATTCGCAGTTGATGGAACGCGCCGGGCAATACAGTCCGGAGTTCGGCGGCGGGTCGATGACGTTCTTTCCGATCGTTGATACTTTGCAGGGTGATGTGACCGGCTATATCCCCTCGAACCTTATTTCCATGACCGACGGGCAGATCTACATGAATACATCCTTGTTCAACAGCGGGTTCAAACCGGCCATTGACCTTGGGCTTTCGGTCTCCCGCGTCGGTAATAAAGTCCAGTGTTCGGCGGTCAAGGAATTAAGCGGGATGCTGCGCCTGGAATACGTGCGTTACAACGAACTTCTTAAGATCACGCGGTTCAAGGCCAGTGTTTCCGAGGCGGTCAATCAGCGTTTGCGCGAAGGCGAGGCCCTGACACAATTTTTTATACAGATGAACAACGAGCCATATTCTCTCGCGCTGGAGGTCATCCTCCTTTACGCGTTGCGGCGCAAGATCCTGGCGGTCCTCGCCAAAGGGGAAATAGATTATTTCAAAAGGAACATTTATGGTTTTATGCAGGAAAAATTTCCGAATGTCGTCCGGGAAGTGGGGGACAAAAAAGAATTGACGCCGGAGTTGCGCCTTAGTTTGGATAATGCCTTCCTTGCTTTTTTCAAGGACAAGGGCATGTCGATCAGGAATTTGGAGAGTTAAGATGCAATCGATCCAGAGGATCAAAGAAGAGATGCACCTTAACGTCTATATGGCGGAGCTCATGGAGATCCTCAAGGGCATCGCCGTTTCCGAATATTGGGCGCTTTTAAAAAAACAGGGGCGGTTTAAGCGGTTCATGGACGCCTTTAACGGTTTTTTAAATATCCTGGATTTCAGTTCGGTCGATCACCCCTTTGCCAAGAACACGGGCAAGCTGGCCATTTTGATGATCACATCCAACGAAGGGTTCATGGGGGGACTGAACACGCGCGTGATCGAGACCGCCCTCGCCCATCCGGAAGCGGATAGTGCCGCGTTGATCATGGTGGGGGAACAGGGGGCCGCGCGTCTGGAGGCGTTAAAGCGTCCCTTCAAAGGGTTTGAGGGCATTGTTCTGGATCGGAGTTATGACGCCGCACGGGCATTGCGCGATCATATCGTCCAGGAAGTCCAAAAGGGCGCTTTTCAAAGGCTTATTATCTATTATCCCAAATCGATCTCGTTCATGGTCCAGCGGGTCGAGGAGTTGCGCGTTTTGCCGTGCGCTGAACTTTTCCAGAAGAAAGGCAAGACGGCGCCGGAGGAGGTCGACGGGCTTATTGTTGAATCGTCTTTGCACGAGATGATCCAGTACCTGGTCGAGACGTGGATCGTTCAGAAATTCTTTGAGATCTTTGAAGAAAGTAAACTGGCCGAATTTTCCGCCCGGACCGTGCATCTGGAAGAGAGCTTTCAGCTGTTGCAGGAAAAAGGAAAGGGCATCCGGTTCCAGTATCTGCGCAGCTGGCATGAATTGATCGACAAGGGGATGCGGGATATCTTTTCGGCGCAGATTATACGACGTAAAGTGAAAAGAGCAATGCAGAGAATTGGAAATGCTCACTAACCAAGTTTAAGGTTATCCGGACATCCGGTAATCCGTGACTGGGTAACCCGGATATCCGGATATCCGGTTTTCCTAGTCTCGGATATCCCGGATCGCCGGATCTTCTTAACATGTCAGATATGAATAAACAATCAAATACTGCAGGCCGCATCATCGCCGTCGAGGGCCCGGTCGTGGACGTCCAGTTCGCGAAGGGCCAGGACATGCCCAATCTTTATGAGGCCATCGAAACGAAGAACTTCACCGGGGAGAAGATCACCCTGGAGGTCGTGGAGCATTTGGAGAACAATATCGCCCGGTGTGTCGCTTTGGGCACGACGCTGAACCTGCAGTATGACGCCGTCGCCATTCCTACCAATGATACGGTGCGTGTCCCGGTGGGCGACGCGGTCTTTGGCAGGATCATCAACGTGATCGGTGAACCTATTGACCGCCAGGGCGCGATCGGCGCAAGCGAGACCAAGCCGATCCGGCGCAGTATTTCCACCATCAGGATCAATCCGGACCGGATGTTCGGCACGGAGCCGGAGATCCTGGAAACGGGCATCAAGATGCTGGATTTCCTTTTTCCCCTGGTCAAGGGTTCCAAGACCGGGATCCTGGGCGGGGCCGCGTTGGGAAAAAGCGTTTTGATCCTGGAGATGATCCATAACGTCGTGCAGCAGCACAAAGGCGTTTGCGTTTTTACGGGCGTGGGTGAACGTATCCGGGAAGGTAACGAATTATATTTTGAAATGCAGAAACAAAAGATCGCGGACAAGGTCATGATGGCCTTCGGGCAGATGGATGAACCGCCGGGCGCGCGTTTTGAGGTCGCGTTGACCGGCGTGACCCTGGCCGAACATCTGCAGGACCAGAACAAGGACGTCCTTTTTTTCATTGATAACGTGTACCGTTTTGTGCAGGCCGGGGCCGAGATCTCGACTTTGCTGGGACGCGTTCCGTCGGAGGCTGGATATCAGCCCACACTGGCATCCGAGGTCAGCGATTTTCAGGAGCGGATCCGTTCCAAGGAAAGCGGTTCGATCACGGCCCTGGAGGCGCTTTATGTGCCGGCCGATGACTTGACCGATCCGGCGGTCGTGGCTATTTTCAGTTATCTTGACGCTATGCTGGTCCTCTCGCGCGAGAAGGTCCAGCTGGGGCTTTATCCGGCGGTCGATCCCTTGTTGTCTTCGAGCAGCAATCTGGACCGGCTGATCGTCGGTGTCGAGCATTTTGATATCGCGCAGGAATGCCTGAAGATCATTACCAAATATGAGGAATTAAGACGCATTGTCGCTGTCATCGGTGTGGAGGAACTGTCCAAGGCGGACCGTGTCCTTTATGAGCGCGCGCGCAAACTGCTCAACTTTCTAACGCAGCCATTTTTCACGGCGGAAACGTATACCGGCAGAAAGGGACAATACGTTCCTTTGAGAGAAACGCTCAGTGGTTGCCAGAAGATCGTTGAGGGCCGGGCGGATACGATCGCGGAGGAACAGTTGTATTTGATCGGGAATTTTCCGGAACAATGATTTAAAAAGGGAATCCGAGGATCCGGAAATCCGGGACTAGGAAAACCGGATATCCGGGTATCCGGATTACCCAGTCACGGATAACCGGGTTCCCGGATAGCCTAAAAGGAAAGAATAAAACCATATGTCAGTACGGATCGGCGAAATACTGGTTGAGAAACAGCTCATCACTGAGGAGCAGCTGGCCAAGGCGGTGACGGAACACCAAAAGAGCAAGGAGTTCCTCGGCCAGACGCTTATTCGGTTGGGCTTTATCAGCGAGGAGAAACTCCTGAAGATCCTGGCCGAACAGCAGGGCATCACTTTTCTGAACCTCAGGGACGTGAGGTTTGACGACGAGATCATCAAGAAGATGCCCGCCAAGTTCGCCTGGCATTACAAGATCATGCCCATTACTCTCAAAGGCAACGTGCTTACCGTCGCTACCTCCAATCCGTTCGATATGTGGTCCATCGATGATCTGGAAACGAATCTGGGGTACCGCGTTGAAACGGTCCTGGCGTTGTCGTCGGATATCGTCGACGCCATCCGCAAGTACTACGGGGTCGGCGCGGAAACGATCGAACGCATTCTTGCCGATAAGCCGCAGGAGGAGAAGACCGCCCAGGATGCCGCCGCCAAAGAAAAGATCGAGGATCTGGAAACCTCTCCCGACGCGGCATCGGTCGTCAAACTGGTCAATCAGATACTTCAGCAGGCCATCCACGACCGGGCGACCGATATTCATTTTGAACATTTCCGCGGTGAATTGCTTTTGCGCTATCGCGTTGACGGGATTCTTTACGACGCGCAGGTGTCCGAGAACATGCGTTATCTGTACCCGGCCATCATTTCCCGCATCAAGGTCATGGCGAGACTGGACATCGTCGAGCGCCGGGTCCCCCAGGACGGCCGGGCGAAAGTAAAGATCGGAGAACGGGAATATGAATTGCGTGTTTCCGTTCTGCCCACGCTTTACGGCGAGAACGTGGTCATCCGCATCCTGCCGATGCTGATGCTTTTTAGTATGGCGGACCTGGGGATGCAGCCGCGGGAGTTACAGGTCCTGCAGCGCGTTCTGCAAAAGCCGCACGGCATCATATTTGTTACGGGTCCGACGGGTTCGGGTAAAACGACGACGTTGTATACCTGTTTGAGCCAGCTTAACACCCGCGAACGCAAGATCATCACCATCGAAGATCCGGTGGAGTATGAATTAAGGGGGATCTCGCAGATCCAGGTCAACCCGAAGATCAGCCTCACCTTTGCCACCGCGCTGCGCAGTATTCTGCGTCATGACCCGGACGTCATCATGGTCGGGGAAGTCCGGGATTTTGAAACAGCCAGCATCACCATCCAGACGTCCTTGACGGGGCATTTGGTCTTTTCGACGCTGCATACCAATGATGCCGCCGGGGCGGCGACCCGGTTGATCGACATGGGCATAGACCCGTTCTTGATCACTTCTTCGGTCGAGATGTTCGTGGCGCAAAGGTTAGTGCGTAAGATCTGTTCGCAATGTAAAGAACCGTTGCGAACACCTTTGGAAAAATCACAGCTGGCCACCATCCCAAAGGGCGTGGACCATAATAAGCCTGTCTTTCACGGCAAAGGGTGCAACGCCTGTAACAATACCGGGTACAAGGGAAGAACGGGGATTTATGAGCTCTTGGTGATGAACGAAACGATCCGGGACATGATCCTGCGCAAAGAATCCTCTGACAAAGTTGAGGCCAAGGCCGTTGAATTGGGAATGAAACCGATGTCCCAGGATGGATGGGAAAAAGTTTTCGCGGGGATAACAACGCCCGAAGAAGTGCAGCGCGTCACGCAAGTAGCGGAATGATTTCGTCTAAAGGTTATCGGTGGCGCGGCTCGAATCGTCCATCGTTATTCGGTTGCGCTTTTAACGCAACCCATCGACGAACGACGTTTCTCGCTACGCAAGCCATCAACGATTATCGAAAGTAATATATGCCTACATTCATTTACAAAGCCAAAAGGGGCCCGGAAAATCTTGAGACCGGCGAAGTGAACGCTGTTCACCTGGATGAGGCGGTCACGAAACTGGAAGCCATGGGGTTAAGCCCCATTACGATCGTTGAAAAAGAATCCGGCGTGAGCAAGGCGGCCCAGCCAGCGGCCACTCCTGCGGCCGCGCCGGCGCAGCCCGTTGCCCAAAGTCCTTTGCTCAATATCCGGCCCGCCTTCGGCGGGGCCAGGGTCCGGACGAAAGATATCGATACGTTCACCTGGCAACTGGCCAGCCTGGTCAAGGCGAGCGTGCCGATGTTGCGCGCGCTTTCTTTGATCTCGCAACAGACCGAGAACCGGGCGTTAAAGGGGATCGTCGACGATCTGCACGACCAGGTCAAGGATGGCAAGACGCTTTCCGAAGGGATGCGCAAATATCCGCATCTGTTCAATAATCTTTATTTGAGCATGATCAAGTCCGGCGAGCAGGGGGGCGTTTTGCACGAGGTCCTGTACCGGATCGCTGAATACCGCGAGAAAGAACAGGTGGTCCTGCGCAAGATCCAGGCGGCGCTGGCTTATCCGGCGGTCATGGTCGTCGTCGGTATCGGCACGGTCTTTATCATGCTGACGGTATTCATGCCCAAGTTCATCGGTATTTTCGCGACGATGAAACAATCCCTGCCTGTTCCCACGAAGATCCTGATCGGGACAAGCCAGTTCTTGGCCAAGAATTGGATCGGTTTTTTGATCGCCATTGCTTTTGTCGTGGTCATCTTCGGCAGGGTCAAGCCTGACAGTCGTAAGAAATTCGCCTTTGACATGATCAAGCTGCATATCCCGTTCATCCGGGACTTTATCCGTAACGCCGAGATCGCCAAGTTCGCCCGTACGCTCGGTATCCTTTTAAAGAACGGCCTGTCCGTTTATGACGGTTTGGCCCTGGCCACGGACACGCTGGATAATGACGCGCTGCGTAATCAGTTAAAACAGGTTGGCCAGGATATCGTCCAGCAGGGGGCCACCCTGTCTTCAAGTCTTTCGAAGATCAAGGTGTTCCCCAATTTTGCCGTGAACATGATCGCCGTCGGGGAAGAAAGCGGGAAGCTGGAGGAATCTTTAAGCGGCGTTGCCAGTTCTTACGAGAAGGAAGTGGACCAGGCCATCGGTGTGATGACCTCGCTTCTGGAACCGCTCCTTATTCTGGTCATCGGCGGGGTCATCGGATTTATTGTTTTTGCTTTGTTGTTGCCGATATTCAACATCGGAACGATGGCGCGGTGAAGATTTAGACTATGGACCATCGACTATAGACTATAGACCCAATACTGGAATTAAAAAGGAGAAAGAAATGAGACATAACATGGATTATCAAATACCGTATTCAAAATATCAGGCAAGAAAACACGATTCTCCTAAAGTCTATGGTCTATGGTCTATAGTCTATGGTCTTAACAAAGGTTTCACCCTCATCGAGCTTATGATCGTCGTCATCATCATCGCCGCGCTGGCCGCGATGGTCGTGCCGCGTCTGGGCTCGCGCTCCGAACAGGCCAAGGTCGCGGTCGCCGAGGCGGATATCGGCTCCAATATAGGATTGGCCTTGAAGTTGTACAAACTGGATAACGGCCGTTACCCGACGACGTCGCAGGGGCTCAAAGGCCTGCTCTCCAAGCCCACATCAAGCCCGGTTCCCAGCAACTGGAACGGGCCGTATCTCGAGCGGGACCCTCTTGACCCGTGGAAGAATACCTATCAGTACAAAAGTCCGGGGTCACATAACGCGGATAGTTATGACCTGTATTCCCTGGGAACTGATGGTACGGAAGGGACGGAAGATGATGTTAATAACTGGTAATAGACCAAAGACCAAAGACCAAAGACTAAAGAAAAATAATGGAGTCTTCAGTCTTCAGTCTTCAGTCTTTAGTCTATCCAGCGGTATAACGCTTGTCGAAGTCCTCCTGGCCGTCGTCGTTCTGTCGGTCGGATTGGTCGGAGTGTTACGGGCGTATGCCGCTTCCATCAGCGCGCTGGAGGTCAGCCAGGAAACGGTGAACACGGTTGAATTGTTAAAGGAAAAGATGGCAGAGATCGAGGAGGATGCGCTTGAAGATGGCGGGATTTCCGCTGGAAGCGCGAGCGGCCAGTTTGACGGAGAATTCACGGATTATCATTGGACATGGGGGACCACAGCGACCGCGCAGGAAGGTCTTTATGCGCTGACCATGTCTGTTGCTCGTGACGATAGCGCAAGACAAGCTTCGCTGGACACGTATGCGTTGGATAAAGATTATGAAAAAGACTAAAGACCAAAGACTAAAGATTAAAGGTGATGTCTTCAGTCTTCAGTCTTCTGTCTTCAGTCCAGAAAATGGTTTTACAATCGTTGAGCTCCTGCTCGCCGCGGCCATTATGAGCATGATCTCGTTGGCTTTTATCTCGAGCTTTGGAGCGGGCCTGCGCGCTTTTGATCGCGTACAAGCCTTCGGTGGGTCCCGCGCGAATGTTTCGTTGTTCCTGGAAGAGTTTGAACGCGATCTGCGCAATACCTTCGCTTTTTCCGGCATCAGGTTCCAGGGTGACGCTCAGAGCATGAGTTTCGCGGCTGCGGGCACGAAACTCGATGAAGACGGCAACACGTTCACCGTGCTGGAAAAAAGGTCGTATGAATTTGACAGTTCTCAAAAAGCATTGATAAGCCAGCAAGAAGATTTTGCTCCGGCGGTCGTTTCTGCCGTCGAAGAAGGCACCCGTACGGAACAGATAGCGCCGATCAAACTGGTTGAGTTCCAATATTATTCGTATCGCAAAGAGATCCAGGACGGTGAGGTAAAGATCGAGACCGGCTGGCAAGGGACGTGGGCAGATGAAGAGGTCGTCCCTAAAGGGGTCAAGATCACTTTGACTTTTGACGATGGTGGCGAGGAAGTTTCGCTGGCCAGGACGGTTTTTATTCCAGCGGGCGGTGATATAGTTGAGGAAGAAGAGGAAGAAGAGGAGAGTGGCTCCAACGGGCAGGGGGATGGTTGACCAGCGCTTCTTTTCCGGGATGCGGACCGAACGAGGAAGCATTTTGATCGCCGTTCTGTGGGCCGTTTTTTTTCTGGGCGCGTTGGCCGTTTCGATTTACGCGCTGCTGGCTCCCCAGATCAGCCTGGCAGGCCGGTTAAAGGACAGGACACAGCTTCATTATCTGGCTCAGGCTGGGGCGCAAAAGGCAATGGCGGTGTTGGCAGCAGATGATACGCCGGATTGGGACGGTTTTAAGGATGTATGGGCCAACAAGGAAGAGGCATTCAAGGATATGCGTTTGGGCGAAGCAGGGTATGTCAGTGTCAGCGGCGCGTTCGTCAGCGACGGAGCGGCGGAAGAAACGCGCTACGGTCTTGTTGATGAAGAACGGAAGATCAATATCAACGAGGCGACTTTTGATGTTCTCAAGAAATTTATTGAGCTAACAGGGCAAACGACTTCCCAGGCAGCCAGCGATATCGCCGATTCGGTCCTCGACTGGGTGGATGAGGACAGCGACCCGCGCGAGAACGGCGCCGAGGACGGTTATTATCAGGGATTAACGCAGGGTTACGCGTGCAAGAACGCGGATTTTCAGACATTGGAAGAATTATTATTGGTCAAAGGAATGACGCAGGAGATCTTCGACAAGGTGCGCGGGTATTTGACCATTTATGGTAAGGGTAAGGTGAATATTAATACGGCCGAAAAATACGTCCTGGAGGCGTTGGGCATGGGCGATACGCTGGCGGATAAACTGGTCCAGTTCCGCCGCGGCAACGATGACCAGGAGGCGACGGCGGACGACAATGTTTTTGAGTCCGTTGAGACCGTGGCGGCCACGTTAAGCGCTGGTGAGAGTTTAGCGGCGGAGGAAGCCGACCAGCTTAGCGGTGTGATCGCCTCCGGGTTGGTCGACGTGCGTTCGGATTATTTTTATGGCGAGTCTCACGCCGAATTACGTTATGACGACGAGGACGAAGCGCGGTTGGCGACGACCATTCTTTTTGTCATAGACAGGGAAAAGAACATAAAGTATTGGCGCGAGCAATAAATGGATAGCAAGGTCACGTCAAAATTTAAATTACCCCAAGGGCCATCCCCGCTGGGAGCCTATGGCCGCAAACCCGCCGTTGTCGTTGAGATCGGCAATGACTGGTTGAAGGTGATGGAGGGGACCCCGTTGGGCCAGGGCAGTATCATCACCAGGGTGAACTTTAAGAAGCTTGTGGAGATCAAGGAACCGGTGACGGTCGCCCTGGCCAATATCTTCAAGGACCTGAAATTAAATCCGCACGGGGTGATCGCCTGCATCCCGCGGCATCTGGTGACGGTGAGGATCCTGGAGTTCCCGTCAACGAACCCCCGCGACATCCGGGACATGGTTGCCTTGCAGGTCGGCAAACAGACCCCTTATTCCCGGGACGAGATCATCTTTACCTATAAAACGATCGGGGTAAGCGCCGCGGGATACACAAAAGTGATGCTGGTCATTGCCCGGCGCAATCTGGTCAACGCGCGCGTTGAAGTCCTGCAAAAGGCCGGTATTGATGTCGAAAAGGTCACCATGAGCTCCGAAGGCCTCGCCCATTGGTTCTCGCTGACGTATTGGGCCCAGACCGCGCCGAGCAAGGCCAAGGTTTACGATGAGGTCAAGCTCGATAACCAGGCGGTCATCTGCGTCGACATCGATTCGAACTATTCCGATTTCATCGTCTTGCGCCAGGGCAAGCTCGTGTACACCAGGAATTTTCTCATCGGGGCCAACCACCTTTTGGGGGACGACGTGAGCTGGCGGGACAAATTCGCCGAGGAAGTGGCGCATTCCATCGGACTTTACCAGAATGAAGAAAGAGACGCGAAGGTCGTTGAGATATTTTTAGGTGGAAGCGCGGCGCATATCCCCCAATTGACGGAAATACTGGCCGCGAAAGTGGAGGTGCCGGTGGTGATGACGGACCCGACCCATCTGGTCAATCTGGCCAAGGGGTTGACCTTGTTCGGGAAAGACGAGGGGCGATTTGTTTCTCCCTGCCCATTGATCGGGATATCTTTGTCCGCGACGGCCCTGGAATTGGACCTGACCTCCAGCGAACTGCGTATCAAAAAACAGATGGAGGGAAGAAGAAAGCAATTGACGGTCACGGGGGTGCTTATTTTTTCGATCATCACGGTCTTTTCCATGCTGTTTTCCATTATTTTTCTTAATAAAAGCAGCTATCTGATGCAGCTCAAGAAGTCCCTCTCCAGTATTGAAAAGGACGCTTTGGAGGTCGAGCAGATGCGCGCTTCGATCAATCTGGTCAAGGGAAGGCTTGATGCCAAGAAAAGTTCCATCAACATCCTTCAGGAGATCAGCCGGTTGACCCCCAAGGAGATCTATTTTACCAATATCAATATTGAAGAAGACAAGCAGACCGTGTTGCAGGGGCGTGCCGCCGCGATGTCCAATGTCTTTGAATTCGTGACCACTCTGGAAAATTCTCCTTATTTTGAGAACGTGCAGACAACGTACACGACGACCAAAAAGGAGAAGGAGACCGAATACGCGAAGTTCGAGATCATATGCATGCATGAGAAGGACCGGGAAGATTTGGGCAGCGATGTGCCAGAACCACAACAACCGCAGCAACCGCCAACACAGGAAAATAAATGATCTGGGATAAATTCTCTAAGAAAGAAAAAATAGGATTAACGTTCGCGCTGGTCATTTTTGCCATCGCGATGTTCGATCAAATGCTGGTCAGTCCCGTCCGAAGGTGGTTTAACGGGATCAATCAGCAGATCAGGATCAGCGAAAAGCAGCTGGGCGGCGACCTGCGCAACATCAACCAGAAGCAATTCATCAGCGAGGAGTATGAGCAGTATCTTCCGTATATCCGGCGCAGCGGTTCGGATGAGGAAGAGGTGGCGAAGATCCTGGGTGAGATCGAAGCGCTGGCGCGCAAATCCTCCGTTTATCTGGTGGACATGAAGCCGCGCAAGCCGCGCGATGTGGAATTTTACAAGGAGTACACGGTGGAGATCGAGGCGGAGGGCTATATGGAGTCGCTGATGAGCTTTATTTACCAGTTAAACACGTCTTCCCAGCTCTTGCGCATTGAGACGTTGCGCCTTAATTTGAGCAAAGGGGACTCCAAGGTGTTGAGCGCTTCGATGTTGATCACTAAAGTACTGATCTTGTGAGGCGGGTTTGCCGGAGAATTCTTGATTTCTTGTTGTGCTTGTATAAATAGTTTGTTATATTAAAAACAATCTTTCGTCCCCCAAGACGTTTGGCGTAAGAACTGTAAATCATGTCGAAAGCGGCAAAGACAAGTATCTATATCCTCATTCTCCTCTTGGCCGGAGGTCTTGGGTTCGCCGGCTATACCATCCTTGAGAAACAAAAGATCGAACAGCAGAAAATTTCCATTGAACGCGAACTGCAGGCGTCGCAGGACCGCGAGAAAAAGAGCGTTGGGGAGATAAAAGGCCTCAAGGAGCAGATCGAGCAGGCAGCGGGCGAAAAGGCCAAAACCAAGGGCGCGATCGAAGGACTTGAGAAACGCGTCGAGGAACTGCTCGCCCAGGTCAGCAATATCACTACGGAGCGCGACAAATGGCAATCGCGGCTGGAGGAGATCCAGAAAGAACGCGATGAATTAGTGGTCAAGCTGCAGGAGCAACCGAAGGTGGTGGAAAAAGTGGTGGAAAAGATCGTTTATAAGGAGCGTGAGCCGGAGCCGGCCGCTCCGATGGTTGAAGCGGTCCCGCAAGCCGGCGCTGATCCCGCTGATCAGGACCCTGCGCTCGCCGTTGTCTCTTCCCGCGTTTCTGGTGAGAATTCGAATGAAAAATATGTGGCGCAATTGTTGAAAGAAAAGACCACCCTGGAAGTAGAGATCGACAAGCTTAAGAACGATTTGTCGCAAAGTTCTTTAGAGATCGTTGACCTAAAGCAGGCCAATGAAAGTTTACGCATGGACCTTGATACGTTAAAACAGGAGCGGCAGTCCATTGCCGATGATATTACGGAAAAAGAGGACATGATCAACCGGCTTTCTCTGGAGTTGGCCCGGGCCAAAAATGACAAGCAATTTGTCGCGCAGAAGGTTGACCAGCTTACCCGGAAGAATATGGAATTACGTGAGGACCTTAAAAAGCTTTCCGCCGCCAAGGTGGCCCTGGAGAAATCGGTCGTTGGGATGACCCACGAAAAAGACGGTATGACCCGCAAGCTCGACCAGGCGGAGGCGGCCCTGCAGAGCAAGATCGGCGAGATCTGGGAGGTCAAAGATAGCCTGGACCGGTCGTTTAAAGCGGTCCAGCAAAAATCCCCTGCGGCCAATGAAGTGGAATTGTCACCGATCATCGTTAATACGCAAGCGGCCGCTTCGGCCGTTCCCGCGGATGCGCAGGCCACGAAACCCGGATTTGAAGGAAAGGTCATGAGCATTAACGAGCAAAATAATTTTGTTATCGTGGATATCGGCGAAAAGCGCGGCTTGCGCGTTGGAGACACGCTGGGCGTTTATCGCGGTGTTGATTATGTCGCGCGCCTGGAGGTTTTGCAAGTGCGTCCGGATATCGCGGCCGCCGACCTCAAAGAACAGTCGGGCCCCATCAAAGTCGGCGATGCCGTCCGATGATGAGGAAGACCTGGCATCCACCCGGATATCACAAATTCCTAACGTGAAAAACAGACCCAGCATTAATGATGTCGCCCGCCGCGCGAAGGTTTCCATAACGACCGTTTCGCGTGTTATCAACAACTTCTCCACCGTTTCCGCGAAAAATCGCGCGAGGGTCGAAGAGGCCATCGCCTATTATAAGTACCGTCCTAACGTCAGCGCGCAGCGCCTGGCGCGCGGGTCGAATAATTCCGTCGGGCTGGTCATGCCCAGCTACCCGGGCGTTTTCCATTCCTTTTACGCCATTGAACTTATCCGCGGCGTGGGCCATGCATGTGAAGTCCTTCACATGGACCTGGTCTTTCACATCACCAACGGTTTTAATCCCATTAATACCAGTAATGTCGGTGGGGTCATCTTTGCCGATGTGATCGAAAATCGCAAACAGGTCGAAAGCGCTTTGGCTTCCGGCACGCCGTGTGTTGTCATCAACCACAAAATAGACGATATGGACGTCGGCTATATCGCGGTCGACAATACCCTGGGCGGCCGGATCGCCGCCGATTATCTGGTCAGCCTCGGGCATAAGAAAGTGGCGACGGTCACGGGGAATCTGACCACCCAGGCCGGCGCGCAACGTCTGAAAGGTTTTGAGGAGTTACTGGAAGAGAAAAATGTCCCGCTCCCTAAGGAATACGTTTATCAGGGGGATTATTCCCGGCGCTCGGCCCGTTTTGCGGCGGAACAATTCTTTAAGCTGCCTAACCCGCCGACAGCGATCTTCGCGGCCAGCGACGAAATGGCCCTCGAGGTGATCGCGGTCGCCATGGAAAAAGGCCTTAAGGTCCCGGAAGATGTTTCCGTCGTCGGTTTTGATGACAACCCCGCCTGTCTGTTCGGCCCGGTGTCGTTGACCACCATCAAACAGCCGCTTTTCCCAATGGCGGAAGGCGCGGTCAAATATCTGCACACGATCATCAATGACAACGGCACGCCAAAGAAGAAAACCATCCTTGCCCCGGAACTCGTTGTGCGCGAATCCTGCGGCTCTCCCAAGAAGTAAGCCTTCATTTTTTTGTAAATCATATATATATTTTTCGGTATTTTGCTTTGGTTGACAAAAATCAAGGGTAATGTTAGATTTGGATGCTATGAATAAACATTATGACGTCATTGTTATCGGCGCCGGGCATGCGGGCGTGGAAGCCGCGTTGGCGGCGAGCCGCATGGGTTGTACCACCTTAATGGCCACGCTGTTTTTCAACACGATCGGCCAGATGAGCTGTCATCCGGCCATCGGCGGGGTGGGTAAAGGCCAGCTGGTCAAAGACCTGGATGCTTTAGGCGGAGTAATGGGGATTGCCGCGGATACCTGCGCGATACAGTTTCGTATTCTTAATTCTTCGCGCGGGGAAGCGGTGCAGTCGTCGCGGGCGCAGATTGATATGCGTAAGTACAGCCGTTATATGCAGAAACTGCTTAAGGCGCAAAAGAACCTGGTGATTAAAGAAGCAGAGGTCAAGAAATTAATTGTCCAGGAGGGCAAAGTTTCAGGGGTGATTACCGATAAAGGCCAGATTTACGCTCAATGTGTAGTTGTCTGCCCGGGGACATTCTTGGATGGTTTGATTCATGTGGGCTTAGAGCATTTTAGCGGTGGTAGAATTAATGAACGCGCAAGCGTAGGGTTAGCGGATAATTTAAGAGAGTT
>ORJL010820749.1_pt1 | contig 16815 bp, 17 predicted proteins | sample 1779941 | NCBI WGS metagenome assembly ORJL01 (sample SAMEA104232317, study PRJEB22302) | groundwater metagenome | biome: forest; feature: aquifer; material: groundwater | place: USA | collected 2011-08-07 | depth 5.8 m | reverse complement strand
TGAATCATAATTATCAATTAATAAGATCATGGCATAGTTCCTTCAGCAAGTTTTAATGCCTCAACAAGTGCACGCGATTTGTTTAATGTTTCCTGATATTCAAGTTCTGGAATTGAATCGGCGACAATGCCCGCGCCTGCTTGAAAATAAATGGTGTTATTAGATGCATACATGGTACGGATTGCAATACACATATCCATGTTGCCTGAAAAATCAAAGTAACCGACTCCTCCGGCATAAATCCCGCGGCGCGTTTTTTCCAATTCATCAATGATTTCCATTGCTCGAATTTTCGGTGCGCCGCTAACTGTTCCGGCGGGGAATGTGGCTTTTAATACATCGATGCAGGATGTTTGCTTTCCTACGGTTCCTATTACTCTTGAGGCAATATGCATAACATGAGAATATCGCACAATAAACATTAATTGGTCAACTTTTACACTTCCTATCTCACAAACACGCCCCAAATCATTCCTGCCGAGGTCAACAAGCATGATATGCTCTGCTCGTTCTTTTGCATCGGCAAGAAGTTCCACTTCAAGCTTTTTATCTTCAATATCAGTTTTACCTCGTTGACGCGTTCCTGCAATAGGGTAAACCTCTGCAACATTGTTCTCAACTCGCACAAGTATTTCAGGCGATGAACCGATAACCTTCATATCATCGAAGTGCAAAAAGTATAAATAGGGGGAGGGATTCACCACTCGTAATGCGCGATATACATTAAAGATATCGCCTTCGTATGTTGTAGAAAATCGTTGAGAAAGAACAGCCTGAAATATATCCCCTTCATGGATATATTCTTTCGCTTTCAAAACACTCTCTGTAAATTCTTCTTTTGTTGTATCGAAATGCAGTGTGTTGCACTCAGAATGGAATGCTTCACGTTTTGAATCTTGCCCTAAAATCAGTGCTTCAAGTTTATTAATTTCAGCGCCTGCGGCAACAAATGTTTCGTTGATAGTCGATTCATCCGTAATGACTGAGTTCACAATGATTGTAATCTGATGTTTGAAATGATCAAACACTAAGACTGATGTAAACAATCCTAAAATACTATCGAACATATTCGTTGTGTCTGTTACGGTAGAAGGGATGTTCTCGACAAATCGTATGGCATCATACCCGATAAAGCCAACCAATCCTCCGTTAAATCGCGGGATATTCGGAAGTGCAGGTTGTTTGTATTGGCGCAGTAGCGTCTGTATAACATCAAAGAAATTCTCCTGCGTCGCCTTGGTTTGATTGTGTTCGCTTATCCATGTGGTATTGCCTTTACACTTCAATGTTACGATAGGATCACGTCCGATAAATGAGTAACGGGCAAACCGTTCGCCTCCTTCAACACTTTCAAAAAGAAACGAACTTGTGCATCCTTCCCTGATACGTAAATATGCAGAAACGGGCGTCAACGTATCGGCAAGCAGTGTTTTACTTGTCGGGATAACATTGTATGTTTTGGTTAATATTGTGAATTCTTCTAAAGTCATATAATTTGTTTGATTGATTGATAAAAATAAAAAACCCTTCTTGGTGTACCAAGAAGGGTTCTCATTATCATTGTAAGGAAATATTAAGCCATTCTTTGTTCACCATGTACGCGCGTACCATTATACCAGTACGACCAATATCCGCGCCATGACCAAGAAGAGCTATATGTACTAAGAGAGTTCATTTATACTGAACGATACGAAGAATTTTTCTCATTGTCAAGGAATTATAGAATATTTTCTAAGAAATTTTGAGAATCGATTATTTTTGACATCTTTTATAGATTTCTGAGCTCTCGTAAAAAGCGTCTGCTGTGACTCGCATATTTGCCCACTATCCTGTATCTCTTTATATTACTATATACTGAAAAAGAGATGTCAACATGAAAAAAATCATTCTTAAATTATTCGTTCTCATAGTATTCGTAACAACAGTGGCGGTGTGTAGTCCGCCGCTACGAATAATGTCTTACAATTTGCTCAACTATCCGGGGAGTGATGCGGCAACCCGCGATCCCTATTTTCGTGCAGTGATTCAATCTGTCTTGCCTGACATTCTTGTTTGCGAGGAAGTGCAAACTCAAGCGGGAGTTGATAATTTTAGAAATCAAGTCTTAAATATATATCAACCAGGCTTATATTCGTCTGTTGCATTTCATGATGGTCCAGATACTGACAATATGCTCTTTTACAAATCCGATAAAGTTACTTTTATCAGCATGAATTTTATTTCAACAGCACTCCGTGATATTGCGGAGTATGTTGTTCGCCCGAAATGGTCTAATGAAACGCTTCGTATCTATGCATTGCATCTCAAAGCAAATGATACCCCTGATGATGCAGCTTCTCGAAATGCAGAATGTACTATTCTTCGTAATTACCTGAACCAACTTCCTACAGGAACAAACTTTATTATCGTTGGTGATTTTAATATCTATAGAAGTACCGAAGCATGTTATCAAACTCTTATCTCAAGTACAACCGATAACGATGGCAGAGTGAAAGATCCTTTAGTCATGTCTGGTGAATGGCAAGATAATACTTCATACAAAATATATCACACTCAATCACCTAGAAGACGTTCTTTCGGCGGTGGTAGCACGGGTGGATTAGATGACCGTTTTGATTTAATGCTGCCTTCTTACCCTTTGTTTGATAAAAATATTATCCAAACTAACACATATAAAGCATATGGTAATGATGGGAACCATTTAAATGATAGTATAAATAAGCTTCCGAATACTGCTGTCCCTGATAGCGTAGCACATGGCTTACATTACAGTTCCGATCATCTTCCTGTTATGTGCGATTTCAATTTCCCCGATACAGTTGCCGCTATAACCTATATGATGAGTGTCCATCCCGGCTGGAATTTAATTTCTCTCCCGGTAACTGTCTATAATAGCTCAAAATTAGTATTATTTCCTTCTGCAAAATCCAATGCCTATTATTTTACAAACACAGGGCAATATGCTTATGATGTCTCTTTGCGTGATAAGGTAGGGTACTGGTTGAAGTTTGATTCAAGTGAAACGTTTTCATTATATGGCAAACCCCGTACTTCTGATTCAATTAACGTTAATACAGGTTGGAATCTTATCGGAGGAACAGGAATTGATGTCTTGACATCAAACATTACAACAATTCCTACCGGGATTATTCAATCGCCGTTTTATGGATATGACAAAAAATACCTTCAGATGGATACTCTAAAAAGCAGTCATTCATTTTTCATTAGAGTAAATGCATCAGGAAAAATTGTCCTGAAATAATAATAATAATATCCTCCGTAATCTGAACACAATAAAAATGCCCGATATGTTCGGGCTTTTTTATTATTGATAACTCAGTAATGTTACCCGCACCACTTAATATTGTCATTCCCGAACGGCTTTTATCGGGAATCTTATTATCCACTAAGAAAGATTCCCGCCTAAATCCTGTCCAAGGGACTCCTTTGGAGCGGGAATGACAATCTACTCTTTTGGTTCATATATTAGAACAATTTCAATTGATACGTTTATATCTCTTTACGTAACATCAGTTCCTTATGTTCCTACATGTGGTACAACATTAAATACACAGTAACACCTGTAACCGAAACATATAACCATACAGGGTAAGTCCACTTGGCTATCTTTTTATGGAGAGTGTATTTCTCTTTAAGTCCGCGACGCAAGGTGATAAGCACCATTGGAGCAAGTAAAGCGGCTAAAAAAGTATGCGATGTAAGAATGATGAAATATACAGTACGAATCATCCCTTCATGCGCAAATCGTGTCGTTCCGTGAAAGTAATGGTACGTTAAATACGAAATTAAAAACAATACCGAAACAGTAAATGCCGCTATCATTGTTTTTCGATGTGCCGCTCGGTCATTCTTTTTTATATGATTTCGTCCTATCAACAGTAAAACAGCGCAGGTGGAATTCAATATAGCATTAAGTGTGGGGAGATATTCTAACATTGGTTTTATGAATTTTGTATGGGAGTGAAGTTATTCAGCGAAGGATTTCATATCCGTCGCAACTCTATAAAACGGATGATACTATTCTGTCGCTAACGATCTCGCATCATTGACTAATTTGGGTACCGCAGTACTATCATCGTAATCATAATACCCTCGAATTGAACCTTTAGTATCAATAAGGATAAATTTTGTGCTATGAATAATTGCATTTTCCTCATCTTCGGTGGTGAGGTAAAATCCGTATCGTGCAAGTTGATAAATAGCATGTTTATCGCCAGTTAAAAAAGTCCAGCGTCCCTGTTCTGCCCCGAATTTTTGCCCATATTCTTTCAGAATGGAAGGAGTATCATACTCAGGGTCGACGGAAAACGATAAAAGATGAATGGCAGGTACATCTGCAAATTCCGCCTGCAAGGATGCCATTTTTGAACTCATCATTGGGCAGGGTCCGCCGCAACTTGTGAAGATAAAATCGGCAACGGTTACCTTTCCAAGCAAATTTTGATTTGAGAACTGAGCGCTATCTTCATTCGTCAGTTGAAATGCTGGAACAACCCCAAGATTGGGAAGGGGAGCAGTCTTCTTACTTTTTGTTTGTGATGAATAAAAATAAATTCCCACCGCTGTTAATTCTAAAACAACAGTAATAATGATAATGATTCGTAGTGAAGATTTCATAATCGTACTCTTATGCTTTTTTCCTGACTGAAGCCGCTGAAAGATAAAACATGACAAGAGCAAAAATTGTCATGATCAGAATATTCATTTGCAATGGCATAAGTTCATTCATTGCGGTATGACCGTCTAAATAAAAACATTGTCTCAATGCGGCAACACCGTAGGAGAGCGGATTTAACGCCATCGCAGAACCAAGCCATCCTGCCGCACCTGATGCCGGAAACAATGCCCCTGAAAGGAGCCACATCGGAATTAAAAACAAATTCATGATGGCATGAAATCCCTGTGAAGATTCCATTCTCCATGCAATGAAAAATCCTAACCCTGTCAATCCGAATGCTGTTACAAATAACGTAACAAAAATAATGGATAGGCTTGTTAACGATAAATGTATTCCTAAAAATGGAGTAAGGAGAAGTAAGATTACCGCCTGAATAAGAGACAAGGCTGTACCGCCTAAAATTTTCCCAAGAGCAATACTAAATCCCGAAATAGGTGCGACAACGACCGATTGTAAAAATCCTTCTTGTCTGTCTTCGATGATAGATATGGTAGAAAAAATGGAGGTAAAGAGGATAATGAGAATAATCGTACCCGGAAAGAAATATTCGAGGTAATTCATTTCGGGAGGAGCCGCAGGATGACGAAAAGACTTTGATAGTCCCGATCCGATTAAAAACCAAAAAACTAACGGTGATGCGATAACGCCGATCATACGACTGCGTTGCCGGTAAAACCGTACAAGTTCTCTTTGACAAAGTGACCAGGAAGCTAACATAGTGTAATATTAATATAAAAAAATAAGGTTCAATGCAGAAGGAACAAATAACGTATTACTTGGATTGTTCAAAATCCCAGAATCTATGTCCTGTTTTATGGATAAACACATCCTCTAACGTTGGTTTCGAAAGAGTTACCGTTTCTATCAAATCAGGGAAAGTGTGAACTAAATCAGGGATATGTTCACTTCCGTTTCGCCGTTCTAAACGGACAGTATTATCAACCACAACAGGTGCGTCACCGAATTTATCTGCAATGCCCTTCGAAAGTTTCTCAGCTTCTTTTGATGTCATGGTAATAACATCACCGCCGATTTCATTCTTTAACTCTTGCGGTGTACCTAAGGCAACAACATCTCCGCTATGAATGATGGCAATTCTGTCGCAAGCGTCCGCTTCTTCAAGGATGTGTGTTGTCAAAATAATTGTTACTCTATCGATGTCGCGTAACTGCTTAAGATATTTCATAAACTCGATACGCGCCCCGGGATCAATTCCCGTACTCGGCTCATCGAGGATCACTAATTTGGGAGTATGAAGTAACCCTTTGGCTAATTCTATCCTTCGTTGATTCCCACCTGAAAGGGATTCGACTAAATCGTGTTGGCGGTCAAGTAAACCTACACGCGTTAACATCTGAGCTATTTTTTGTTTGAGAGACTCGCCTCGTAATCCGTATAGGTGCCCCTGATGAAGTAAGTTTTCTCGAGCGGTTAATTTCTTATCAAGGCTGGGTGACTGAAAGACCACACCGATATTTTTTCTGACTGCGTCGGGCTGTGTAACGAGATCATTACCAAGGACAGTCACGGTGCCGCTTGTCGGTTGAATCAATGTTGAGAGAATTTTAAACAGTGTGCTTTTACCACTGCCATTAGGTCCAAGGAGGCAAAATATTTCGCCTTGTTGAATCCGGAGAGATACGCTCTTGAGAGCGGTACGGGGTTGTTGTTGCTTGCGTGTCGGTGGATATTGGTGGTGGAGCCGGTCAATCGTTACAATGGGGTTCATTTATAGTTTATCTAAACTCATCACAATCATCAAGACAGGCAGATACACAAGCGAAGCAAAAAATAATTTACGAGAGTAATAATTTACTTTGCTTAATGAATCAATCGATGTCTGACGGGAAAATTTCATTAGTGCAATACCAAAGATAAGGAAACTAACGCCAAGAAGCAATGCGCTGATACTTGAAGCCATTCCGGTCATGCCTGAGAAGGAGGGAGCGAGACTTGCCGGGATGAGCGCTAACAAGTAAATCAATATCTGGAAACTTGTTCTGTGGCCGTGTTCATCAGAAACCGAGAGCACTTTGAATCCGGCACGGGCGTAATCTTTTTTGTACATCCATGCAAGTGAGAAGAAATGCGGCATTTGCCAGAAAAAGAGTATTGCAAACAAAATCCATGCTTCAATACTTACTTCGTTTCTCATAGCAGTCCATCCCATCATCGGTGGAATAGCACCCGGAATGCCACCAATTAACGTAGAAAGGGGGGTAACACGTTTTAATGGTGTGTAAAGAAAAAGGTAAGAACTCCATGTTAAGAACGCGAGGAACCCTGTTAAAACATTCACAAATATTGTTAATTGTGCTAAGCCTACCACTGAAATAATGATACCGTAGGTGAGTACTTCCATTGGTAGTAAGCGGCCTGCCGGAAGAGGTCTGCGTTCTGTCCGTTTCATCAACGCATCATAATTGCGTTCGATGTACTGGTTCAGCGTTCCTGCGCCGCCGCCGACTAAAGTTGTGCCGATTGCCACATTGAAAAATAACAGCCAATCAAATGTACCTTGTGTTGCAAGATAAAATCCGCATAACGTAGTGAGAACCGAAAGAAAGGTAAGTTCAGGTTTCATCAACTCCATATAATCCATAAACCGTGGACGCGTTCGGACGATTGGTGTTTCAAATGCTTTTGCTTCTATATTCATGCTGTAACTTCCTTTGCTGTAACGGGAATCGTTACTTGTGTTGGAGCGAAACCGAATAATTTAATTGTATGAAGTAGTGTAATCACTGTAACAACAAGCAATACCGCACCTGTTGCAACATGGGCAGTCGTTATATCAATTGCCTTTTGAGTAAGAACAGTGAATGCACCTAATGTGACTTGAAGAATAATCAAGCCGAATAAAAATTTTGAGAGTACTGAAAGTCGTTTGTTTTCCGGCGCATGTTTATGAACCCGGATTGCCGTCCAGATAACCATGAACGCAACAACACATGCCCATATTCTATGAGCCATGTGAATCAATATCTGTGATGCGGTGATAGGATCATCTGCAAAAATTCGTAACCCTAACGTTTCTAATTGTTGATTATACTGTGCAAGCGATTCAGCCGAGAGTGAAGGAAATAACTGAGAGTAAGCAAGCGGAAAATCAGGCACTGCCAATCCTGCCTCAGAGTGACGCATCAAAGCGCCTAATATCAGTTGAATATAAATAGCAACTGAAGTGAAGGTCAGAAGTTTTGTTATTGCAAGACTGTTTGTTCTGTTCTTTAGCTTCGGATGTTCATCTCTCCACCATTTTGATGTAAAGACTGCAAGTGATGTAACGATAACAAAAAATGTTTGTGCCAATGTTGCATGTAAAGTGGATATCCAGGCAGGGAGGAGAAATATCACCGTTAAGCCTCCAAGAACGCCCTGAGCTATGACTGCTACCAAAGCCGTAAACCCTAATTTACGAACCCACGCTCTGTCATCTTTCTTCCATAGCCAAATTGCAAGGATCACTGTTAAAAATCCAACTACTGAAGCAATCATGCGATGAGAATGTTCGTAAAAGATCCCGCCAACCATCTGGTCAAGCGGGAATGCAAACATAAAATGACCGTACGTATTGGGCCAATCAGGAACCGAAAGTCCCGATTGTGTGCTTGTTACAAGCCCGCCTGCAACAATGAGAAACAACGTACAACAGGCGACGAGAATAGCATAGCGGTGTAATGCTTTGCTGTATCCTCTCAATGAGAGTCTCCTTCTGCAGGAACTGTGCTGTTTGTAGTAGCAGTTGTATCACTCATTGAAGTTGTGGTAGAATCAACAGGGGTCGATTCTTCCGGCTGTAAGGAGGCCTCTTGCTCTGCAATCCATGCATCATATTCCGTTCGTGTCATAATCGTCATATAGCCGCGCATACGATAGTGCCCGAGCCCGCATAACTGTGCGCAAGCAATCTCGGTCGGTGTCGAAGGTGCGATAGAAATTTCATTGATTCCTGCCGCAACAAGTTTATCAATAACAGCATCATCAATAAATCCGTTTTTCTCTAAGAGAACTGTTCCCGTATTATCCTTGTACTCCTGCATCGAAAGAAATGTATCCAATTTTGCCGATGGACGAACCGTCACCTGACTGACTCCTGCTTTCATGGCACGGGTAACAGCATCTTCACTCATCATTTCACCTTTGGTTAATGATGGATTGCCTTCTTTATCCTTAATTTCCTGTGTAGAAAGATACTTATCAAGGTGTGCTAATGTACGCGCTTTCACACTCGTAATTTGTGACTCAGCAAGGCGTTTAACGTTCTCATCATTTAAGATATCGCCTGCGCTTAAGATACTTGCTCCTGAGGCATCCAAGGCATCTTGCGTGAGAATAAAATCATCCATCGCTTTACCGTTCATGGTAAGTGTTTGTTCCGATGGGATTGTAAAACTAAACGATTTTTCAACAAACGGCTTTAATCCAACGGTGTGCGTTAATGTCTGTTGAATTTCAGCAGTCGTCTTAATTGGCTGGAACCAAACCGGTATCATCATTCCGGGAATAACATCCTGCTTTAATCGCATATAGGGAAGATTAAAACTATGAATGACATCCTTTGATGTTAGACGAATAATAACCGGCTTATCAACCGGAATATTAAATTGATTGATTGTCATGATATCATCCTTTGCCCCGGGATCAGTTCTATCAAGTCCCAAAGGGTTATCGGATGTGATAAGATCAATCGAGGTTTTCCCAAAAATGCCGTCTTTACCGGGATAATGAACATTCCATGCAAATTGTTCAGCCACAATACGAACAACAGTTGCTTCATTTTCGGGAGGGAATTCTTCAATTCGTTTATCCCAAACAGGAACTGAAAAAGCTAAATCGAAGACAACCTCTACCACAGCTACTGCCAATGCAAGATAGATAACCATCTTACTTTTGGATCCAACATAACTGGCTTTTGGATGAGCCGATTTTCTAAATCGGAATAATGTGAAAAGGTAGAATGATGTCCAGCCTACAAATAGGATGAGCATCAACCAGTGAATTATAACTATAAGCCTGTCAACTTCAACCCCATGCTCTGATGCGATGGGGGGAAGCCCTAAGAATTGTTCCATTCGTACGTACCTTTGTTGTCGATATGAATATGACCGTTATCATCTACAAAAGAATTGTTTGATATCGTTTCTCTATGTTTCTTTACTCGCTTCCACATAAATAATCCGAATCCTGCAATTCCTGATAAAACAAAACCGGTGATACCTAACAGTGTCATTACTGCGGTATTTGCGGCATCCATTGTATTATTTTGCGCCGCTCCATAGCAGGAGGGGCAGGCTGTTGCTGATGTTCCCAATGTCAGTAAGACAATTGTAACAACAAGAACTCGTATTGAAATTGTTCTCTTCATAGAAATCGAACGTGTTGTAATTTTTTAAGAAAACGAACGCCGTAAACAATTAAACCTACTCCGCTCAGAAAGGAAACCAAGCCGCCTACAAGTGAAAGTGCTTCACCATTTCCTGAATAGGAACGCATAAGCCACATTCCAAATCCGAATGTAAACAGGCTCGAAATCGTAATAAAGATAATATGAAATGTTTTCAGTGACATATTACATCCTTACCTGATCGTGATATGCGCCTAATGTTAAAGCAACCATACCGATAAAAAAGATGACTGTAAATGCAAGCGTTATAAAGATTGCTTTTTTTTCGGTGATGAGATGCATAAAGTATGCGGCAACAAGTGATCCCTTAATTGTTGCAATAAACATTGCTAATGCAATAGCATATCCTATCGAAAGGTGAAGATAAGAAACTGCAACCGTTACAACAGTTAATGCCATCAAGGCAATAAAAACTGTAACATATTTCCGAACATGTTTTTTGATTTCTTCGTGTGAGTGTTCCATGATAATCTCCTACAGTAAATAAAGTGCCGGGAAAAGGAATATCCAAACAAGATCAACAAAGTGCCAGTATAATCCGGCTACTTCTATACGATTGATAAATCGTTGAGGGTCAGTCTTCCACATTTTACTTCCGGGTCCCCAGAAGTATGCATTGACAATAATTCCGCCGATGACGTGAATCCCGTGTAATCCTGTTAACGTAAAATATGTTCCAAAGAAGTTGTTCGTGCTTGGGAAATGGTGGTGCTCAAACTTTGCCCCGTATTCAATCGACTTAATAACAAGGAAGACTAAACCCATTAACACAGTTAAGCCCATGTACATTTTGTACTTCTTGAAATCCTTCATCATCAACGCCGCCCACGACATAACCATGGTTACACTGGAGGTAATAAGGACTGCCGTGTTAAGAGTTGCAAGCGGGATATTTAACTCTTCCCATCCATGTGGCCACGAAGGGGCTCCCATACGTAAGAGGATATACGAGGTAAACAATGCTCCGAAGAGCATCACTTCTGATGCAAGGAAGAGCCAAATGCCGACTTTTGCATTATACAATCCTGTTTCAGGATGATTTTCTGAGGTATATGGTATATTCATAATATTCTATTACGCTTCGTGTTGAGGTGTAAAATCTTTTTTCGCACCGGGGACACTATACTCGTAAGGACCACGATGGACGACCGGAAGTGTTTCAAAATTGCCGTGTGCTAACGGGGGAGCGGTTGTAGCCGCCCAATCAAGTGTTGTTGCATCCCAATGGTTATCATTTGTTTTCTTTCCTCGTTTGATGCTTAAGAAGAGGTTCACAACAAAAAATAACTGGAAGATAGCCATGACCCATGCCGCAACTGACATGACTTCATTAAGATGAAGCACTCCATAGTTATGAGAGTATTGTTCTCCGCCGTCATACATTCTGCGGGAGACGCCTGCTAAGCCTTGCATCAACATGGGGAAGAAAATAAAATTCATACACACAAACGATCCCCAGAAGTGAATCTTCCCAAGCGTTTCGTTCATCGTTCGTCCTGTTAATTTCGGGAACCACCAATAAATACCGGCAAACAATGCGAATATTGTACCCGGTGCAACAACATAATGGAAGTGTCCGATAACATAATACGTGTCATGAAGATGCAAATCCGCTGTTGCCAATCCTAGCGGTAAGCCCGTCAATCCCCCAATACCGAACATCGGCAGGAAGGCTAAGGCAAATAACATGGGAGTATTAAACCTGATTGACCCACCATACAACGTGAACGCTAACGTTGTCAAAATAATGATGGATGGTATAGAAATAATCATTGTCGTCGTTTGGAAGAATGCGCTGATTGTCGTTCCCATGCCTGTTATATACATGTGATGCGCCCAAACGATGAAGGACATAAAGCCTAAAAAGAGTACTGAGTACACAAGCGTCTTATACCCTGATAACGGTTTGCGTGTGTTGTTTGCAATAATCTCACTGATGATACCCATTGCAGGTAAAATCAACACGTACACTTCAGGATGCGCAAGGAACCAGAATAAGTGTTGCCAAAGGATCGGAGTTCCGCCCCCGGCATTGAGCAGTCGTTCACCGCTGACTACCAATCCTTCAGGCAAGAAGAAACTTGTTCCGGCGACTCTATCCATTAATTGCAATACGCCTGCCGCTTCAAGCGGAGGGAAAGCAAGTAAGAGTAAGAATGAAGTTACAAACTGTGCCCATACAAAAAAGGGAAGTCTCATGAAACTTAATCCCTTTGCACGCAACTGCAAAATTGTTACAATAGTATTGACTGAACCGAGCAGTGATGATGTAATTAAAAACACCATACCGACTAACCACCATGTTTGTCCGGTTGTTGCAAGTTCTGAAAGTGGGGGATACGATGTCCAGCCTGAATTTGCCGCGCCGCCGGGTAGGAAGAAGCTGATAACCATGACAACACCACCGACAAAATACACCCAATAACTCATCATATTGAGTTTTGGGAACGCCATATCGGGTGCGCCAATTTGCAAGGGCATAACGTAGTTACCGAATGCGCCTACGCCTAATGGAACGACTCCAAGAAAGATCATGATTGTGCCGTGCATTGCGCCAAGAGAATTGTAGTACTCCGGTTGCATAACACCCATAGGCATGCGCTCGTCACCGGTGGCAAGATACCATATTAACGCAGATATTGCCATAAACAGGACGCCTACCGTCATACCTAACGAAGGTTTGAATCCGGAAAGCGCTATAGTTGCAAGACCAACGAGACCGATTGGCAATACAAATCGCCAAACAGGGAATGCTTCGCCGGGATAGGCTATCTGCCAGCGCATCATCATCATTAATGTGAAACCGAGGAAAAGAAAAAGAAGGGCTGTTACACCATACTGAATGCCGATGACCTTGTGATCGGTGGAGAATACGTATTTACTCCAAAATCCCAATTCTTCATGATGATGACTATCATGTCCGGCATGTGAATCCAGCTTGTGGCTAACTGTAGAAGTGCTCATGCGACTCTAATTGATATGAATGAACAAAGCAGTACGGATATGATCATCCGTACTGCTTTAAGGAATTATAAATTAATTATTTGCCTTGGAACGTAAAATCGGCTGTTTTGGTATCGGATGCACCGACAGTGACTTTCATTGTCTGTGTTCCGAGAGTTTCATGCCATGCCTCAAGTTCATAATCGCCGGCAGGAAGATCTTTTATAGTAAATGCACCTGATTCATCGCTCACACCATAAAAAGGATTATCGAGAACACCAACCCACGCGCCCATCCAGCTATGAACATCGCATTTGATTTTTACCATGGTTTCAACTGCGCTGAATGTTTTGGTTGTTTTCTGACCTTTTACGGGCTGACCGACGTTAAATTGAGGACTGTTTTTGGGAAGTGCGTGAATGTTATGCATCGTCGGATCGCTATTCATGATTTCAAGTGGCTGATTGACCATCATACCCATTACGTGGGGATGGTAGGTACAACCTTCCTGATTGATGGTAGCTTTATTCTTGGGCTGGGGGAATTTCTTTCCCTCAAGTCCTTTTTTGACGCGCACAAACACCCAGCGAAGGGTATTGTTGGGATTGACGACTACTTGTTCGGATACCACATCTTTACCGTTGTGGAGTTTCAAACATTTTTGGTCGCTTGACATTTTGATTTTCTGTGCGGCGGGTTTGTTACCTTTAAAATTGATTTTTCCTGTAACGGAACCTGAAAATGCAACGGCGCTGCACACGAGAAGTAAAAGAACAGATTTGCTGATAGTTGTAATCATTGATAATGATCTCCATTGGTGTTGAAAAATTATACGTTTTCTAACATACTGATGATTGTCGCCTCCTCCCATTTGTAACGGTTAATTTGGGGTCATACCATTACAATCGCACAATATACAATATTTTTTGTTTCTCTACAAAATATAGAACAAAGAAGTCTGATTTTTAGTTCACCAAACTTGAATGAAGTGACAACCATCATTCAATTCGATTTCCATTTGAACCCGCACCGTTTACACATATTTTTCATCGGATTTTCTATGAAAGGGGGTGCACCCACAAACAAAAATATGAATAATGCAAGTAAGGAAGTCGGATGAATGATCTCTACGGATTCGCATTTAGGGCAGGTCGCGGAGGTAAGGCGTTCATTCGGATATATTTCTTTCAGTTCTTGCATCTCATTCAATTGTAGAATGCTGATAGCTCTTCCCGAATCAAAATTATTTACAAATAGCTTTATTTCGCTCAAAGCAAAACTAAGATAGGGACGAAGTGTAACCATATTTTCATCTTGTAAAAAACAATCAATACCCTCACTCTCCAATTTTACTTTGTCAAGATGCGCTAACATAGAATTACTATATCGTTTTATTAATGTAAAATCTGACATATATCAATTTCCCCTTTGTATAAAAAAGCCCTTCAAGATTTTAAAGACCTTAAAGGGCTTAATAATTTTCATTGCTCTCGCTCTACGCTCTTAGCTCTCTGCTCACATCCCATATCGCAAATCTCACATCTCACCTCTACTTCTTCAACTCCGCTTTTACTTTTTTCGTAAATGCTGAATACTCTAACATCTGAACTGCCAGATCGCATGGATAGGAGACTTTCACATCAACAATTTTTCCCGAAGCATCACTCACAGGTTCAAGCTTAGGCATTACAAAACCACTGTACGCGGCATCATCAAGCTTTTTCACACGCTCCTGAACTTCATCACGTAATGCAATATCAACCTTGAATCCGTATGTGTCTATCATTTTCTTTGCACCTTTTAAATCACCCTCTGCCTTAATACGCATAATCTCGGCAAGGAGCTTTCCTACAACTTCATGTGCTTTCTCAAAATCAACGATGTGATAAAATGTCTTACCGTCGCGCTTTTCAATTTTTACCGCTTCAGAATTTTTAATAATATAGTTCGCAATCAACTGCCGGTTCTTCATGTGATCTTCTTCAAGCTGAGTGTTATCCGCAATTCGGCGTAACTGTGTTAAGCCAACACGAATTGATTGTTGATACATCGTTTCACCGATCTTACGCGCTTCCGCCACATCCTTTGCAAGCCCGATATCAACTATCTTCTCATCCCATGCATTCCATAAAGCGACTAAATCGGCACGCGCTTCTTCAAGTGTATTGTAATATCCCGGTAAGAAATCTGCAGGGTCTTTACCCTGTAACTTAGCGCTCACCAAACCTGACCCATGACCAATCACTTCGTGCATTGCGGTGTGAAGATTATCCGCCCGTGAACCATATTGTTCCTGATTATCAATTTCTGCCTGATCGTAAGCAAATTCCTTTAATAAATCTTTTCCGCTTGATTTTTCGTAAGCATCAACAATATTATGCAATAATACACTCTTACTGCCATAATCTTCGCGAATTGCTTGTTCGTTAGGAAGATTGATGCCAATAGGCGTTACAGGACCGTCGCCCCCTGTCTCTATTATAACATTGATAACGTTTGCAATCGGAGAGACAATGTTCTTTTTCTTGTATTCATCTTTCCACGGCGCTCGTTCTTCATAGTATTGAGCGTACGTTGCCAAGTTTTGCATTAACTTTGTCTGTTCGGGATCGGTATAATAAATCGCTGATTCAAACTCAGCCTTCTGTCCTCGCGGATCGAGATACACCTCAATAAAGCTATAAATGAAATCTACCTTTGAGCTATCTTTCACCCAATGAATATTGTACGCTCTGAAATCATCAGGATTTCCTGTCCTCAAATACTTAACCAGCTTACGAACAGTCTCTCCCTGATATTCCGATGATGCATAAGGGATTGCCTGCTCAAGATACACGATAGCCGCATTCAAATCATCGGCATATAAACCCGGTTCTGCTCCTTCACCGCCGGCTCGCCAAACTTTTTCAACAAGTTTGCCATTCTCTTTCACAATTTTAGAGTTGAGCGGGTACTTCTCATTTTTCTTTGCCCATTGTTGTACTTCTTTATAGGTGATATCCTTACCATAGAAATTTACTGCACTATTCTTTATCCAATCTTCTCCCGGTGTCTTATTAGTGAGTATAGGTTCAAATGTTGAATCAAACATGATTTGTTTCAATCGGTCTAATTTCTGATCCAACGTTTCTGTACCGAGATTAATTTGAGCTCCGTTCTTTTGTGCAGTTTGTACTGCCGCCTTAAATTCATCGAACGAACACTGTGGGACAAATTTCATCGCGGTGAGGTTATCATAAAATCCGTTATTGATCCAGAACAATTTTAGATATGTTGTAATTTTTTCTAAAGTCGCAGCTTCAATTCCTGCCGGGTTTGTGTACACTTGCTCAACAAGGTCGCGTACTTCAAGCCCATTCGGATGATGCTGATCTAATGATATATCGCGAGCCGCGATACTTGCTAAATAAAGGTAATACGAAAATATTTTTTCATTCGGTGTTAACTGATCGAAACCGTCAGCGTATGCTTGAACGACTCGCGCCGGACCAACTCGTTCTAACGAGTATTTCCGTGGTTCTTCCTGTTTGGTTTGTTGAGTTGGTGGGGGAGGGATCGATTTCTTCGCACATCCGGTTAAGAGCATAACTAATATGATTGTGGTGAGTAGGAAATATTTATTATTCATAATAATAGTAAGAGTTGTTTTAACTAAGTTAGTGATGAGTCAGTTATCTGCAAGATGCACACAACCCCATCACATCTAACATTGCAAATCATTTAAAAATACCTAAATCCGCACCAAATTACAAAGAACCTAGTAAAG